>Ga0310695_10014875_pt1 | contig 10454 bp, 13 predicted proteins | sample RumenRJG_04DNA_FD_203882 | JGI IMG/M metagenome (GOLD analysis project Ga0310695, IMG submission 203882) | Bovine rumen microbial communities from Lethbridge, Alberta, Canada - RJG_04 (v2) (version 2) | ecosystem: Host-associated > Mammals > Digestive system > Stomach > Rumen | place: Canada... | reverse complement strand
TTGCCCGAACCTTACAAGGGGGTGACGGAATGAGCAGACTTGACCAAGTAATAGCGGATATAACTTATGTCCGCAGTTGCCTAAGATTACTTAAAGCCATACAAGAAAGCGGAGATTGCAACATCTGCAAGAAAAAGAGGGCTTGCGAATATGCTCCCAAATGGGGGGAGCAAGTAAGATACAACTGCCCGTTTTTTGAGAGAGAGGTGACGGAATGAGCAGACTAAAAGGAAGATATGTGGCACAGTTAATCATTGACATTGACGCCCCATTCGGTGACGCAGATAGCAGACCAATCGCAGAGGTTAAAGATAGATTCAGAACCATGCTTACGCCAATGCTTCGCGAGAGCATACAGGAAGAGGTTGGCGATGGTGTTGTTAATCTCGTAGAACAGTTAGTAGATGTATATGAGGTGACGGAATGAGCGTGATCGTGAAAGGCATGGAGATGCCGAAGAACTGCCGAACTTGCCCAATGCTATTTGATGGACATTCCTACAGATGGTGCAACATTACAGGCGAATCTTTGGGCATTGAGGAAACGGATAACAGACGGAATGAGTATTGTCCGCTTATCGAACTGCCTCCGCACGGACGGCTTATAGATGCGGATAAGTTTGCAGAAACTCTTAAAGAAGTATCAATAAGGCAAGGATACGACAAGCTGTTTTCTGACAACATATTGTCGGTAGGTGATGTGTTCGATGCTATTGTTGCGGATTTGAAGGGAGAGGGATTGGATGAATATAAACTAGCACCGACAATAATCGAAGCGGAAGGGAGCGAGTCATGAACACAGAACAATTCGTCAAAGAACGTGACGCCGCTTTAATCGATTTTGTGCAGACAGGGAGCATGAAGAAAGTCCGCAAGTACTGCAATAAGCACGGAGTAAAAATGCCGAAGGACAAAAAGGTCTTTGCGGCTGGAATCTACAAGGCGGTGCAGTGTTGCACGGATATTCCAGAAGATGTCAAAGTGCTTGCGATGCAGAAGTGCATGGCGATTGGATTCAACCCGTTTATGGCGCCGGTTGAAGCAGAAGGGAGCGAGACATGACTGACATCCTTATCGCATTTATCTTTGGAGCGTTCGTTGGCGCAGGGCTACTGATATTCACAGCGTGCATGATCGTGAGGGGAGAGAACAATGAGGACATGCTTAATCAATGACTGCACTGGCTTCGTGGGAGTGGCGCCCTGCTGCCTCGACTGCAGCGAGCGTGATGTGTGCCCGGACCGGTGCCCAAGGACAGAAACAATTTATTGTGTGGGAGTTATTGAGGACTATAATGACAAAAATACGAGCAGAACTATCAAAGAGTAACCCACTGTACGTTGATAAACATGCTTTCTTGTCTGCTTATCATTTCGCTTTGCAATATCCAGAATGGAAACGACAGTACACTGACACGATCGGATCAGCGGTCAAAGCCGTTGATCCTGACGGTATGCCGCACGGATCAGAGACTGGAGACCCGACATCACGGATCGCGATGAGGGCAAGCGTGCTTCGTAGTAACATCGACCTGATAGAGAGCACTGCATTGATTGCTGGAGAAGGCCTCGCTGAATATATTCTTTATGCTACGACCAATGAGGGTGTAACATATAAATATCTCACTGGTGAGCGCTGTAAACTCGGCAGGATCCCGTGTGGAAGGAATGAATACTATCAGAGACGGAGACTGTTTTACTATCTGCTCTCGAAGCGAATGGAGGAACGCAATGTCACGAGCTGATGCTATAAGAGATGGTGTGGAGATTGTAGAAGATGGGAGGTGGGGGTGTTATTACAAGATCCCTTGCGCCCAGTGTGGTAACACATATGGGAGCCGTCAGTATACTGGCAACAGGATATATCTTTGTCCGACATGCAGAGAGATCAACAAGAAAAAGCGAAAAGCCGCAGTGGATGAACTGGCCCTTTCAATTCCTGACGTCGAGACCAAAGAAGAGAAGCGCTACCGTAAGGCGGTGGAAGAAATCGAGAAGCAGGTTGGCTCCCTAAAAGGATATGAGCGGGCCGTTGAGATATGCCGCAATGCTACGTTCAAGTATGGCAGTACACCGGAAGCGATGCTTGCAATCGAATTGGTAAAGAACAAATACAAGATTATTCCTCAGCAGAAGATAGGAAGTTATCATGTCGACTTTGCTTTGCCGGATGAGAAACTGATCATTGAGGTTGACGGATCCATCTATCATGCGAATACACAGAAAGAACTGGAGCGCGAGGCAGCTATCAATTACAGGATCGGATTCGATTGGCACTTCATCCACATACCTGCTGAATCAATCAGTAAAGATGTGCGGAAAGTTGTGAGACTTTTGAAAAAGAGGGACACAGGGGACAAGTATTCGTTTTAAAATATACAATGCGAAACGATACAACAGATATACCTTTTTGATGCCAGGGCGTCGTACTCTCACAGGTACGGCGCTCTTTTAGCGCATGCCGATAGCGCTCTATAAACCATGGCGCCGCGGGCTCTTACATGGGCCCGCAGTTCTTTTCAAAACGACGAATAGCGAGGTGATGGCTGATGCCGAGGGCACGGAGTCCGGAGCGAGATCTCGCGTATCAGCTGTGGCTCGCTTCCGGTAAGAAGAAAAAACTGAAAGAAATAGCAGAGGAGTTGGGAGTTCCGGAAGGGCAGGTCAGGAAGTGGAAGAACCTCGACAAATGGGACGCTGATGTTCCCAAAAAGACGAAAGGGAACGTTCCCAAACGAGAAGTTCATAAGGCCGCGAAAAGGATAACAGAGAATCAGGAGCTTACAGATAAGCAAAAGCTGTTCTGTATTTATTTTTCTAAGTCTTTGAACGCGACTTCTGCTTACCAGAAAGCATACGGGTGCAGTTATGTGGCTGCACTGACCAATGGTCCGAGGATGCTTGGAAATGCTCGGATTGCGACTGAAATTCGGCGCCTCAAGCAGGAGCGATACGCGCAGGCTCTTCTAAGCCCCGAAGATATATTCCAGAAATACATGGACATAGCCTTTGCTGACATGGGGGATTATCTGAGCTGGGGGCAGGAGGAGGAGCCGGTTATCGCTCAGTTCGGTCCTGTACAGATTCCGAATCCGGAGACCGGAGAGAAAGAAACCCTCATGCAGAATGTAAATGTGGTACGGCTGAAGGAATCTCGCGACGTCGACACGACACTTATCGGAGAGGTAAAGCAGGGGCGCGATGGAATAACGGTCAAGCTTCCGGACCGCATGAAGGCTTTAGAGTGGCTGGCTGATCACATGGATATGGCTACGCCCGAGCAGAAAGCAAAGACAGAAAAGCTGAGGGCCGAGACAGACAGGATCCGCAGGAGCAGCCTCCCTGAACAGGACGACGGAGTGGAGATCATAAACGATGCCCCGAGACAGGAAAACGGTCAGGATCTCGGACATTGTGATTCCGAAGTACCTGGCGATATTTAATGACCGCAAATATAAACACATAATCCTGAGCTCCGGAAGAGCCGGCACGAAGTCTTCCTTCGCGGCGATCCGCGGCGACTATCAGCTGATCAGCCCGGAAAAGGGCTCCGTGGTCGTCCTCAGAAAGCACCACAACAAGCTGCGCAAGACTGTGTACAAGGAGATGCTGCGCGGGATTAACCGCCTGCAGATCCCGAAGAACCGGTTCGACATCACGGTCAGCCCGATGGAAATCAGGTACAAGCGGACTGGTAACACGATGTACTTCGCAGGATCTGACGGCATAGACGACACGAAGGGTATCATCGACGAGGACAGGCCGATCAAGCTGGTCATCCTGGACGAGCTGACAGAGTTCTTCGAGGACGGAGAGGGAGCCGACGAGATACAGAACATCGAGGCTACCTTCGTAAGAGGCAACACCGGCGGGTTCCAGATGCTGTACCTGTACAACCCGCCGAAGAACCCGAACGCGCCGATCAACAAGTGGTGCCGCGAGATGGAGAAGCGCCCGGACGTCCTGCACATCCATGTGGATTACAGGGACGTTCCCGCGGACTGGCTGGGGCCTGATCTGATCGCATCAGCTGAGGCTCTGAAAGCAGCAGACGAGCGGCAGTACCGCTGGGTGTGGCTCGGGATCCCTGTAGGTGTTGACGAGGTCATCTACTACATGTTCTCTGACCGGCACAGGAAAAAGCCGGAAGAGGACCAGAAGTACCCCATGATCGGGATAGGAGTCGACTACGGCCAGCAGAACGCTACAACCTTTCAGGCGTTCGGGCTGGACGATTACAAGCACCGGCTTGACGGCCTTGCTGAGTATTACCACAGCGGCCGCGAGACCGGCAAACAGCGGAGCCCTTCGGAATATGCGAGGGACTTCATAGATCTGTGTACGGCGCTTGATCAGCAGTACACACCGGGGCCCAGTACGCACTGCACGTTTTATGTGTTCATTGACCCAAGTGCGCAGGGCCTCAAGGAAGAGATCAAGCGCCTGGTGCCCGGCGTGCCGTTTAAAGTGCTCCTGAGGGATGCGCAGAACGACGTGAAGCTTGGGATCAGCAGGGTTCAGAAGCTCCTCACCTATGACATGATAAGCCTGAGCCCGCTGCAGGAGAACGCGATCGACGAGTTCGGTACATACGAGTACGACAAGAAGAGCATTGAGAGGGGCAAGGAAGAGCCGGTCAAGGTTGACGATCACGCTATGGACGCGATCCGATACATGGTGATGGGAATGTGGAAGCACCTGAAGCGCTGGCTTCCGGAAGCAGAGGATGAGGAAGAATGAATATTTTTGAGTATTTCAAGAAAAACGGGATCGATACTGTCGACCCGTCTTTTTATACATACATCAGGATGTGGGATTCCTGGTACCGCTCTAACGTCGCGAAGTTCCACACATACCGCGTGTACACCGGATCCGGTTACACCCGCTGCCGGCGCCACAGCCTCGGCGGTGCCAAACTGGTATGCGAGGATATGGCGAACCTCCTGCTGAATGAGCGCGCGAAGTTCACGATCGGCACTCCAAACGAAGAGACCGGGAAGATAGAAGACAGCGTTGCGAATTCAACCTATGACTTCGTGAAGCTCGTCCTTAGCAATGCCCGCTGGTGGAAGCTCGGCAACGAGTATCAGGAGAGGAAAGCGGCTCTCGGAACAGTGGCCTACGTGCCGTACCTTGACAATGCTGTGGTCGATGAAGAGGGGAACATCCTCAGCGGAGACGTCAAGATCGCGTATTTCACAGCCCCGAATATCTACCCGATCACGTGGGAGAACGGCTATGTGAGCGAGGCGGCCTTCGTGTCGATCAAGACCTTCCGCCGTAAGAAATACGCGCACATCCAGTTCCACATGCTCGAGAACGGGCTGTATGTGATCAAGAACAGCGTGGCGGAGTGCACGAACGGATCCGGGTCTGAGATCCCTCCGGAAAGGTGGGGAGACATTCCTGCATTCGCAACACTGGCTCCCAGAGTCGAGACTGGATCCGACAAGCCTCAGTTCGTGATCGATACGCTGAACATCGTCAACAACATCGACAAGAGCGAGACGGACGACGGAAACCCGATGGGGATTTCCCTGTTCGCAAACGCGATCGACGTGCTCCGGAGCCTGGACCTTAAGTATGATTCATATGCACAGGAATTCAGCCTCGGACGCAAGCGCATCTTTGTGGCTCCTGAAATGCTGAGCAATAAGGACGGGAACGCAGTGTTCGATGAGAATGACACAGTTTTCTACAAACTGCCTGAAGACTTCCGGGAAGACGGCGGCGAGAGGGGCATGATCCACGAGGTCAACATGGACCTGCGGATCGATGAGCACAGCAAGGGCATCAACGATGACCTCAACTACCTGTCCGTCAAGTGCGGCTTCGGAACCCAGAGATACCGCTTCGATACCTCCGGGATCACAACGGCCACGCAGGTGATCAGCGAGAACAGCGACATGTTCCGGACGCTGAAGAAGCACGAACTCGTTCTGGACGATACCCTCAAGCAGCTCTTCAAGGTGATCATCCGGCTTGGCATTGCGGCGCGCGTTCCGAACCTGTCCGAAGACGTGGAGATCAGGATTGATTTTGACGACTCCATCATCGAGGATAAGAAATCCGAGCGCGAGCAGGACAGGCAGGATGTCTCAATGGGAGTCATGGGGCTGGCCGAGTACCGCGCGAAGTGGTACGGAGAGACGGAAGAGACCGCTGCCGGCAGGATCCCTGAACAGACTGGAGGAGTGATGCCTTAATGAATCCCAGCTATGAGGATTTCGTAGACCAGACATTTTCAAAGCGGTACCGCCAGCTGGAGCTGGACATCATGAGGGATATCGTCCGCAGGATCAAGAAGACCTCGGAGATCACTTCCTCTGCTGACTGGCAGATCATGCGGCTCACGATCATGGGAAACTCGGCCGAAGAGATTCGGAACATGATCAAAGAGGCGGGAGAGCTGAGCGAGAATGATATGCAGAAGCTCTTCGACGATGTGGTCGAGAAAGAGTACACAAGGAGCGCGGATCTCTACAAAGAGGTCGGCGCTAATTTTGTGCCGTATGAGCAGAACACGGAAATGCAGCAGCTGACGCAGGCGCTGATCACGCAGTCGAACAACGAGCTGAAGAGCATCACGGGAACGATGGGATTCATGCTCGACTACGGCGACGGCCAGGGGCTCCGCTTCACACCTCACACGGAGATCTTCGACGATTATCTGAACAGCGCAGTGATGGGCATAGCTTCCGGAGCATTCGACTACAACACGATGATCCGCAAGGTCGTCACGCAGATGACCAATTCCGGGCTTCGGACTGTCGACTACGCTTCAGGCCGTCACGATCGCGTCGATGTAGCTGCCAGAAGGGCGGTTCTCACTGGTCTCTCACAGCTGGCCGGCAGGATCACAGACACAAATGCCGCTGCCCTGAATACAGACCATTTCGAGGTCGCCTGGCATGCGGGCGCACGCCCTGCGCACCAGGAGTGGCAGGGCAGAGTGTGGAGCAAGAAGGAGCTTGTAGATGTATGCGGGCTCGGATCCGTGACAGGACTGCTCGGTGCGAACTGCTATCATGACTATTACCCCTTCATCCCCGGAGTCTCTGAGCGCATGTACTCCGACGAGTGGCTCGACGAGATGAACAGGGAAGAGAACACCCCGAAGATCTTCAAGGGCAAGGAGTACACAGCCTACGAAGCCCGGCAGCATCAGCGGTACATTGAGCGCTGCATGCGGGCCCAGCGGGAGAAAGTGGAGCTCCTGAAGGAAGGTGGAGCAGACAAGGACGAGGTCATGCTTGCCCGGTGTAAGTATCAAGCCCAGCTGGACGAGTACAAGCGCTTCTCGAAGGTGATGAAGCTCCCGGAGCAGAGGGAGCGGATCTACTACGACATGAAAGGCCGCGTAGCTCCTCCGAGGGATGTGTACCAGCAGTACCTTGCGGAGCAGGCCGAGAAGAGGCGCAGGATCCAGACCGAGGCCGACAAACACAAGGAGCGTGCGGAGGAAGCCAGGCGGGCGGAGATAGATCTGCAGGATTTCCTTGCACAAGTGTATGAGCGCAGAAGAACACAGCAGAATCTGCACATGACACCTTACGAGGATATGCCCAGAGGTATGAACCCTATACAGGTTGATCTGAAAAAACTGAACGAAAAAGCACGTGAACAGTTCGAGAACGTGATCAGCAAACTGTCAGAGAAGTATGATACCAGCCTGATGCGGATTAGGACCATGACGCCACAGGAGGCGCTTGGGAATACCGCATTTGCGACATCGTGGCACACATATTCCACTGGATCAGCGGAGATGATCGTCAATCCTATAAAGTTCGGCGACTATGGGAAAATGATCAGCCGCATGAAGGAACTGGTCACGAACGGATACATCCCCAGAATCAAAGAGGGCACAGAAGGCGAGTATGTCGCAACGCATGAGTTTGCCCATACGCTGCTGAACATGCAGGCTCCTGTGAGTAAGAACAAGAACTGGGTAGATCTTGATCTTTCCAGGATCAGGGCGGCCAGGAAGGAGATCTCCAAGATCTATGACGAATATAAGCAGGAGGTCAAGGAGCTTGAGAAGGAGTTTAAGAAAGCCGAATACGACGTCATTATGGGCACCACAAACGATACTACCGCAGCATTAAAGGCAAAAGAGCGTTTGGATGCAGTACGCATATCAAGGTATTCGCTTGAGAGTTCAGATGAATTTATGGCTGACAGTTTCGTGCAGGTACAGCTGGCAGAGAAACAGTCTCCCTATGCGAAGCGGGTAGTCGCTGTCTTGGATAAATACTACGGAAAGAAGTAGGTGGGTCAATGATCAGTGTCAAAGTAAGACAGAACAGCATAGAGGTCTCCGGCCACGCAGGAGCCGCGCCCAGAGGCCAGAGCGTGCCCTGTGCGGGCGTTTCTGCAATGACTTGGATGCTCGGAAAGGGTCTCAAGGAAATCGTCGATTTGCCCGGATTCGAGTTCACGATCGCTGACGGCCACGTCGCGATGCACTGGGATCAGCTGACACAGTCCGCGGAAGATCTGATCGATGCCTGGTTCCTTGGTCTCTGTGATATCGCCGAAGAATACGGCTGTATCGAGTTTGTTTAATATCGTTTGCTAAGCAGTTGCATGAGCTTTTTTGTTTTCCTCAGCAACGCTCCCGGCGCCTCATTTCGGTGAGGCGCTATTTTTATGGGCTCAACTGGTGAAAGTGGGTTCGATTCCCGCAGAGTCCGATCGCCAACGCAGGGCATCGTACTGCGGGACAGATTCACACATCTTACAAAGTGGAGGTACCTCAACATGAAATATTTTGACTTCCTTCAGCTCTTCGAGGACGGCGGCGGAGAGGGCGGAAACGCCGGAGGAGCCGGGGCGGGATCCGGAACCCAGGGTAATTCCGGGAGCAACGCAGGAGGAGCGTCCTACAGTTTCGAGCAGGCGGAGGAGATCGCCAATGCCAGAGCTGACAGGGCATCCAGAGCAGCCCTTGCGAACTACTTCAAGCAGCAGGGCATGACAGAGGAGCAGGTGACGCAGGCACTGGCTGACTTCAGACAGAAACAGCAGAGCCAGCAGCCGAATGTTTCTCAGATCACACAGGAACGCGACGCCGCTCAGAAGGAGCTGGCGGACTACAAGAACAAGGACACGCTCAGATCCAAGGGCGTAGCTGACGGCTACATGGATTTTGTGCTGTTCAAGGTCGGCGGCATGGTCACTGACAAGAAGCCATTCGATAAGGTCGCAGACGAGTTCCTGAAGGCTAATCCGCAGTACAAGAGCGGATCTTACAGGGTGAGCACCGGCACGCAGAGCGGCGGATCCGGGGCGGCCCAGAACACAAACGATTTGATCAACAACAATATCCGGAACGCTTTCCTGAAGTGATCCTTCGTTAAGCGATCCGAAGATAGGAGAGAAGAAATGAACAGAAACAGAAATTTCCTTCAGCTTTTTGAAACTGATGCTCAGTTCATCGACAGAACCGGCGCTGATGCACTGATCCCTGTGCAGGAAGCGAATGAGATCATCCAGGGCGTCGTGGAGCAGTCCGCAGTCCTTTCCAGAGGCCGTAAGCTCCCCAACATGACTGCAAAGCAGTACAAGATGCCCGTCCTTGATTCCCTGCCCCTTGCATACTTCGTAAACGGCGATGTCGGCGCGAAGCAGACTACCAAGATGGAGTGGGACAAGAAGTTCATCGTCGCAGAAGAGATCGCGGTCATCGTTCCGATCCCGGAAGCAGTTCTCGATGACTCCGCTTATGATATCTGGGGCGAGGTCAAGCCTCGTATCGTCGAAGCATTCGGTAAGGTTATCGACGGAGCGATCCTGTTCGGTACCAACAAGCCTACTTCCTGGAGAGCTGGAATCGTTGCAACTGCGACTGCTGCCAGCAAGGTAGTTACCCTCGGTTCTTCCGACAACCTCTATGAGAAGATCATGGGCGAGAACGGTGTGATCGACATGGTCGAGCAGTGCGGCTATTTCGTAAACGGCCACATGGCTGATATCTCCATGAGAGCGAAGCTGAGAACCCTTCAGGATGGCGCAGGCCACTATATCTTCACCAGCAACAACGTGCAGGGTGCGGCGAACTACGCGCTCGATGGTTCTCCCATGAGCTTCCCCCGCAACGGCGCCTTCGACAAGACTCAGGCCCTTATGATCGCCGGTGATTTCAGCCAGCTTGTATATGCGATCCGCCAGGATATCACCTTCAAGCTGTTCACCGAGGGTGTTGTCCAGAACACTGACGGCACGATCGCCTACAACCTGATGCAGAACGACATGGTCGCTCTCCGCGCTGTCATGAGACTCGGCTGGGAGATCCCGAACCCGATCAACGCTCTCAAGCCCACCAAGGCCCAGAGATGCCCGTTCGCGATCCTGAAGGCAGGCAACTGAGAAAGAGGTGATCAGTGATGGGGATGTACGTAGATTACAGTTACTACGCCAGTTGTGGCGGCAAGATGGAACTTGACGAATTCCTCGT
>Ga0310695_10014874_pt1 | contig 10455 bp, 7 predicted proteins | sample RumenRJG_04DNA_FD_203882 | JGI IMG/M metagenome (GOLD analysis project Ga0310695, IMG submission 203882) | Bovine rumen microbial communities from Lethbridge, Alberta, Canada - RJG_04 (v2) (version 2) | ecosystem: Host-associated > Mammals > Digestive system > Stomach > Rumen | place: Canada... | reverse complement strand
AGATACATACGACACATCCCTTCAATCTCAGCCGTCTGGCCCTCGGCTTGTCTCTGCTCCTCCTCTTTGCTGCCTGTGGCAGCCGGAAGAAAGCACTTGAGGCTGGTGTGGCAGGCGGAGACGCTGTGGAACATGCCGCACGGGCCATGGAGCGTGTGGTGCAGCAGGTCAATGACCACAGGGTGACTGTCGAGAACGTCACGGCACGCCTCAGTCTGGCGCTCGAAGCTGGAGGTAAGTCGGTGAACGTGGGTGGCCACCTGCGCATGAAGCGCGACGATGTGATACAGGTCTCGTTGGTGGCCTTGGGACTGCTCGAGGTGGGGCGTATGGAAATCACTCCCGACTATTTCATGGTCGTGGATCGCGTGGGGCAGCAATACGTGAAGGCTTCCTTCGACGATATTGACTTCATGCGGCGAAACGGTATCGACTTCTACACCTTCCAGTCGCTCTTCTGGGACGAGCTCTTTATCCTGGGCGACAAGGGCGAAGCTCCTGCCTCGAAGCACTTCCAGAAAAGCATGGAGGGAGTGGATGTAAAACTCGTGAACCGAGATGGCGGACAGGTAGTGCTCACGTTTCTGGCCGACGTGACCAACGGCTTGGTGCGACGTACCTCGTTCTCTGGCCGTAATGAGGATTCGCCGGCTCTCGACTGGCAGTATCTGGACTACGGCGAGGTAAGCCGCCAAAGTTTCCCAACGCGCATGCAGGTGCAGCTGAACAGTGCGTCGAAGCCAGTGAAGGCCACGTTCAACCTGAGCAATATAAAGACCGATAGCAAGTGGGAGACACGCACGACACCCAATAAGAAGTTCACTCAGGTGTCACCCGAGACGGTGTTCAAACGAATAATGAATATGGCAAAGTAATTTCGCATGCGCGCGCGTACCATATTATATATATACATGCTGTTGACGGAATCGGCTCTTAGGCAGTGCAGGTTTTTATGCCTGTGGCTCGTCTTGCTGTGTGCCGTGCCTTCGTATGCCCAGAATAGCAAGAAAGTACAGGCACTGAAAGCACAGAAGACGGAACTGCAGAAGACACTCAGCAAGGCCAAAGCCGATCTGGATCAGACAAAGCAAAAGGTTCGCACGGGCCAGCAGAGCCTCAGCTTTCTCGACATGCAGATGGACACGCGACTCAACTACATACGCCAGCTCGAATCGGAGATGAACAGCCTGGAGGGCGAGATTGGCAAATTGCAGGAACGTATCAAGTCGGGGGAGAAGGAGTTGCGTGCAAAGCGCGAAAAGCTGAAGCAGGCCGTGCGTTATGCCCGCACACGACGCACACAGAACAGTCCGCTCATCTTTATCCTGTCTTCCGGTAATGTCACCCAAATGTACCGGCGTGCACGCTATGCCCGTGAATACGCACTCTATCAGTATCAACTCACCGAACAGATTGTGGGCAAGCAGGTCGAGTTGCTCAAGGATGAGAACCGCCTGCTGGCATCCAAGAGCGAGATGAACGACCTGCTGCGCGAGGTGATGAGCCAGCGCAAACAGCTGAACACACAGCAGATACGTGAACAGAAGCGTGTGGAAGGGCTCAAACAGCAGGAGTCGGGACTGGCCGACAAGGTGGCTCAGCAGCAGAAACAGCTGACGGCGCTGAACAAGAAGATTGACGACCTGATTGCCTACGAAATAGAGCAGGCACGCAAGCGTGCCGAAGAGGCGGCGCGCAAGAAGGCGGCCGAGGAGGCGGCCCGAAAGAAAAAATCCACGGGAAAGACATCGTCCAAGGGCACCTCGTCCGGCAAAACATCGACGAAGCCTGCCAAGTCGGAAAAGGCTGACGGTGGCAAACAGAGCGGCTGGCTTACGGCAGCCGAACGTCAGCTGAACGGCTCCTTTGAGCAGAACAAGGGCCGGCTGCCGGTTCCCATCACGGGACAGTACATGATAGGCAACCGCTTTGGCGTGTATAATGTGAAGGGACTGAAGAACGTGCAGTTAGACAACAAGGGCACCAACTATGTGGGACATCCTGGGGCGCGTGCCCGGGCGGTGTTTGACGGTGAGGTAACCGCAGTATTCCAGTTTGACGGTACGAAGAATATCCTCGTACGCCACGGCAGCTACATCTCCGTATATTGCAACCTCTCGTCGGTCATCGTGACGAAGGGGCAGAAGGTGAAGGCGCGTGATGTGCTGGGCACGGTGGCCACGGATGCTGATGGCAACTGCGTGCTCCACTTCCAGCTACGCAAGGAGACGGCCAAGCTGAATCCTGAGGCTTGGATCGGGCGGTAATATGAAATCGGTCATTCGCCATGCGACGAATGACCGATATGATGGTTGCCCTGTTTATTCGCCGTAAACGCGCGTGGTATGGCGAATGACAATGCCGAGGAAGATACTCTTGTCCACGTATTCTACCTGAGTAACCTGCTTGATGCCACCATTCTTGGCAGCCTGCTGGATGTTGTTTTCCTCGCCCTTGGACGACCACAGGCCCAGGATAATGGTGGACTTGGCCTCGCCCATCTTCGGTCCTATGACGGATTTTTCGGCAAGTGCGGCACCGCTGTTAATCGTAATGCAGCTGCTCAAGGAGAAAAGCGCGAACGCCAGTGCTGCAGAGACAGACATGATTCTCTTTTTCATTTTGTGTAATGTTTGAGGGTTAATAATGTGATTTAGAATCCATCGCGGAAGAAGTCGAGCATGTCCATGATATCTTCCTTGGTGGTGTGTTGGTTGATACGTATGTCGCCGATATCGGCCAGGAGGGTGAAGTTGATGATGCCTCCTTCGTTCTTCTTGTCGTGCGTCATAAGTTCGTAGATCCTGCCATATTGCTTGCAGTCGAAGGCAAACGTGCCGTAGTGCTCGCGGATGAACTGTACGGTCTGCGTGAGATATTGCTTTGGAAAGCCTGCCATGCGTGCACTCAGATACAGTTCGCACACTAAGCCCCATGCCACGGCATATCCGTGGAGCACAGGCTTGCCTTGGTCCAGAGCCATGCTCTCGAAGGCGTGTCCGACAGTATGCCCCAGGTTGAGAGCCTTGCGGATACCCTGTTCGGTGGGGTCTTGCTCGACGATGCGCTCCTTGATGGCCACGCTCCGTGACACCATCTGCTGCAGGGCAGCATAGTCCATATCTTCGAGTGGGAAACGCAGCAGTTCGGCCCAGTGTGCCACGTCGCTGATGAGGCCGTGCTTGAGCATCTCGGCATAGCCCGAGAGGATGTTCCTGTCGTCGAGCGTGTGGAGAAAGTTTGTGTCGAGCAATACCGTACGGGCACAGTTGAAGACACCGATCTCGTTCTTCAGTCCTCCGAAATTGATGCCCGTCTTGCCTCCCACGCTGGCATCCACCATGCTGAGCAGTGTGGTGGGAATATTAATGTAGGCGATGCCGCGCTTGAAGGTGCTGGCGGCAAAGCCGCCCAGGTCTGTGACCATGCCGCCGCCCAGATTGACCATCAGGCTGTGACGCGAGGCTCCCCCTTCTTGCAGAGCCGTCCACACATGGGCGAGTGTGTCGAGTGTCTTGTGCTCGTCGGTGGCTCCTATGGTGATGAGCCTTGCTCCCTGCATGCAGGCAAGATGGCTGACCGTGGGCCAGCAAAGTTCGCGGGTGGTGGTGTCCGCCAGAACGAAGAGACGGTCGTGCGGACATCTCTCGACGGCTTGTTCCAGGTCGGATTCCAGATTGTGGCAGATGATGACTTCCTGTGTCATGGCTTGTAACCCCTGATTGTAGATTTGCTGGTCAAAGGTACGACGATTCTGTAGATTAAGCAAGGCGAATCCTTAAAAACTGATAAAAAAAGTGTAACTTTACATAGGCAAATTAAACCCTGCTCACAAAATCGAATCAGAAAAAGAGGTGTGCGTCACCGAGATACATTAACCGAATCCTTATATACAACGCATAATTCGATGAAGAAAACCTTAGCCCTGCTGCTGTGGATGTGTGTGAGCCCCGCTATAATATGGGCGCAGAAGATAACTGTGAGTGGAACGGTCAAGGATGCGAGCAGCGAGGAATCGCTGCCTGGAGCATCCGTCGTGTTATTGACCAAGAAAGATAGCAGCCAGGTGGTGGGTGCATCGTCAGATCTGGAGGGCAAGTTCACCCTGCCCACTGTCAAGGCGGGAAGCTACATTATGCGTGTCAGCTTCGTGGGATACCAGACGCAGTACAAGGACCTGACGCTTTCAAAGAAGAATACCACCCTGAACGTGGGAACCGTCTCACTGCTTGAGGACTCGAAGATGCTCTCCGAGGCAGAGGTCGTGGCCAAGCTCGCCCAGATGGAGATGAAGGCCGATACCTTTATATATAACGCGGATGCTTTCCGTATGCCCGAGGGCTCCTCGCTGGAGGAACTGATAAAGAAACTTCCGGGAGCCGAAATTGACGACGACGGCAACATCAAGATCAACGGGAAGACCGTGAGTAAGATTATGGTGGAGGGCAAGGACTTCTTCGAGGGAGACAATAAGATGACCACGAAGAATCTGACGGCCAAGATGATTAAGAAGCTGAAAGCCTACGACAAGAAGAGCGACTACTCGCGCATCACCGGTATTGACGACGGCGAGGAGCAGACCGTGCTCGACCTCACCCTGCAGAGCGGAATGAAGGAGGGATGGATTATAAACACCAACGTGGGCTATGGCAGCGAGGACCGCTACTCGGGCCAGTTTATGATAGGACGTTTCCTTGACCATGCCCAGTTTGCCGTCATTGGCTCCAGCAATAATATCAATGACCAGGGATTCCCCGGTGGAGGCCGCGGCGGTTGGGGCGGCGGTGGCGGTATCGTCAGCAGCCAGATGGCCGGAGCCAACTTCTCGTGGGACAATGGAAAGCCCGAATATACGGCCGGCATGCTGAAGACGGGCGGGCATATCTTCTACAACCACCGGCGCAACACAGCCTTCTCTACCTCAAACAGCGAGATGTTCCTGAGCAATGTGAACTCCACCTTCTCCAACAATATGAACCACTCGGTCAGCGAGAGTGCCAATGTCGATACACGTCTGCGCTTCGAATGGATGCCCGACTCGATGACCAACCTGATGTTCCATCCCCACTTCTCGCACAACGAGACGCATGGCCACAGCGAGAGCCAGAGTGTGACGTTCAACAGCAACCCCTACGACTTCATGTCCGACCCGCTGGCTCAGTATAATCTGGCCGAGTTCCAGGCTGTGCGCGACAGCATTGCCGTGAACGATAACGACCGCATGAGCAAGAGTCGCTCGAACAGCAATAACGTGGACGGACGGTTTCAGGTGAACCGTCGGTTAGGCAAGCCTGGGCGCAACCTGACTTTCGATGGCTCGGCAAGCTACTCGAAAAACGAAAACACCAACTTCAGCCGCAGTGAGATTAACTACTTCCGGCAGCACCGCAGCGACTTCACGAATCAGTATATTCCCTCGCCCAGCACCAGCTATAATGGTAGCGGACGCCTCAGCTATACGGAGCCCATCATCGGAGCCCTTAACGTGCAGTTCAGTTATCGCTACCAGTATCGATACAGCGACAGCGACCGCTCGATGTACAGCATCGACAGCCTGCTCACCAAGTACCCCGGTGCCTATACGGCCGAACAGCTCTATCTGGGCTATTTGCCCGGACTGGACAGTCTGGACTACGTTCGCAACCTCGAGAACAGCCAGTATGCCACTTACCGGGAGAACAACCATGAGGCCAACGTCATGCTACGCTATAATGTGGGCGAGAATCGCCTCAACGTGGGCGTCAGCTTCCAGCCGCAGACTACCCACATGGACTATGCAAAAAATCTGCTGGACACCACGGTGGTGCGCCACACGTTCAACTGGGCACCGCGTATCGACTACCGCTGGAAGTTCTCGAACGCCGGTCAGCTTCGCATTCGCTTCAATGGCCGTATGAGCCAGCCGGGCATCACCAGCCTGCTCGAGGTGACGGACAGCAGCGACCCGCTGAACATCAGCATGGGTAACTCGGGACTGCGCAGCAGCTGGAACAATGACTTCAACGTCTTCTACAACGACTATCGCAGCGAGAAACAGATGGGGTGGAGTGTGAACGCCTCGTTCGACCAGACGAAGAACAGCATCTCCACCGCCACGATATACAATACCTCCACCGGTGCCCGATACTCGCGCCCGATGAATATCGACGGAAACTGGAACACATGGGGCAATGTGAATTTCAATTCTGCCCTCGGACCTAAGAAGTTCTTCAACATTAACACGAACACCAACCTGAGCCACAACCATCGTGTGGGCTACATGAGCAGCAACAGCGACGGCACTTCGTGGGGCAGCATCTACAAACCCGACGGCTCGATAAACATGGAGGCCATTTTCCGCAACACGCCGTTGAACAAGTCGATTACCCGCAGCACCAATATGGGAGAGTGGCTTCGCCTGAACTACCGCAATGACTTCATGGAAGTGGGTGTGAACGGCGGTTTCAACTATTCCCACTCGCGCAACGACGTGCAGGAGAATGCCAATCTCGACACCTGGTCGTTCAACTATGGTGGTAACCTGATATTCAATGCTCCGTGGGGCACCAGTTTCAGCACCGACATTTCGCAACAGAGCCGTCGGGGATATGACGATGCATCGATGAACACGAACGAACTCATCTGGAATGCCCAGCTGAGCCAGAATTTCCTGAAGAACCGTGCTGCCACCATCAGCGTGCAGTGGTATGACATCCTGCGTGAGCGCAGCAATATCAGCCGTAATATCTCTGCCATCTCGCGTACCGACTCCTGGTCGAACGCCATCCACAGCTATGTGATGGTTCGCTTCATGTACCGCCTGAACCTTATGGGCAACAAGCAAGCCCGTGCCCAGGGTGGCTGGGGCGGTGGCGGCGGCTGGGGAGGCCGTGGTGGCTGGGGCGGTCGTGGTGGAGGCGGCCGTTGGTAGGCAGCGATTCCATCGTCGAGTTACATAACGTGCCGCGCAGCACTTTATCACGCGTGATAAACCTTTTTATCACGCGTGATAAAGTCCCCAGGAACACGTTATGGGAAATATACTCGAGGGTGCCGGTGGCCCAGACTGTAGTTTAACGGAACTTAAGTGAATTAAGAAAAGTCCCTAATCCTTCTTCAGTGGATTCCATCCCTGAGCTTTCAGTTCCATCTCCACACCGTCACGGCAGATGAGTGCATGCCCCAGTTCCTCCTTGGTGATATATCCGATGAGGTGGACATCCTCTATCTGCTGTATGCGTTCGTTGTCGCTGAGCGGTACGGTGAACAGCAACTCATAGTCCTCTCCGCCGTTCAGGGCACAGGTGGTCACGTTCATGTTGAGTTCCTCGGCCATGGCTGCTGTCTGATAGTCCAGCGGCAGACGGTCCTCGTAGATGCGGCATCCCGTGTGGCTCTGCGTGCAGATGTGCAGCAGCTCGCTGCTCAGTCCGTCGCTGATGTCCATCATGCTGGTGGGGTGGATGCCGGCCTGTGCCAGGGCCTCCACGATGTCGCGTCGGGCCTGTGGTTTCAGCTGGCGTTGCAGGATGTACTCGCGTCCGGCAAAGTCCGGCTGCATGGTGTTCAGGTATTCCATCTCTCGCTTGTTGCCGCTGCGCTGTGCGGCAGCCAGCTGCTGGTTGTACACCATTTTTTCTCTCTCGAGCAGTTGCAGGCCCATGTAGGCTGCTCCCAGATTGCCGCTCACGCAGATGAGGTCAGTGTCCTTGGCCCCGTTGCGATATACGATGTCCTCTGGCCGTGCCTCTCCGATGGCGGTGATGCTGATGGCCAGTCCTGTTAGGCTGCTGGTGGTGTCTCCACCCACGATATCCACTCCGTGTTCTTCGCATGCCTGCCGCATGCCGGTGTACAACTGGTCGATGTCTTCCACGCTGAATCGTTTGCTCAGCGCCAGGCTCACGGTAATCTGCCGTGGGCGCCCGTTCATGGCGTAGATGTCGCTGAGGTTTTCGATGACGGCTTTGTAGCCCAGATAGTGCATGGGGACATACGTGAGGTCGAAGTGTACGCCTTCCATCAGCATGTCGGTGGTCACCAGGGTGTGCATCCCCGCCTGTGGTGCCAGCACGGCACAGTCGTCGCCCACCCCCTTGCGTGAACTCTCGTTCTTGAGCTCGATGTCCTCTGTCAGGTGTCTGATGAGGCCAAACTCGCCCAGTTCTGCTATTTCACTCATAATGTTATTTACCTTTTACCCGCCTCCCCCCCCCTAACCTCTCTTCTTGGAGAAGAGGGGGGCGGAGAGACTGTCGGGGACTGTTCAGCTGCGGCGGATCATCTCCTCCATGATGGCGGCCATGCGCGGCTGTGCTGCATTGGCTGCCTTCTGCACGTCCTCGTGGGTTACCTTCTCGATCTTCTCTCCTACGCCCAGGTCGGTGATGATGCTCACTCCGAAGCAGCGTATGCCGCAGTGGCGTGCCACGATTACCTCAGGTACTGTGCTCATGCCCACGGCATCTCCGCCCAGGAGACCGAACATTCGGTACTCGCTGGGTGTCTCGAATGTGGGTCCCTGTGTGCCCAGATAGACACCGTGCTTCACCTCTATGCCCTTTTCTGCTGCAATGCTGTCGGCCAGCTCTACCAGCTCGTGGCTGTATGCCTCGCTCATGTCGGGGAAGCGCGGTCCTGTGGGGATGTTGGGTCCGTGCAGTGGGTTCTCGGGCATGAAGTTGATGTGGTCTGTGATGATCATGATGTCGCCGATGCGGAAGCTGGGGTTCGTACCTCCGGCCGCATTGCTCACGAAGAGTGTCTGTATGCCCAGTTCGTACATCACACGGATGGGGAAGGTGACCTCCTTCATCGAGTAGCCCTCGTAATAGTGGAATCGTCCCTCCATGGCCATGATGTCCTTGCCGCCCAGTCGTCCGAAGAGCAGTTGCCCGTGGTGTCCCTCGACGGTGGAGACGGGAAAGTTTGGTATATCGCCGTATGGGATGGCCAGTATCTTCTCAATTCTCTCTGCGAGGTGGCCCAGTCCGGTGCCCAGAATGATGGCCGTCTGCGGTGCGTTGGGCATCCGCTCCTTCAGCCATGCGGCTGTCTCAAGAATTTTGTCGTACATAATCTTCTATTATTTGGTTCAACTTGGTGTTTCTTTCCTGCAGTATCTCCACGCGTATGGGCAGGACGTAGAGGCTCTCCCTGGCCTCGGGTGTGAGTCCCTGCAGTCCCTGCAGTCGTGTAGCGTCCTTCTCGGTGGTGATGATGATGCGCGGTGCGGGCAGCTTCTCCAGCGCCTGACAGATGTGCCGGACATCCTGGGCCGTATAGTAGTGATGGTCAGGGAAGGGCAGGGGAGTGATGCGCGAGGCATACGGTCTGAGGTCCTGTTCCATCTGATGGGGTGAGGCGATGCCTGTGACGAGCAGCACGCTGGCCTTCTCCGTCTTTATCTGCTCCAGGGTACGGGTGTCGTTGCCGAAGAGGGCCTGTAGCCTGTCATAGCGCAGTGTGCTGAAGAACAGCTGCTGGTGAGGTCTCAGGCGAAGTTTGGTCCGAATCACCCGGCAGTCCATCGGCGTGATGTCTGGCGGGCATTTGGTCACCACCACCACGTCGGCGCGGTTGGCTCCTTTGGCCGGTTCGCGCAGTCGCCCCGCAGGTAGCAGCCAGTCGTCGCAGATGAGACGGTGGCAGTCCATGAGCAGGATGTCCAGTCCCGCTTTTATCGCGCGATGCTGGAATGCATCGTCCAGCAGGACCACCTGTGTGTCGCTTGTCTCCTTGTTCTCTTGCAGGCGGCGTATGCCCTCGGGACGATTGGCGTCCACCGCCACATGAATTTCGTTGCCGAACTTCTGCTTCATCTGCCACGGCTCGTCGCCTATCTGCTCCATGGGCGTGTCCATGTGGGCCAGCAGGTAGCCCCTGCTCTTGCGTCTGTACCCCCGGCTGAGCACGGCCACGCGATAGCGTGGGCTGAGCAGGCGGATGAGGTACTCCACATGGGGCGTCTTCCCCGTCCCCCCTACGCTCAGGTTACCCACGCAGATGGTGGGCAGACTCGGGCTTGTCGTCTTCAGCACGCCCTTGTCATATAGCCGGTTGCGTATCTCCACTCCCGCGCCGTATAGCCAGCTCAGGGGGAGGAGGAGGGGATGAGTGTAGTTCTTCGCGCTAAAGGCGAAGCGGCAAGCCGAGCACATAGCTTATAGTTTGAAGTTCATGGTTTGAGGCTCCCGGTGTTTGCCGGAAGCCCCAAGCCATTACTGTATCGTCATGTAGAACGGCATGCGGGCCTGGATGGGGTTCTGCTTGTCCAGGGTGCGCAGCAGGCTGAAGGTCGTGTAGTACTCGCCCAGCATCTGGCGCATCTGGCTGTCCAGATAGCCGTTCTTCTTCTTGTTCATGATGTTGGCAAACCAAGGTTCGGGAGCGGGATAGCGTCCGATGCTGTATTTCTCGATGTCAGCCTCGGCAGCGGCCACCTTGATGGCGTCCTCCAGGTTGCCCAGCTGGTCC
>Ga0310695_10014872_pt1 | contig 10456 bp, 10 predicted proteins | sample RumenRJG_04DNA_FD_203882 | JGI IMG/M metagenome (GOLD analysis project Ga0310695, IMG submission 203882) | Bovine rumen microbial communities from Lethbridge, Alberta, Canada - RJG_04 (v2) (version 2) | ecosystem: Host-associated > Mammals > Digestive system > Stomach > Rumen | place: Canada... | reverse complement strand
CGATTCGTGCGTATTTCCTTTACCTAACTCCGTGTTGTTGGGACGATGAATGTATTGTATTATCTTTGTTGTACTCATCATAGGTATTTCTTTATTACTTCCGCAATTTGTTTAGCCATCAGTACGGGGACAGCGTTCCCGATTTGCATATATGTTTTGAGGTATGCGCCCAAGAATAGATAATCATCGGGAAATGATTGAACCCTTGCCGCTTCTCTCGGTGTAATGCTCCTAATTTGTGTCGGATGAATATGCGACAGACAATCCATTTTCAAATGCGCCGTGATAGTCCTACTCGGTTTGTTGGCTATCAGTTTGTAGTATTTGTCTTTGAAAATGTCGTTTCTATTCGCATAAGGCATTATGTCCGCAATTTTTGGATTCGTAGAATCCTCGCCTTGCCCCAAACGTCTGAAAATTTCATAATTAACATCGCTGCAATATCTTGCCTTATGATTAAAAACAAAATCAATTTGTCTGCCTCCGTTAATACGTTTAAGATAATTGTTGCCGCAACTATCATATTGGTTTAAGCCTATTTTCATACCCGTTTTTTCGTCGTCTGTTTCTGTCTGACCTTTGATTCTTGGCGCGTCCAAAGGCTTGATAAAATCCAATGCCACTTGAAGGTTTTGGGGTGTGTAAAGAGAATAGGTGCTTTCAATTTCTGCAAATATCTTTTCTGGCGAAATATGTTTCGACTCGGCAACATCATTCCTAACTGCAATGAAAATTAATCGCTCACGGCTTTGGCATACTCCGAAGTTGACGGCGTTTAACAACCTATACGCCACATCGTAAGTGTATTTTTTGCCGTTTTTTTCGATTTCTATTGCTTTATAATCCGCAATTACTTGGTCGGCGACAGACAACATCCCCTTTACATTCTCCATAAGGATTATTTTGGGGGCTAATTGCTTGATTGCCTCGATGTAATATTTATACAAAACGTTTCGAGGGTCGTCGATTACTCTGCGCTGATTTGCAGAACTAAATGACTGACAAGGAGGTCCGCCGACAACAATGTCAACCTCTTCTTTGACATAATCATCCATTTTGTCGACAATCTTGCGAATGTCTTCCTTTAAAACCGATTCTGCCGGCAGTTCAGGATGATTGTATTTATAAGTCCTGATACAAACATCTTCGTGGTCGTTGGCAAACACCACTCTGAATCCCGCTTGAACAAAGCCACAACTTAATCCGCCCGCTCCTGCGAAAAAATCGACAAAATTTGGTTTGCCTGATGCTTTTTCTTTTTCTTGCAGAATACGGCGTTTTTTATTGTTGAGTTTGTCTAACGCATTACCAAACAATTCTTTATTTGAAAGATAAGTGTTTACACACTTCAAAAAACGGTCGTAGTTTTCTTTGAGAAGTTTTTTAAGTTCGGAAAGGTCTTTTTCTGTGCTAATAATGCCCATATCGGTAAGTTCCGACACAACGGATTTGTTACATAAATCACTGTCGATAATGGTGATATTATGCTTTGTACATAACACTTCTACAAGTCTTATGTAAATGAGTATCTTTTCTTCGTACTCGCTTTTGCTTATTATGTGTGTTATCGGTTCAAATATCATTGTTTATGTCGTCAAGATTGTTTTTAATCGAAGTCGCCAACGCTTCCGCAAATAGCGGAGGCACTGCGTTGCCTATCTGTTTGAATTTTTCCCCACGAGCACCCTCAAAAACAAAGTCATCGGGGAATGACTGTATCCTTGCCGCCTCTCTAACTGTGAAGGTTCGTGCTTGGTCGTAATCGGGGTGTATATATTGAAATCCGTCTTTGTGAATGTGCGCGAGAATTGTTTTTGAGGGTAAATTCCACCACTGAACCACATAACTATTGTCGAAAACTCTTGCGTGTTCGTGTTCAAATTGAGGCATTTCGCGACGCAGTTGTCCAAAAGTCCAATTGTTTTTTATCATTACACGAAATCTTTCACGGTCGAGGTCGTTGTGTTTGCGTGCGATATGGTCTAACAACGGGTGCACCCCTTTTTCTCCAATCCTTGCCAAGAAATCATTGTCGCATTTATAAAAGAACTCTTGTGTAGAACCATCCTTGCCGGGTTCTACCGGCGGCAAGTCGCCGATTGCCTGTTTGACTGACACATAATTTTTCTTGTTGTACCTTTCTGTTTCTGGCGTTTCAGGATTCCAATGGGTTTTGATGACACCGTTGTATAGGTCTTCGATTTTTTTGTTTGATATGTCTTTTCGTACACCCATAATAATCACACGTTTACGAAGTTGAGGAACTCCGTAGTCTGCCGTATTATGGATTAACATATTTGCATTGTCTGTTACTTTGTATAGTTTGCCCAATGCCTTGATAATCGACGGAAAAATTGGTTTGCCGTTTACCATTGCAGACAAAACGCCTGTAACGTTTTCAAAAACAAAAAACGGCGGTCTGAAATGCTCCAATATTTTCACGTAACTTTCAAACAAGAAATTTCTTGGGTCGGTTGCCATACCTACGGCATCACGCACACGTCCCGCTGTCGAATATGCCTGACAAGGTGGGCCTCCAATTATCACATCCACACGTTTCCCTTGTATTACATCTTCGATTTTGGATATAATATTTTCGTCTGTAATATCTTGTTCTAAAACTTCTTTTATATCACCCTTGTAGCCGTAGTGGCGCATCCTTGTTTTCAGAGTCTCGCAAGCCCAATGGTCAATTTCAACGTGGGCTAATGCATTGAATCCTTTGCGATAAAATCCTTCCGACAAACCGCCGCAACCTGCAAATAGGTCAATAAAATTGTATTGTTTCAAGGCGAAAAAAACTCCTTTCTTTTTCTCCGCCAAACACCCGAACTCGGCAATTATTTTTTCTTGTTAAACTGACATAAAAAAAGCGGGGTGCTTTTACTTCCGTTCTGTCCAACAATTTAGGCACTTAGGGAAGCCTTTACCAATGGACTTGCACAGAAACACCACGCTTTGTTAGCATATATACACCCATAAGTGTGCAAATGGGTATATGATACCCACAGCACACTACGGGAAGTAAATACACAACCCGTGGCATTACACTCTGCATTGTTTTCGATTGGTAATTTAAAAGTTCCTAAGTTTCAAATTGTTCAAAAAACAAAGCGCGAAGTAACGCCTTTCAATATGTAGTTGCCCACCGGCAGAAATACAGGTCGGCGATGCAAGGGCAAAGGTACGGAGAATTTTTGGGGATTGCAAAAAAAGTTTTTGATGGGGAATGGAGAAAAAATGTTTAAGGTCACAATTTGTGACCTTAGAAATATGCTTTTGTACTTTAACACAAATGCGAATTAACGATTAGTCCAAAAACAGCCAACTATTTGCGATGTCGTCAATTTTGTCGCCGTCGGGTTCGAGTCCGCCGTTTTCATCGTCTCTCATAAGCGATGCAAATGTATAACACTCGCTGTTGTCTGAACTATTAAAGTCATCTGCCGAGCCGGCTTCTACAATAACATTGTCACCGTCAGAACTAACGGCAACTACATCATTATCGGCATAATCACCTTTTTGATAAGCGTCAACATAATTATAAATTTCGTTGCTTAATTCGTGTATGTCTTGAATTGAACTCATTTTTAATCAAATTGTTGGTTTGTTATTTCTTCACAAAGATAAGTATCTTTTGTTACAAATCAAATAAAAATGTGAAAAAAATGGATGTGTAAAATATGTTTTTGGAAGTGGATATTAATATATATGAGGCATTTCTAAATCGCCACCAAGTTGGTGGCATTTTGCATCAATTTGTAAAAGGTAAGCAACTTGCTGACCTTTTTGATACCTACCCGATGATAATTTTTAAATTCAGAAACATATAGTTTCAGTTTGAATATTTAGTTTTAGTGAGAATATTTTAAAGTGGTCAGATTCGACCACTTTAAAATAAATTGTTCGTTTGAACGAAAGAATTTATTTTAAGGTCACAATTTGTGACCTCCAATTTGCAAATTCAACGTTATTCTACTGAAATATAAAGGTTTGCTGATATGTAAAGTGGTCACAATTTGTGACCACTTTTGCAAGGTCTTTAAAAATGTATCGCCAGGAAGAGTATTTATACAATTCAACGGTCGCAACCGCTGAATCTTTTGTTTGTATTTTTCCAGTTGCGATTGGAAAATTAGGGTCTAACATTATCCATTATTCCCTAAACCAAAGCGCAAGTAACGCCTTTCAATATGTAGTTGCCCACCGGCTGAAATACAGGTCGGCGATGCAAGGGCAAAGGTACGGAGAATTTTTGGGATGGGGAAGGATTATTGCAAAATATTTTCTATAATCGCTTTAAGTTCTTGTTTGTTTGGTAGATATAATTCATATTTAGACACAATACGTTCTAAATCGTCGTCTATGGTGATCAATTCCCAGATGTGCAACCAAGTTAATTTGTCAGACGTCTGACAAATTGGATAAAGAAGATAAAACACGCAATTTTGTCGGCAAGTTGGGTCAACTCACCGTCCAAATTTATTTGTGGTAATGTGTTCTGGATTGTCATAATGCAACTATAAACGCCTTTCAATATGTAGTTGCACGCCGCCGCAAATAAAGGGAGACGATGCAAGAGCATAGGTACGGAGAATTTTTGTGGATTACAAAAAAAAGTTTTTTGGAGGTGGAGAAAAAAATATGTATATTTGCAGCAAACATATTATACATCAAGATTATGACAACATTTGCATTAAATAACTTATGGACTTACATTCAAGGGTTGTCGCTGACATCTCGTGATAGGGATTGGCTTGCCAACAAACTTATCAACGCTAATGCTAATGCAAAGTCTGAGAACGCTATTGCCAAAAATAAGGAAAGTATACTGTCTCCTGAAATAGAGTTCCTTGGCAGTCTCAATATTGTTGAGCCATCAAAGGAAATGATTGACAACGACCCTAAATTAGCCGAGATACTAAAATGAAAAATGTATTTCTTGATACCAACATTTTGCTCGAAATAATATTGCAGCGTAGCGGCAAGAATCTTTGCAGTCGAATATTAAAATATGGGCAAGATGGAGATGTGTGTTTGTACGCCTCGCATCTGACGTTTGCAAATATCGCATACGTAATGCATCGTTACAGCGTAAGTCGCTCTGATATTTATACGGCGGAGCGATTTTTAGAGTCGATTATCACTGTATTATCAATGACAGGCAACCAATTAAGAATGGCATTGCAGCAAGAAGTTAAAGATTTTGAGGATATGCTTCAATATCAATGTGCCATCGACGGACATTGCGATTGTATTGTAACCATCAACGTCAAGGATTTTCTTGAATTTGCAAACATTCCTATACTTACACCTCAGGAGTTTTTGGACAAATTAGAAGAAGGCAAATAACAAAGCGCAAGTAACGCCTTTCAATATGTAGTTGCCCGCCGCCGCAAGTATAGGTAGGCGATGCAAGGGCAAAGGTACTGATTTTTTTTAATGGGGAAGAAAAAGATAATTTATTTTTCAATTTTGTGCATATTCAGAAACGAGCAATATTCGTCCAACGAGCGTTTCAAAACGTCCTGAGGAATGAGTTTGCGTTTGTATTCGGCGACCATTGTGGGGCTTAAAGAACGGCTCAATGTATATTCAACAACGCTTTTGTCGGCTGATGGACAGAGGATTATACCTATCGACGGATTTTCGTTGTCGCGCTTGACATCGCGGTCGAGTGCTTCGAGGTACATATCCATTTTGCCGACAAACTCAGGCTCAAAGTCCACCGCTTTAAGTTCCACGACCACAAGGCATTGCAGTCCACGGTGATAAAACAAAAGGTCAATCCTCTTGGACGAGCCTCCAACCTGAACGGAGTATTCGCTGTCGATAAAGAGAAAATCCTTGCCGAGTTCAAGTATGAAATCTTTCATATGGTTCAAGAGTTCCTTGTGAAGTTTGTGTTCGTTGTGCTTTATCGGCAGGTTAAGGAAGTCGAGAACGGCCTTGTCTTTGAGCATAAATGCCGCATCAGGATATTTTTGGAGCAACGCAGGCGAAAATTTCTTTTCCTTGCTCATTACGGTTTCAAAAGTCTGCGAAACTATGCAACTACGCAGTTCTTCGGTTTTCAGCCTGTTGGCGTAAGCATATAGAATATAAAAAATACGCTCCTCATAAGAATCACAGCGGTTGAATATTTCGAGATGAATAGAAAAAGTTGTTAGTTTAAGTAATTGAGGAATAGGTACAAACGTAAAATTGTCAAATTGTGCAGATGCCATCTGCACAATTTCATTGTTCGATTCTAATCGTGCAGTAGCCGTCTGCACAAATTCAGGCAAAGGTAATCGCGCAACAATTTTATCGAAATCTTCTGTTGAATATGTGTCGTAAAATTTCACCATATTGTAAAGATTTCTCTTGCCATATCCTTTCCGTTTTGGGTTCTGATGTTTGAGGTAATCAGCCAAATCGGTTACAACCCTCTCACCCCAAGCGGATGATTTCAGACGATCAGAAATGTATTGCCCTACTTCCCAATATGTGTACAACATCTCCGTGTTGATGTTTTGTACAGCACGGTCAAGGTGTTTGTTGATTAACGCGTCAACAAACTCAAATTGCCTTTCTATATTGCTGTATTCTATGGTCGTAGGTTTCATTTTATGATGATAATGATGCAAGGGCAAATGTACGGAGAATTTTTGGGGATTGCAAAAAAAGTTTCTTATCTCTTGTGCAACTCTTATTCTAATAATTCCGTATCTTTGCTACTATGAAACAGTACATTCTAATATCAATATTACTATTAACTCCACTGTTGATGAGGGCGCAGAGCGATTCTTCAAAGCACGGCGGCTATATCCCGCTGTTCGACAACCTTACTTCGCCCGATGTGCCGCTGCCCAATGATTACAATGGCAAATTGCGCACTACTAATTCTGATAGCACTCAGGTGAGCGTGGAGGAGGCTGTGGAAAACCTCCGTAACCTCTATAATGCCGGTAGGTTTAGCGAGGCGCTCGGATATGCGTTGTATGTGCGTATGCGCAAGCACGAAGACCGTTTTACCAAGGAAGAAACCGAAGTTTTTCATAAATATGCCATTGCCTCAATGAAGGAGATGGGTTTTGACTATAAGGCCGATTCGCTTATGAAGATTTTTTGCCGTCAAAGTCCTTTTTACGAGGTAAAAGATGATGATCCCGATGCGTTTGTAAAACTGAAAGATAAATTTGTTACGCGTCCTATACTTGGTATTAGGATTTCGAGTAGCAAGGATTACCCTATAATTACTCTCGACACTGTGTACACCGTGCGCGATAAGGAGACAGGCTATAAGTACCAAAACTTTAAGGGTTCGTCGTTTGGGGCAGATGTGGTTTATTACCCGATGAAAAATTTGGAAGTGTCGGCAGGTGTGATGTTTTCAAAATTGGGTTTTACACGATTGGAACATAGTCAAAAGGTGAAGTTTTCGTATACCGAAAATGACAGGCTGATTTCGTTTCCCGTAGAGGCAGGATATTGTTTAAAGCCGTTTTGGGGATTGGTAATTCCCGAATTTTTTGCCGGAGCAAGGCTCTCGCTATTGCAAAAAAGCACCTACGAGGTAAGCGATCAAGTGTTTAAACTCAACTCGGTGGGCAGCACTACCGAAGATGTTGCTTGCGAAGGTAATTTTGATAATGTAAAAAACTCATTTGTAACTATTTATGGCGGATTTAGGCTAAATTACGAAATTCGTCGTATATGCTTTTTTGCAGGAGCATATTACGGAGCGGCTTTGGGCGAATTACGAAAACCTGAGGATAATTACACAAATGTAGAACTTATTGTAAACCATCGTTTTATGCCCGATGCTATGCGTGTGGGACAAGTTTCGGTAAACCTTGGCGTTAAAGTAAACCTATATTATAAGACGTTTGCCAAATACGGTTACGGCTATTAAAACTATTGACAATGAAAAAGTTATTGATATTATTTTTGGCAATGGCGGCTGTTGGTTGCAAAGAGGGCGGCATACTCAACGACCACAACGTGTTTATGTCCGATTCGTTGTCGTCTGCCGTTAAAAAAGTGCCAATTCGGTTTGAAGCCACTATGCCTATGTATGTTACCGACGATGGAGGATTGCTTTTGGTTGAAGATTTTGTATCTTCTGTTGCGGGCGATCAAGAGATGAATTCTACACGAATAGCCAAAATTTTGCCCGATGGTTCTAAAACGTTTATGAAAATGCCCGAACCTCATTGGATTGCCAATGGCGACATTCCGCAAGAAACAATTGAACAGTTTGCTCCTGATATTCAACCTATCAACAATTTGTTCAAAGGGTCTGACGGCTGTTTTTATTCTCTTGGAATTGCACAACCAAGGTTTCAAAGCGAATTTTTGGCACTTGCCCTAACCAAGTTTGATAGCGGTTTGAAAATTGTTTACGATTATTGCGCTGTTTTTTCGCTTGGCGACGATCATCCTCAGCCTTACAGTGGCGTTCCGCTCGACAACGGACGTTTTGCCATCCTTTTAAAAATGGGCGACGAGTGGCAAAATCAGGCTGTTTATTCGGCTATAATAATTGCCGCTGATGGAACGGTGGAAAACGAAATTCAGTTTGACCCCGAATTTGGCGAATATTCTGGTGGAACCATCTATTCTTGCGGCGACAATATTATCAACGACTGTACCGATTTTTCTAACGAACAGCATATTAGGTCGTTTTCGAGCAAGGGAGAATTTTTGTACGAACAAATTGCCACAGGTAAATGTGCAAAAGTATCATACACGGGCAAAAACACCATTCTTACCTGCTTTGAGGAATTTGAGCCGAAAACTTACGAAGGTCCCAACGGTTATCAGATTACTGTTATGAACGGAAAATTTTATTACACCGATATTACACCCGAATTAACAGGCACTGAGGTGAGAGATTTTAATGGAAGTGATTCTACCTACATTGTTATGGGTGGTGTTTATTGCGGCGGAAGTCAAATATTGTACGGTTATTGCAGGCAATGTTTTAGGTCGAATTTCGGAGTGGATTATTTTTTCAACGAAAACGATGCTAAGGGCTTTATTATTAAAGACGAAAAGTTGTACACTGTGGCTGGAACATCATCAAAGGCCATTCTCGGCGTTTGGTACAGCGGAGGCACTTACACCGTTTACTACGACGAGCGTTTGCCCGAAGCCGATTGGAACAGGTATGTAACTATTATAAAAACCAACGATTTAAATAAACTCAACAATTGAGCACATTAGATATCATATTAATTATTTTGCTTTTGGCGGCTGTGTCGGCTGCGGTATATTTTGCATCCACAAGGCGCCGAAAGGCTGAACGCGCTGTTGCCGATTATGGCGAAGACCTTAAAAGAGAAATCCGTTTTTCGTCGGACGAGGTGCTGCGCTACAAATCGCTTTACGAAAAACTCAAAAACTCTGAAAAACAAGCCGATGAGTTGCCCACTTTGACCGATGGCGTTATGCCCGACGAGGTGCTGATGACCGCCGAACGCATTATGCTCGAACAGCAAAAACTCGAACTCGAAAAAAACGAAATTTCTGAACGCAACCGCAAACTGTGGGATATGTCGCTTTTGATCGAAAAGGAAAAGGAGCATATCGACGCCATTAAACGCGACATTGAAGAAAAACACCGAGCCGTTACCGACAGCATCACCTACGCCAAACGTATTCAGGTGGCTGTGCTGCCCGAAAGTCGTTTGCTTAGCGAGTGCTTTTGCGATTATTTTATCTTTTGGCGGCCTAAGGATATTGTTTCGGGCGATTTTTATTGGATGAAACGTATTGGCGACATTGTGGCGTTTACTGTGGCAGACTGTACGGGTCACGGCGTTCCGGGCGCGTTTATGAGTTTGCTTGGTATAACGTTTCTCAACGATATTTGTATGAGGCTTGATGAGGATACGCAGCCAAGCGATATTTTGGAACTTTTGCGCAGCGATATTATCTACGCATTTGGTCAGGAAGGTGTCGACGACCGTCCCAACGATGGTATGGATATGGCGCTCTGCATTCTTAACCTGCGTACCAACAAACTGCGCTTTGCCGGAGCCAACAATCCCATGTATCTTATGCGCAACGGCGAATTGCAAGAATACAAGTCGGTGAAGAATCCTATTGGCAATTATGCGTTTTTCCGCGATTTTTCTTCGGTGGAAATCGACGTGCAGACAGGCGATTGGATTTATATGTTTTCCGACGGTTATGCCGACCAATTTGGAGGCGAAGAAAACCGCAAACTCAACTACAAGCGTTTCCGCGCCCTTATGACCGAAATGTCGCTTCTCAACAGCGAACAGCAAATGATACGTTTGGGCAAATTTCTCGACGAATGGAGGGGAAATACACCACAATTAGACGACGTAATGGTGGCTGGATATAGGGTGAGGTGATTAATTTTTGTAATAATTTTTGTAAAAATTTGTTTTTTGTATCAAAATTCCTATCTTTGCCGTGAACTTTTAACGGAATCATTATGCTT
>Ga0310695_10014871_pt1 | contig 10456 bp, 12 predicted proteins | sample RumenRJG_04DNA_FD_203882 | JGI IMG/M metagenome (GOLD analysis project Ga0310695, IMG submission 203882) | Bovine rumen microbial communities from Lethbridge, Alberta, Canada - RJG_04 (v2) (version 2) | ecosystem: Host-associated > Mammals > Digestive system > Stomach > Rumen | place: Canada... | reverse complement strand
GGTGGACAAGCCGCAATAGCCCTTCAAAAACAGCTTTGCCTGCTTTTGGTCGTAGTCCGCAGGCACGGTGAAGTGCAGCTGCTCAGGCATAAAACACCCTCCAAACAATAAAAGCAACGGCAATTTGTGCCAGCAAAATCAGCGGGATGCCCACCATGAACTTCGGCTTGCGCGTTTTGTGGCGGATCATCAGCATAAACACCAGCATAGCCGGACTGCCGCCAAGAGCCGCGACCAGAAGCAGCGTTGCTTCTCTGACGCGTCTGCCGTGATGAATGGCGCGGAGCTTGTCGAAAACCGTCAGTACGGCGGCAAAAACGTTGATGATGATCAGATAAATGAGAAGAAAAAATATCGGTTGCATAAAACTCTCCGGAGATGATAGATTTGAGAAAAAACAAGCCCGTTTCCATACTGATAGCCGTCACGCTGCTGGCATCTGTGCTGGCGGTCAGCGCACTCAGCGCACGCCGGCACGAGCCGCAAAAGACGGTGCAGACGGCGGCAACGCCTTCGCAGGCGATCACACCGGCGGCCGCGCCGGACGACATGCGCGGCGTGTGGATCACCTATATGGAATTGAGCATGGAGAACGAAGCGGACAAGAGCGAAGCGGCTTTTCGCAAAAAGTTTGAGGCGATCGCAGACGACTGCCTATCCTTTGGCTTCAATACGCTCATCGTGCAGGTGCGTCCGTTCTGCGACGCGCTCTATCCGTCCAAGCTCTACCCTGCCTCGCATATTCTGACGGGCGAGCAAGGCAAATCACCCGGCTATGACGCGCTGAAAATCATGTGTGAAAGCTGCCAAAAGCGCGGTCTGAGCCTGCACGCGTGGATCAATCCCTACCGCGTGACCGCGAGCCAAACGCCTGCCCGTCTGAGTGCGGACAATCCTTACAGACAGAATCCGTCCATCGGCATCCAAACCGCAAGCGGTATTATTCTCGACCCTGCCGACGAAGCTGCGCGGCAACTGATTTTGGACGGAGTAAAAGAGATCGTCTCGCAGTATCCGGTGGACGGCATTCATTTTGACGACTATTTTTATCCGACTGACATCGGCGACGCCGACAGCGCCGCTTATGAAGCCTACCGCCGAACCGTTCCGCAGGACGCCGCCATGGACTTGGCTGACTGGCGAAAGGCGAATGTGAATCTGTTGATCGCCGAAACCTATCTGACGGTGCACCGTTACAGTCAAACTGCGGTTTTCGGCATTTCGCCGCAGGGCAATCTCGGCAACAACGCGCAGCTGTATGCGGATGTAGAGAGCTGGTGCCGTGCCAAAGGCTACTTGGATTATATCTGTCCGCAGCTGTATTTCAGCCCGGACAATCCGGCGCTGCGCTTTGCGGACGCGCTCGGCGAGTGGACAGCGACGGAGCTTGCCGCAGATGTGAAGCTCTATGTCGGCTTGGCAGGCTACAAGGCAGGCACCGACGCGGACGAGGGCACCTGGCAGGGGCATGACGATATACTGTCGCAGGAGCTAATTATTCTAAATTCGAATCAAAAGGTGAACGGCTTTATGCTGTACAGCTACAGCGCGCTGCACGACGAAGCCGCAAAGAATGAAATGCAAAACTTGAAAAAGGGTTTGTCCTAACTACACCAACACGCCGTCACACCAATCGTCACCGACGCCGGTCAGGCGCACCGGACGGATCTCGCCGCAGAGCGAAGCGTCGTCCGAAGCGACGTGAACGGGTGTATAGTTTTTGGTATAGCCCTCCCAATAGCCGTGTCGCTTGCGCTCAAACAGCACTTCCTCGGTCAAACCGACCTGCGTTTGCAGAAAAGCACGGCGGCACCTGTCGGTCAGCTCTCCCATACGGTGTGCACGGAGCTCCTTTTCGGCTGGGCTGACCTGATCGGGCATATGCTCGGCACGCGTTCCCTTGCGCACCGAATACGGAAAGACATGCACCTTGGCAAAGCCGATCTGCTCCACAAAGTCCATCGACGCCTGAAAGTCCTCCTCACGCTCTCCGGCAAAGCCGACCATCACGTCGGTCGTCATGGAGGCGTTTGAGAAAACACGGCGCAGATTTTGGACGATCTGCGCATACTCCGCGGTATCGTAGTGGCGGTTCATGGCGCGCAGGGTCTTGTCACAGCCGCTTTGGAGCGAAAGATGGAACTGCGGACAGAGCTTTGGCTGTGCCGCCAGACGCGCGATCAGCGCTTCGTCCATCTGCTCCGGCTCAATGGAGCCAAGGCGCACACGCGCGATGCCCTCGACCGCACAGGCAGCCTCAACGGCGTCGGCAAGATCAAAGTCCTCGCCCTGACCATAGGCGGAAAGATTGATACCGACCAGCACCACCTCGCGGTAGCCGGAGGCGGCGACCTGCCCGATCTCGCGCTTCAAATCTGCGAGTGGCTTGGAGCGCACCCTGCCGCGTGCATAGGGAATGATGCAGTAGGAACAAAAGCGGTTGCAGCCGTCCTCAATCTTGATAAACGCGCGCGTATGCTCGCCAAAGGAGGACACGGTGAGATTTTCATATACGTCGCCGGTGTTGTGATACGCCGGGATATCCAGCATAGGTGTGCGCTCCGCGACGAACCGCCGGATGGCAGGCACCAGCGCGGCGCGCTCCTTGTTGCCGAGAATGATGTCGCAGGCGGCAAAATCCTGCATTTCATCGGGAAACGCCTGCGGCATGCAGCCGGTCAGCACGATGATGCCGTCCGGATTCTGACGGCGCACGCGGTTGATCAGCTTGCGGTTCTTGGCGTCGCTGACCGAGGTGACGGTGCAGGTGTTGATGACGGTGACGTCCGCCCTGTCCTTGTCCGGCGAGAGCGTGAAGCCGTGCCGCAGCAGATCCTCGCGCATCGCCTGTGATTCATATTGATTCACCTTGCAGCCGAGCGTAAGTATATTAAAATCCATGGTTTTGTTCTTCCTTTTTATTAAATATGTTGAAATTCTTTTATTTTGCCGTTTTCTATTGATTATCTGTCGAAAAAATGATAAAATATAGTTACAGAAATGTAAATAATTCTATTATCGCAATATACATGAGGTGATTTTTGTGTTTTCTTTACCCATTTCCCCCATCAACAAAAACGGCTTGATTGATATTTTTGAGACGCTGGCGCAGTTTCCCAACACCATTATGCAGATAAAGAGCGGCGATTACACCGTGGACGCTCATTCGCTTATCGGCGTTTTCTCTCTGGACATCAACAAACCGATCGAGCTGTTGCTGGCTGAGGAACCGGATGAGGAATTCAAGAACGCGATCGCCCGGTTTACGCCCGCTATCGCCTGACAATGATCACACAGCTTCAAAAATCAAGGGCTTGGCTCAGAACGCACTGCGGCGTTTGAGTCAGCCCTTTTATCGTGGCGCCCGTTGCCGTAAAGGCAGTCGGCGCCGTTTTTGTTTGGGGGTAAAGATCCCGGAGCACGCATCACGGCGCGAAAAGCGCTGCGGTCAGCGCATCCGTGAGCGGAAAACGCTCCGAAAAAAGCCTTTGACAAGCATCAGGAATTCTTGTCTACCTGATGAATGGGCTTGAGGTTTTGGGTCTTTTTGCTGCGGTCGGCGATCTCCGCCAGCACTTCTTCAAGCGGAATGCCCTGGTCTACCATCATAACGGTCAGGTGATAGAGCAAATCGGCGATTTCGTAGATAGTCTCCACATGGTCGCCGTTCTTGGCGGCAATGATGGTTTCTGCGCACTCCTCGCCCACCTTTTTCAAAATCTTGTCAATACCCTTGTCAAGAAGATAACAGGTGTATGAGTTTTCGACAGGATGGTCGCGTCTGTGCTCAATTGTCTTGTAAAGGTTGGTGAGTACTAATTTTTCTTGGTCTGCCATGTGGAATTCCTCCCTATTTTATTTTTTTAAAGAAGCAAGAATGATTGCCCGTGTGACAAGCCGCGCCGGTCTGCTCCACGGTGAGCAGCAGGGTGTCGTCGTCGCAGTCCGCAAAGATGTCAATGACCTTTTGCAGATGTCCCGAGGTCGCGCCCTTGTTCCAGAGCTCCCGACGGCTGCGTGACCAGAACCAGGTGTAGCCGGTCTCTAAGGTCTTTTGCATGCTTTCACGGTTCATATAGGCGAGCATCAGCACCTCGCCGGTGGACTTTTCCTGCACAATGGCAGGGATCAGGTCGGCTTTTGCAAAGTATTTTTCTAAGTCCATCAGATTTTCCTTGTCATTTCAATTGCCTGTTTCAGATCCAGTGTGCCGCTGTAGATCGACTTGCCGCAGATGGCGCCGTAAATATCCAATTCGGTCAGATTCAGGATATCCTTGAGCACCGTCACGCCGCCGCTGGCGATGATGTTACAGCTGACCTCATGGGCGAGGTCGTCGAGCTGCTTGAGATTGGGACCCGAGAGCATGCCGTCACGGTCAATATCGGTGAAGATGATCGTCCGCACGCCGACGTCCTCCATGCGCTTGGCGAGCTCAATGTAGTGGATGTCGCTGTTGTCAAGCCAGCCCTCCGCCTGCACCATGCCGTTTTTGGCGTCGATGCCGACGGCGATCTGGTCGCCAAAGGCATTGACGGCGTCGATGACGAGCTGCGGATCCTTGACCGCCGCAGAGCCGAGGATCACGCGGTTGACGCCGCGGCTGAGATAATACGCCACCGCCTCCATGCTGCGGATGCCGCCGCCGACCTCCACCAACAGTCCCGAGGACTTGGCTACGTCGGCGATCAGATCGGCGTTGATGAGCTTGGCGTCCTTGGCGCCGTCCAGATCGACCATGTGCATCCACTCGGCGCCGGCGTCCTTAAAGCGCTTAGCGGTTTCGTAGGGTGAATCGGCGACCTTGTGCGCGGTGGCGTAGTCGCCTTTTTGCAGGCGCACACAGTTGCCGTCTTTTATGTCAATAGCGGGTAAAATGATCATTTATAACACTCCCTTGGTAGAAAGCGGCTTGCCGCTGCCGTTTTGACGCACTGCCAAACGGAGCGCATGCGCCGCCGCCTTGTAGAGCGCCTCGGTGATGTGGTGGGAATTGTCGCCGTAAAGGGATCTGAGGTGCAGGGTGATGCCGGCGTTGAACGCGAGCGCGCGCATGAACTCCACGGTCATGGCGCAGTCATAGCCGCCGCAGCGCGCCTGCGGAAAGTCGGCGTCAAACACCAAAAACGGTCTGCCGCTGACGTCGACCGAAGCAAAGGCGAGCGCCTCGTCCATCGGCACATAAAAGCTGCCGAAGCGGTCGATGCCGCCCTTGTCGCTGAGCGCACGGGCAAACGCCTGCCCCAGCACGATGCCGGTGTCCTCCACGGTGTGGTGCTCATCAACATACAGATCGCCCTTGACCTTGACCGTCAGCCCAAAGCCGCCGTGTGTGGCAAAGGCGTTGAGCATGTGGTCAAAAAAGCCGACGCCTGTGTCGATCTGCACGTCGCCGCCGTCGAGACAGAGCGAAAGCGTGATGTCCGTCTCCTTGGTTTTTCTTTCTATTGCTGCCGTTCTCATAGGCTACCTCTCAAAAAACGCGCCCAGCGCACGCAAAACCGCGTTGACCTCCTCCGCCGTGCCTGCGGTGATGCGCAGGTATTCGCCCATCAGGCGCACAACGATGGACTGACGCTTCAAATACTCCCAGATCTCGCGGGAGCAGCTTGTTTTCATAAAGACAAAATTGGCGACGCTGCTATATACCGTACAATCATTTCTTGCGCCGCAGAGCTCTACAAGTCCATTATACAGCATTTCTTTATTGTTGACAATCATTTTTTGACGGTTTTTTAAAGTTTCTTTTTGGCGGTAGATGACCTCGCCGAACGCCTGCGAAACGCTGTTGACGTTATAGGGCGACTTGACCGCCTTGATCGCCTTGGAAATGGCGGGATTCGCCACGGCAAAGCCCAGACGCAGCGCGGCGGCGCCGACCAGCTTGGAAGCGGTGCGGAAGATGATGAGGTTGGAATAGTCCTCGATCTTGTCGAGCAGGCTCTCTGTCCAAAAGTCCATATAGGCTTCGTCAAGGATCACCAGCGCCTCCACCGAGCTGACAAGCTTTTCCGCTTCGGCACGCGTGATGCCCTTGCCGGTCGGATTGCAGGGATTGGAGAAGATCACCAGATCGATCTTGTCGCGGTTGATGGTCCTGATCAGCGCGTCCACGTCGATCTCGAGACTGTCGCCCTTCAAGAAGGACGCGCTCTGCACCTCGCAGATGGAGGAATAAAAGTTGTACATCGAGAAGTCAGGCGACACCACGAGCATTTTGTCGCCCTTTTGCATAAAGGCGGATTCGACCAAAAAGATCAGCTCGTCGGAGCCGTTGCCTGCCGTGACAAGCGCGGGCTTGATATTGTAATATTCCGCAAAAGAATCAACAAGCCGCTCCGCCATCGGGTCGGGATAGCGGTTGAAGGCGATCTCCTGCAAGCGCGCGGCAAACTCCCGACGCACCTCGTCGGGCAGATTCACCGGACACTCGTTCGCGTCCAGCCTGATTTGATAGGTGCCGCTGATCGGCTCATACGGCTCCAGATTTTTGATTTTATCGTTTAACTCATACATAGTTTTCCATCCTTAATCGAGGTCAAAGCGGACCTTGATAGAATTGGCGTGCGCTGTCAGCCCCTCTGTGTCGGCAAAGCGGATCACATCCTGCGCGTCGGCACGCAGCGCGTCCTCGGTGTAGTAGATAAAGCTTGATTTTTTGATGAAGCTGTCAACCGAGAGCGGCGAGAAGAAGCGTGCGGTGCCGCTGGTGGGCAGCACATGGTTGGGACCTGCAAAGTAATCGCCGAGCGGCTCGGGGCTGTAGTTGCCGAGGAACACGGAGCCGGCGTTGTCAAGCTTGCCGACGTACTCCATCGGATTTGCGCAGCAGACCTCCAAATGCTCGGGCGCCAGCTCGTTGGCAAAGTCGATCACCTGCGCAATATCGCTGCACACGATGATCGCGCCGAAGTTGTCGAGAGAAGCGTCGATGATCTCCTTGCGGGCGAGCGTTGCCGACTGGCGTGCGATCTCCGCCTTGGTCTGCTCGGCAAGCTCCGCCGAATCGGTCAGCAGGATCGCCGAGGCGAGCTTGTCATGCTCTGCCTGACTCATCAGATCGGCAGCCAAAAACTTGGGATTGGCGGTCTTGTCGGCGACGATCAGGATCTCGCTGGGACCTGCGATCATGTCGATATCGACCGTGCCGTAGAGCAGCTTTTTGGCTGTCGCCACAAAAATATTGCCGGGACCGACGATTTTGTCCACCTTGGGGACCGTCTCGGTACCGTATGCCATCGCCGCGACCGCCTGTGCGCCGCCCATCAAAAAGATGCGGTCCACGCCGGCAAGCTTTGCCGCTGCGATGATATTCGGATTGGGCGTGCCATCCTTTTGCGGCGGCGTGCACATCACGATCTCCTGCACGCCGGCGATCTTTGCCGGAATGGCGTTCATTAGCACCGAGGAGGGATACGCCGCCGTGCCGCCGGGCACATAGATGCCCACACGCTTGAGACCGCGCACGCGCTGCCCCATGATGACGCCGTTGGGCTTGGTCGTCAGCCAGCTCTGCTGCACCTGTCTTTGGTGAAAGTCCGCGATATTCGCCGCGGCTTTTTTGACGGTTTCGAGATAGTCCTTATCGCAGCAGGCGATCAGGCTGTCGATGTCGTCGGCAGAGATCTCCGCCTGCTCCGGCGCCTTGCCGTCGAACTTGACGGTATAGTCGCGCACGGCGCTGTCGCCGTTCTCGCGCACGTTATCCAAGATCTCCGACACCACGGGAATGACGTTTTTGTCGGAGCTTTGCGCTCTCTTTTTGAGATAATCTATAAATTCATATTCCTTTTTGCCGTCGGCAAAAACAGTCGTTATCATGCGGTGACCGCCTCCAGTTTCTTTTGTAATGCTTCGATCTCATTCTTCCGCAGCTTCAGGCTGGCGGTGTTGGCAATCAGGCGTGCCGAGATGTCCGTCACCCATTCGATGACCTCCAAGCCGTTCGCCTTGAGGGTGGAGCCTGTTTCGACAATATCGACAATGCCGTCGGCGAGTCCCACCAGCGGCGCCAGCTCCACGCTGCCTTCTATTTTGATAATGCGCACGTCCATATTTTTGTCGTCAAAGAACGCGCGCGTCACGTTCGGATATTTGGTGGCAATGGTTTTGGTGTTGTAGCCGCTGTAAAAATCCTGTCCGGATTTGGCGGCGAGCGCAAAGCGGCACTTGCCGAAGCCGAGGTCGAGCAGCTCATAAAACGAGGTGCCGTTCTCGAGAATGGTGTCCTTGCCGACGACGCCGAGGTCGCAGACACCGTGCTCCACATAGGTGATCACGTCCGCCGCCTTGGCGAGCACCACCTCAAAATCGTTGTCGCCGACAGGCAAAATCAGCCGTCTGCCCTTGTTTTTCACTTCGTCACAATCGTAGCCGATCTTTTCGAGCAGCTCGATCGTGGTTTTTTCCAGTCTGCCCTTGGTGAGGGCGATTCGTAATGGTTTCATCGTCAGCTCTCCCCTACCGTCAAAACTTCTTTGATACCGCGCTGCTGCGCAAACGCCTGCGTCTCCTCCAGGGTGGGCAGCACGGAAAACTGTGCCTTTTTGCCGGTGGCGTTGAGCTTGGCGACCTGTTCGATCGCCTGCATCTCGCAGCCGTCGGCGGCAAAAACCAGCACATCGGGATTGTCGGAATAGCTGACCTCGGCGTCGGCAAGGGTTTTGAGCGTGACCGCATCGGTGTCGAGCGCAAAGCCTGCCGCGCCCATCGGCATATCGAATTCGGAGAGCAGCTCGTCGTATCTGCCGCCCGAGAGCACGGCGTCACCGATACCGCTGATGTAGCCGGTAAAGACCATGCCGGTATAGTAGTCGTTGCGCTGCACGAGACCGAGGTCGATGATCAGCTTGTCGCCGAGACCGAGAGAGCGCAGACTGCTGTAGACGGTGTGCAGATAATCCAGCGCGTCAGCCGCCTTGGTGCCGCTGCAGATCGCGCGTGCCTGCTCAAACACCTCCTCGCCGCCAAACAGCGAGGGGAGGCTGCGGATCGCGGAGACCGCGCGGCACGGCGCGAGCCGGTCGAGCAGATTGTTGAGAGCCGAATAGTTTTTTCCCTCTATCGTGAGCCGGATCTTTTCTTTGTAGGAATCATCAATAGGCAGCTCGTCGGACAGCGCGTCAAACACCTCGGCGTGTCCCAGCTCTACGCGAAAGTCCGTGGCGACCGCCCGAAGCGTTTCGACGGCGGTGGTGAGGATCTCCAGATCCGCACGGATCCCCTTGACGCCCAGCAGCTCCACGCCCATCTGCATGTTCTCGTTGCGTCTGCCGGTCAGCGTGGGGTGGTTGCGGTAGACCGCCTGCTTGTAATACAGGCGCACCGGCATGAGATTATGCTGCAAACGTGTGGCGACCATACGCGCAATCGGCAGGGTCGAATCGGGACGCACCACCATCAGTCTGCCCTTGTTGTCGGTGGTTTTGAACATATCCTCCTGCGCGATGCCGCTGCACGGCAGGGAAAACACATCATAAAATTCTATGCCGGGCGTGATCACCCTCTTGAAGCCTCTGCCGGCAAAAACCGTCTCGATCCTGCCGCAGACGTCGTCCATGGCAGCGCATTCGGCAAACAAAAAGTCCTTGGTGCCCTCCGGCGTGATTTTTAAATATCGTTTCATAATACCCTCAATATACTTTAGTGTGCTAACGTGCTAATATATTACCATAATAAATTATTTTTGTCAAGGCATGCCGCACAATCTCCATCATATGCGGAAATTGTGCGGCATATTCCCTATTTTATCCGTGAAGGGACAGCGCTTTTTGAGGCGCCCCTTAATGCTTGTTCAGTGTTTCGGCAAAGTTTTCCGCCTTTTCGTTTGCGGAAGCGCCCTTCTCTCCGTCATCGTCATCGTCATCATCGTCGTCTTCATCAAAGTCGAGATGGAGCAGCTTTTGCAGCCGGCGTTTTTGCTCCTGTTCCTTTTCGGCGCGTATTTTGCGCTGTTCCTCGGCGATCTCGGCGTAGTTGAGCACCTTGAAATCAAGTGCCTCCTGCGCGATCTTGCCCTTTTCTTCGATCTTGATGCGCGCCTTTTTGGCGATCAGCGAGTAGAACACCGCATAGATCGGCGTGCCGAGAATGAAGCCCAGAATACCGAACAGCGCACCGCCGACGATGACGCTGAACAATACCCAAAAGCTGGATAATCCGACCTGGTTGCCGATGATCTTCGGCTTGAGGATATTGCCGTCGATCTGCTGGATGACAAACACGATCACCAGGAACCACACCGCCAGCCACGGGTCGATCAAAAACAGGATGAACGCGCTGGGAATGGCGCCGATGAACGGACCGAAGAACGGAATGATGTTGGCAACGCCGCACAGCACCGCGATCAGCGGCGCATACGGGAAGTTGAACACCGTGAGCACCACGAAGAAGATAACACCCAGCAGAGCTGCGTCGAGGATATCGCCGACGAGAAAACGGCCGCATTTGGTGTCGG
>Ga0310695_10014870_pt1 | contig 10458 bp, 16 predicted proteins | sample RumenRJG_04DNA_FD_203882 | JGI IMG/M metagenome (GOLD analysis project Ga0310695, IMG submission 203882) | Bovine rumen microbial communities from Lethbridge, Alberta, Canada - RJG_04 (v2) (version 2) | ecosystem: Host-associated > Mammals > Digestive system > Stomach > Rumen | place: Canada... | reverse complement strand
ACCTATTTGGCGGGGGAAAGGGCGGTGTTTTTGGCAGTGGCAAAAACGCTAGATGTGGGGTACAGAAGAAATATAAATCGTAAATAAGACTTGGCACTGTCATAATATTCCATAAACGACTTTAAAGTTTATAAAAAGTAACACATAAAATAATGCGAATACGGAAATAAAAACTAATAAACATTTTTTTTCGTGTTTTTTCTTTTCAAATAGTTTGCCTATTAATGATAACACAAAAGAAACCAAACAAATAATTATAACACATTTCGTATTATATTTTATTAAAAAATCCTTGTGCAAGACAATCTGACCAATCAATAAAACATCCGACAAAGAAAAGAAGATAATACCAGGTATCAATTTTGGGTTAAAATTATTGTTTTCAGTATTCATATGCTTCAAACGTCCTTTCCCAAAAATAATCTTCTAGACGAGCATTTTCTAACGGAAGTAATGTATTAAAAACATCATTAAAATATTGTACAGCCTCTTTTGTCTCTCCAAGATATAAACTTAAAACCGCTCCTGGTATTCCGAAAAATCCTATACTATAAATTAAGCCATCTACTCCAAAATTTATAATCCCTGAGACATCACCTTCCTTTATAGAAGAATATAGCTCTGGAGATTTCATAATTAAATAAGCGCCGCCCAAATAAGAAGATGCCTTACCAAAAAAACTAGATGCTTTTGATAATTTTCCAGCATGCGCAAAAATCTGCCCCTCTGTAGCAGCAGTACCTAACGAAGAAATTAAACCTTGATAATCAATTTCACTCAATTTTTTTTGTTGCCCTAAATTATCTACATGATCTTGATTTATATAATCAAAAATCTCAGAACAGCTATTGAAATTTTTAGTTATACCCGATTTTTCCCCATAAGCTGTAACTGTGTAGCCGCTATTAGGAGCTTTCAAATATACGGAAGCCTTCATCAAATCATCCGTGTCATCCAAATTTGCAAATATCCGCATAGGATTATGAGAGTCAACTTCAAAATTCCCATCCGGGTCTATATAGCGCACCGGGTTGTTGCCCGCATAATGGAACAAACCGGCATTTGCTGGGAATAAAGCAGACTTCCTGCAGAATCCGGTGCGTCTGGATGCTAAAACCCAATTTTTTGAGGACTGTTTGTATTTTTCCCGGCAGGAATTTTCCATTTTTTTGTTCCTAAACTCCTCTTTTTACAAAATTTTTACTGCAAACTGCCTCAAAAAAGGGGCGATTTCCGCGCTTCCCCGACAAATACCTATTTGACGGAGGAAACGGGGGTATTTTTGGCAACTGCAAAAACGCTATCTGTAGCGTAAACAGAAATATTGCTGCTACACATAAAACATATATTGCCCACGGGGAAAAGGCACTCAGCAGTCTTGCATCCCATAAATAAATTGAGCGCAATTTTTATTATTCTGGTACAACTATTTTATGTATAATCTCATCGCCTTTATAATAATAGTAATGATATTTATTATCAAAGTAACGTAAATGCAAAATTCCTTGATTATTACCCAAATATTGCATTGTAATATTCCCACTTTTTTCAACAAATATTCTTACTCTAAATTCTTGAGAAACCACTATTTCATATAAAATTGATGGGTCCCTTCCTTTAGAAAGTTTACCAGATACATTTTTAAAATCCTCATAAAATATCATCGAATTATACTTATACGAATATTTTAATTCACTGATTTGTTTTTTCTGAGCTGTTTGTTTTGCTTCATTAATCTGTTGAATCCAATACTGTAATTGCTTATCTGTATAGTTTCTTTTCAAAAGTAAATCACACCAATTGTAATCATTTGAAAATACCATAAATCCTGATAAAAAAAGTATTACAATAATAAGTTTTTTCTTTAATTCCATTGAGCACCTCCATATAACGTAGTATTGTCAAAATTTTGTAATGATTCTTTATAAAGCATTTGAATCGTAGGGTCGTCTCCAAATTGGTGAAATTCAAGTGTAACAACATAATTATTACCCTTTGATATTACAGTAGCTGTATGTCCAGTCCATTTTTCTATATTTTTATCACCATTTGGATTTTCTGGATTTGTATAAATTAACAAATCTCCCACTTGAAGCAGATCAAATAATTTACTTCTATCAGTTACTATTTTACCTTTAGTTCTATAATCACCATCATTATACCTATAATAACTTATTTCTTCTATATTTTTTTTCAAATCAACTGCCCAGTTATTAACAGGAATTTTTTTATCTCTATATTTATTTCTTAATGATATTGCACCTGCTGTACAAGCTTCTTTAGAAATACTTTTTATAAATTCAATACCTTCGTCACTAATGTTTAACTCTGCTTTATACAGAGTTGCAGGACCCGAAGTTTTATTTTCAAATGAATCTAATTTATCTGGCCATTCTGTAACGTAAGATAAAATTTTAGCAAATAGCTGATCTCTTTTCTTTATTTCATCTTTACTTAATCTTCCATCCGGGTCTATATAGCGTATAGGATTATTGCCCGCGTAATGGAACAAACCGGCATTTGCTGGGATTAAACGCAAATGCCTGCGGAATTCTGGGTATGAGGACGCGGAAATCCATTTTTTGGGGGACGGTTTGTGTTTTTTCCGGCAGGAATTTTCCATTTCTAGTTTTTAAACTCCTCGCTTCATAAAATTTTTACTGCAAACTGCCCCAAAAAAGGGGCAATTTCCGCGCTTCCCCGACAAATACCTATTTGACGGAGAAAGTGGGGGTGTTTTCACATGTCGCAAAAACGCTATCTGTAGCGTGAATAATTATGATTTCCATTGTTTCTCTCATGTTAAAAATAATCTCATGGCTGACCGTGTTCTATAAGTTATGTACTGATACCCAAATTGGCTTATTTAATGTCTTGCTCATCACAATATAACCAAAATCATGAATTTCTTGTTCGGGATTTTTTGTAAAAGTACTTTCATAGTAACAGTCTCCGTTTTCTATTTCATTCAAAATATCCTCCATTTTTGAGAGTTTAATTCTCTTGTTCCGTTCTATATTTGAATCCTTTGATATATAGATATAGTTTGTCTTTTCCTGCTCGTCAAAATCGTTAACATAATATGCCAAGACATCATCTTTTGGATTTAATTTGTATCCATTTTCTGATTTACTTATTTCAAAATCATCAAAAAGAAATACTTCAAGATCGCAAGTCATCAAAAAAGTAACTGGGTACTGAAAACAATAAGAGAAAGCATCTGTTGCAGCTTCTTGAGAAATTATAAAGTCATCTTGGCTTGCTAAAAAACTCTTTGTCTTATTAGTTGTCAGCTTTACTTTATGAATTTTTCCATAAAAATCTTTTGCCAGACCAATTTTTATTATTTCATTTGCCTTATTCTTTCTGTAATCTCTCCATATAATTTTTCTGGAAGACGAAGAACAGGAACAAAGCAAGAAACTAGTTAAGCATATCATCAATTTGTTTAATTGTGAAATCATATCTCAAATTTTCCTCATATTTTTTTAAGTATTCTAGAGCCTTGTCACGAGTCATTATTATTTTTTGAATTCTATCATCCATAGGGTTTAATACCGTTAAGGTTATGTTCCACTCTGTAATTCTATTGTTACGTTTTCTTACATTCATTATAACATCCCCACACATTCCGTCTGCAAAGTTTTCTATGATAAATCCAGCCAACGAAAATGCACCGACAACAGTACCAAGGTTTTTAAACTTTTGACCAGCATATTCGCCTGCCTTTCCACCATCATAATCACTGGGGCCTGGAGCACCTCTAGGCATTGCGCAACCAACGGCAATAAGTAAGGAAGAGTCTAGTTTGTAGTTGATTTCATCTGTCTTAAAATATGGTGACTTAAATTCTCTTTCTATATTTTGACCATCTGCATAATGAATTTTGGAAAGGGAGCCTATAAATTCAGCCATATTAACCCCCTTTGTATTTGCATTTGCATGGCAATCTCTTATACATTCTGCCGTTAATCTATCAAATTTATTAGATGCAAATTTTGAAATGAAATTCCAAAAATCATATTCAAAACCTTCCCTTCCATCAGGGTCTATATAGCGTACAGGATTATTCCCCGCATAATGGAACAAACCGGCATTTGCTGGGACTAAAGCGGAATTCCTGCGGAATCCGGTGCATCTGGATGCTAAAACCCAATTTTTTGGGGACGGTTTGTATTTTTTCCGGCAGGAATTTTCCATTTTTTGTTCCTAAACTCCTCTTTTCACAAAATTTTTATTGCAAACTGCCCCAAAAAAGGGGCAATTTCCGCGCTTCCCCGACAAATACCTATTTGGCGGAGGAAACGCACCCTTTTTTACACTCTGCGGAAACACTATACATAGCGTAAACAAAAATACTGCTTTAGTCTACAGAATGCTTACACCGTCGCAGAGAAAAGCCACTCTAGTAATTTACAGAATGACTTTTCTCTGCGGCTCAAATTCCCATGAATAAATTTGAGTCGTAATTTTTGTCATGTCAAAAAGCGATGCCAGGGGATAAGGTCCCGCTAGGCCACTATATATAATCCAAGATATTTGAATTATGCAGTTGATTTTTTATTTTAAGTATTTGCCTATAATATTTAACAGTGTTTTCCTATCTTCGCTTGAAAGTTCATAAAACTTTCCATCAATTTTGACTATATTGCTGCATATCCCGTACGCAATTCTTATGACAGCTCCATCTTTTCTCAGAACGATGACATATCTAATATCCAAATGAAAGTCAGAAATGTCTTCAACCGTATAATCTGGAGTTCCGGTTCTTTCTTTATCAATTTTTTTTGTGTCATCAGAATCATCATCAAACAAATCATCAATATCAAAATTCTGATAAGTCTTTATTTTTTTAATTTCTTTTCTTTTTTCAAGGCAGGAAAAAATGGAAGAGTAATCATTCTCACTCATTATACTCTTTTTCATAGTTCCTTTATTTATGACATCACCTTCACAGAGTGGTATCAGCGTACATATGTCTTCCGGGTAATAATAAATGGTATAATTAATCTTATTTGTTTCAGACTTTGCGCTTATAAAAAGAAGCATGTAAAAAAACAATACTACCATATTTTTCATTCTATTTTTCCCTCCTGTCGCTTTGTGAATGTGTTGTGCTATGATGTTCTGGCAAATTGACATAAAATGCAAAAGTCTCTCCGTTTTTTAATTTTATATAATCAATATTATGGTAATTTCTACGTCCTTCTGGCTCCTTTAATTGATGTGCTACTTTTTTTTCTATTTCTGTTGTAAAACTTTCTTTCCAAAATTGGAATGTTGGATTTTTTATTTTATCCTTATTTGCATTATAAAACTTAACAAAATTCCGCATTCCATCGGACGTATTATTCCAGACATGAACCAGTTCATGAATTAAACAAATGGCAGGACTATTGAATTCTCCATTTTCAGCTAACATAGTTTGATCGGGAGTCCAAAAAACCTCAGTTCCATATGCGTGATCATCATCTATAGAATAGCATCGTTTTATCGTAAAAACAATCGATGAGTTTTCCAATTCATTTATAATCTTTCTTCCTATTTCTGATTGTTTCAGATATTGCATACTCTCCAAAACATCCATATAAAAACCAAAATCTCCGTTATGCTCAATTTTGATTTTCTTTCCATCCGGGTCTATATAGCGCACCGGGCAATTCCCCGCATAATGGAACAAACCGGCATTTGCTGGGATTAAAGCGGAATTCCAGCGGAATCCGGTGCATCTGGACGCGGAAATCCATTTTTTTGAGGACATTCTGTATTTTTCCTTGCAGGAATTTTCCATTTTGTGTTCCTAAACTCCTCTTCTTACAAAATTTTTACTGCAAATTGTCTCCAAAATGGGGCAATTTCCGCACTTCCCCAACAAATACCTATTTGACGGAGGAATGGGCGGTGTTTTCATACGCTGCAAAAACACTATATACAGCGTAACGAATAAAATGCTATAAACTATGGTTATCGTATTTCTTTCATTCCTCAGAAAGTATAAGTAATATAAAATTATTAAGACTTCTAGCCTTCTTTTACCCCTATAACATATTTTCTAGAATTTCTTTTTATTATATATATGTCTTGAAATTCATAGAATGTATTTTCTTGAACTTCTGATTCGATTTCAATAGAATCAAGCCAACCAAAAAAAGGATTTACGACATAGACAAATCCATTTTGTTTAGAATCTGTACAAAGGATTACAAAATCCCAAGATTCATAATCTTGTAAATAACATATTTTTTTGCAATTCCTGTCTATTATTTTCTCCCTATCGTTTTTTGATAAAATCATAACTTTTTCATAGTTTTTTTTCAAAACCTTTGACAATGGTTTTGTTTCATTAATTTCAATTTTATAAAAACTAGAATTTAAACTTTTAGCTTTGCAAGACACTATAGTTATACCAATAAACAATATAATAAATGAGAATAATTTACTTTTCATAATACTTCTCTCCTGGTCTAAAGCCATCCTTATTACATTTCTCAAGTTCTTCTTTTGCCTTATTATATTGCGCCTCGGGTAATTTTACTTTTTTAATGAACCATAACCCATTCTTGCCCTTTTCTGTTTGCCACAGACCATCATTATGATATGTTTCAAGTATTTCACTTGAAAGTTCCTTCATATCTAATTTATTTTTTCCCGAACCGATTTTTATCCCAATATCATTATTCAACATATCTGCTCTAGAATCTGCTGTTAACTCATCATAAAAGACACCCCCAGTCAAATTAGGATTATCTTCATGACTATTTGTCGCCTCTTTTGCAACATTCTTTCCATACTTTGCAGACATTGAAGCAGACCATAAAGTGTGTCTCAAAGCGTTGGTAATACCACCAGTCTTAGTATCCTTATTCGGTCCCATAGCACATGAAAAACGGACTGCATTTGTTCCAATATTTGTATATCCTTTATCCCTAACAACCCTAGCATCATTTGAAACAAATGGATGCTTAAATAAAAACCTTAATTCATCTTTTCTTCCATCGGGGTCTATATAGCGTATAGGATTATTCCCCGCATAATGGAACAAACCGGCATTTGCTGGGATTAAAGCGGGATTCCTGCGGAATTCTGAATATCTGGACGCAAGAGTCCATTTTTTGGGGGACTGTTTGTATTTTTTCCGGCAGGAATTTTCCATTTTCAGTTTTTAAACTCCTCTTTTTACAAAATTTTTACTGCAAACTGCCCCAAAAAAGGGGCAATTTCCGCGCTTCCCCGACAAATACCTATTTGGCGGAGAAACAGTCTCTGTTTTCACACGCTGCAAAAACGCTATAGCTAGCGTTAATAAAAGCAGCAGTTTTCCCATCGAATACATCTTGCACCGCTGGAAAAGGACAGTCTGCTGTTTTAAGACATTCCTATTTGTGTGAAACGTCATCATTGTTTCTATAACTTTTTGATATATCAATACTCATATAAATAATAAATAATAGCAATATTGGTATATACATAATTATTTCAACCATTCCAAAACCTGCTTCTCCTGGAGTTTTTTTCATCCACTGATAGGTAATCAATGTTTGAATGATAATAATAGCACAAAATACAAACTCAATTATTACACAAACAAACCGTGATGTCCTTTTTAACACCCAATAGTGGAATATAAGTATTACAAAGGAAAGCAACAATAAAAAAGGAAATATTCTAATACTTAAAAAATAATCAAAATCTATTACATTGTTTAATGTCATATATAATATGCTTATAATAACAAAACGAAAAACAAAGAAAAATCTATTTTTCATTTTTATTCCTCCTAACCCTTTTCAGCACAGGAGCAAAAACAATTGTATTATATAACGCAGTATTACAGTTTTCCTTATTTTTCATATTATTCTTATGATCCAATGCATAATAAGTAATATCAGAATCAATAGAATTGATAATGTTCAAAACGGTCTTTCTATTATCAATATCTGGAGTCATCAAAAGCTCCATATCATAATTATTGTTGCCTTTTTCATAATTAACTAATCCTTCTACATCCGTTTTTGTATCTTTGCCCCAGGCTCCTTTCGAAAAGAAAAAGAGTCTGGTTCCATTAAAACTAATTGTCGATTTTTCTTTTGTCGTTTTATTATAGATGACATACAAACTGTGAGTTTTCGTAGGAGTTCGTTTTCCAGGTTTTAGAGCTCTTCTTTGATAAACTTTTATATCATAATTTTCAGGAGAATCAGCAATCGTCTGAAGGAATTCTTTTACTGCTCTTTCATTTTTAAGCAATTCTTTATCTTCCCTTCCATCCGGGTCTATATAGCGTACCGGATTATTCCCTGCATAATGGAACAAACCGGCATTTGTTGAACGCAAACACAAATTCCTGCGGAATTTTGGGTAACAGGATGCAAGAACCCATTTTTTTGAGGACTGTTTTAAATTTTTCCTGCAGGAATTTTCCATTTTTACTTTTCTAAACTCCTTTTTTCACAATTTTTTCGCCGGAACAAGACCAAAAAAGGGGCAAATTCCAGGCTTCCCCAACAAATACCTATTTGGCGGAGAAATGGCACTCGTTTTGACACGCTGCAGAAACGCTATAGCTAGCGTAGACAAAAATATTGCTTTAGTCTACACAATGATTACATCTTTGCGGAAAAAAGACATTCTTGTATTTTACAGAATGCCTTTTTTCCGCGGCTCAAACTCCATGATAAATTTGAGTCGCAATTTATTGGAATGTCAAAAAGTTTGCCCAACGCTCCAGCCTTCATGGTGGCGGGAGGTTAGGTTTATTTTCTGCATACAATTAATTTTTACAAAACAAATTGCGCTTTTTATGGGGTTCTTGCCAAATTCCAGTTATACCGCTTCACCTCGTCGTTTATATTTTTGTATTTATTCGTATACCCCCGTATGTATTCTGCACCACATTAAGCACGTGGAATCCTGATATCATACATCTTTCTCTCCATTCCCTTGGAAAATTAAATGTTTGATTATGGTCTGCTGATACCAGATACATCAACAGGTGACTTTGTTCTAATTTTCTTATCCACGTGTTTCCTTTATTCATTCTTTTTTAATTTTATTCGCTTTCTTAATTTTTCTCAATTTGAAAACAAAAAACATATTTGATACAATTAAAACTAATAAAACGATGAAGTAACCATCTGTAACGAATCGGGCAAATTTAAGACGCTTTTCATCGACAAAAGATCCATCTTTAAACTTACCTTTATTGACTGTTCCATTTTTGTAATACAATATACCATCTCCTGAAAATGTATTGTTATGAAATTCTCCAACATACTTTGAACCATCATAACATTTGTACGAACCATATCCTTCCATCATATCATTCACAAAGTCGCCTTCATACATATCACCATTAGGAAATAATTGCTTCCCCTTTCCGTTTCTAAAATGCTTTTTAAAATCACCTGTGTATACGGCTCCATTTGAATCTTCCAAGACCCCCATTCCATCATAGACGGAATTCTTAAAGTCACCTTCATACTTTTGCTTGTTATAATATGTTATCTTTCCATGACCATCAATTATTCCTTTTGAAAAATCTCCTTCATAAACATAAGCTTCTGTAATTAATTTTCCTTTTCCATTATATAATCCATCTTTAAACTCTCCGTCATAAAGAATTTTTCCGTTACGTGTCTGAACTCCATTTCCATTAAACAAACCGTTAATCATCTCTCCCGTATAAACAGTACCATCTGGAAGATGTACCACTTCGGCATATAAATAGAAAATATTAAGGCACAAACAAAACAAGATATTTTTTTTCATCTTAATCCCCCTTTTTTGTCTTTTCATCGGTTCTTTTCAAGAACTGTTCTATTTCATTTGATTTTACTTCTATTGCTTTGTTTAAAAATAAATCAGCCTGGTATTCTAGTAATTTGGGAATTATAACCGTTCCCTCATATGGACCAAGGCTTGATTGATCTCCACAATTTAGTAACATCGTATTATTGATAAAGTCTGTAAATGCTTTAATCTCACTTTTATCATATTTCCCATCTTTATTACTATCAAAATAACCAGAGGCTTTTGCCTCGACTTGGATAACCGTGAATTGCCATAACACTTCTCTTTTATATTGTATACACCGGTCAGAATATTTTCCTCCTTGGAAAACCTTATCTATAATAATAGCCAATGAAGATATATTTTTTTGGGTGAAAGTCATTTCAACAGCGCTTCCTATTGCATCGCATTCTTTACTATATTCATTCATCATTGATCTAAAATTAGGTATTTGCGGAGGTAAAGTTTGATTACCATCAGGGTCTATATAGCGCACCGGGTTGTTGCCCGCATAATGGAACAAACCGGCATTTGCTGGGATTAAGGCGGAATTCCTGCGGAATCCGGTGCGTCTGGATGCGGAAATCCATTTTTTTGAGGACGGTTTGTATTTTTTCCGGCAGGAATTTTCCATTTTTTGTTCCTAAACTCCTCTTCTTACAAAATTTT
>Ga0310695_10014869_pt1 | contig 10459 bp, 13 predicted proteins | sample RumenRJG_04DNA_FD_203882 | JGI IMG/M metagenome (GOLD analysis project Ga0310695, IMG submission 203882) | Bovine rumen microbial communities from Lethbridge, Alberta, Canada - RJG_04 (v2) (version 2) | ecosystem: Host-associated > Mammals > Digestive system > Stomach > Rumen | place: Canada... | reverse complement strand
ACACCCACTCCCCTGCCGGGAGTCATCGCCCTGTTGGCAGGCATCGTTGCCAGCTGGTTCCGCCTGGGACTCTTCCCCGTCGCAGCCATCTGTTGCGTCATCGCCTACCTGCTCATCTGAAGCGCCGTGGGCACCCTGCGAAGGTTCTCTACTTGTGCCACCCCCGGCACGTTCTCTATTCTCACACTCGTCTTGCAAAGCTCTCCCAGCGTCATGTGCAGGGAGAGACGTTCATTCATATTCATAGCATTTTTTATTTAAATTTTCAATGAATAAAAACCCTAATGTCAAAAGTGGGAAAGTGGGAAAGTGGGAAAGTTGCGGAGGCAACTTCGAAGTGAACCCCGAGAGTTGGACAAAAACTTTTCGGGGTTCACTCCTGACTTCGGCGATGCATCACCCAAAAACATTAATTGGGCAGGCGCTCCTACATCAGACTATCGTAAACTACACAAAATTTTTTTCTAACAAAATAATCAAAGTATCACTTTTTGACATAACAATCTGAATTCCAACGGTTTATACACAGTGACACTTTGTTTCAAACTTACACTAAGCATCACTATTTTGAAAATAACTAACATATATAGATGAAACAGATACCTTTTTCTCAGATTTACAGACATAGGGAGCGCAATAAAAGATGCAGGATTTGGCATCAAGAGATATCTGCTTAAAAAGTAAAACAAGTTGTTTTGGTATGAAAGAAACTACCTCTAAACACTGAAGAAATGCCACTTTACACAGTAAAACAAGTTGTTTTACTATCACAAAAGAGTAGTGACACTTCAAGAAAAAGTATCACTAAATCTAACATACTTATTATCTGTTAGTTAAGATAGATAGTGATACTTTGCACAAAAATTGAAACTTTTCTAGAAACAATTATCAGCATCCATTCATCAAATTGGCATGGAAAATGAGAGTTTTTGAAGAATGTTTACTCTTTGAGTCTAATAAACTAATATCCCGAGTCACCCAAGTCACCATGCAGAATTTCCTGTTTATAGGGATTTCAAGCGAGTCTACCTCACTGAAATGTTAAAACCGCCGAAGTCAGGAGATTGTTTTACTCAAATGCCTTGATGGCCTCTTCGTATACAAGTCCCATGTTGTTATTCTATCTGCTTCATCCTGCCATCACATATCTGAACACTTCTTGTTCTTGAAGGTTGGGGCGTTCTGTTACTTTTCTAACATAATCTCGTAGCAGATGAAGCCAATCGTTGGTTTTCATGCTGAAATACTTCTGTTGGAATTCCCTCTGACATTCAACGGCGATTTGCATGATAGTAGTGCCACCGTACAACTCCATCATGTTGAAAACCAATATGCGTACTTCATCGTCAGCCTCAACATCGTACAGCATTGAGCCACTTGGTCTGAGCATTGCTTCTGCTGTGAGTAAACGGTGTCTCTTATCCACATCGAGAGAGAAGTCAATTTCGAGTTCACGCACGTTGGTTCCGTCAAAGCCTTTCTGAAATCCCATTAAGAGCTGCTTCGTACTTGCTTTATAGCTCGGATAGAACAGAGCGTGGTAACTGATACCTTCCTTTCTGCATTCGTCCAGACAGAGGTTAATCATCTTGAGGATACTGCCAGAACGCCGTCCTTTGGTTGTGTCAGACAAGGCCATCATATAATTCGTCAAATCAACATCATTTTCCAGAAGGTCATCTAAAATGACCTGATATAGTGGAACACGTAAAATCGTTCTGGCTAAGAGCGACTTCTGCTGTTGCGAATCCAGCTCATTATAGATGTACCCAAGGCATGTTAGGAACCAACTTCCATAGTACTCGAAGGTAAGCCCTAATTGCGTAGATGTTTTGACCTGGTTCTCACCATATTTGCGGAAAGCCCCTTCGTTCTTCACTCTTACCTTTTGGGGAAACAATTGTCCGATTTCAACAAAATTCAGCCCCGGGTTTCCTTGCCAATCCAAAGCCTTGCACATTTCAGAAGAGCAGGAATCGAATGCGCTACTTTGCGTCAGTTGTTCATCTGTTACGATACCCTTGTTGTTTCGAATATAGTCTATGTACTCGCCATACGGAATAGCTAGTGCTCTATCAACATACTCATGCATCTTTTCTTTTGGAACAATATAGTTCTTATCAGCGAGCATAAGTTCATCCACGTCCTTTTCTAAAGAACGTGTCATAAAGAGCCTGATATATTCCACATTGCTTATCATTTTATTTCTATAAGATTCTTTATCGTATCCTCAATATTCTTTATCATCAGATTCAAATCGGAATCGAGTTTCGTTTGTGCCTGAATATCGGCTATGTTTTCACTCAAAAGTTTCTGGAACTTCTCAAATCCCTTTCTAATGCTTTGGGCTTTGTTTAAATCAGATGCCAGTTCAACAGCATCGTCTAGAGGAATATCTTCATGCAAATACTCTGTCAAAATCATTATTGCATCTTCATGTTTAGATTTTGCAATATTGCCAATCTTGCGTACCTCTCGAGCCTCACTTAGTTCATCATGTTTTATCTTGTCAACAATAGTACTAACAACTTCTAATTGTGGATACTCTTTATCTACTTTTCTGAGGTTCTTATTGTCTAAAAGCTCATAATAGTAACTCCATTTTGTTGGTATTAAATCTTCGGCGTCTTTCATTGTCTGGTATACCTCAACAAATAGTTCTGCTTCTTTAGCATCTAATCCCATATCATCTGCCATTGCTTTAACAGGACGGCGTGACTTCTCTTTCATTCTATAGATATATGATGCTTTTTCAAAGGCACTCCAAGGTGTCTGTCCAACCAAATGAACAGAACCTAAATATGTAAGGATCAAATCTTCCTTAATATCGTCAGGCAATCTTGTGCATTTTATCTTGCTCCATTTAACTTTATCAGACTCTGCCAACATACGATATGCAGCAAGTCGGCTATTACCTTCCAGAACAACATTCTTACATATGACAATGGGATTTAGTAAACCTCCCATTGCCTCAATGTTAACTTTGAGTTTTTTAACGTTGTCTCTACTTCGCATTTCCTTTTCCAGTTCCTCTTGGCTTGGGTCTTCAATGTTAGAGGAATGAACAGCATTATGTACACGAGGATTATCAGGGTAAAAGAGAAGTTCAACCTGATTCATCTCAACGTCCTCAACAGGAACGTCAACGTTCCCGATTTTTAGTATTCTTGTTACCATATCAGTTAGTATTTAATATTTCGTGAACTATATTTGCAAAGCTGTAATCAGCAACGTTCTTGTATTCTTGAAGATTCATGTCGCCCTGTGCCAAGAAAGCAGCTCGCTGCTTCGCCTTCAGCAGATAGTCTATCCAAATGTCTATGCTATCTTCTATCATCAGATTGTAAATGTGGCAGTCTTTCTGTTGCGATATGCGATGAATTCTGTCCTGGGCTTGCAGATAGTCATCAAGGTTAAAGCCCCTATCATAGAAGATGGCGTTGTTGGCTACAGTTAGTGTCAGTCCCTCTTTAGCTGATTGCGGTGTAGCAAAAAGCAACTTTGCCTTTCCGCTCTTGAATGCCACAACAGACTTGTTTCGTTCCTCAACTGCCATCTTACCTGTAATTTTAACAGCACCATATTTGGTGTATTTCTTACAAAACATGTCTATGTTTCCTGTATAGATACTCCAAACTATCGCCATTTCGTTATTGCTGACAATCCTTTCAATAAGTTGATCAAGAAGCAATTCTTTTGCAGAAACTTCAGTATAGTTTTCATCTATCAAACGAGGGTTCGAAGTAATCTGTACAAGACGGAGAAGGCGTTTGATGGTGTCGGAAGAATCATCAAGTATTGTTTTATCACCTTGCTTTAGCATGAGAGCCATTTCATTCCTAAGAGTTTCGTACATCTCAAACTGTTTCTTCTCAAAGCTGACGGTGACTTCATGATAAATCTTTGACGGAAGAGTAATAATGCCACTATTCTTTGTTTCTCGTACGCTGAAGTTTTTAATCTTGTTGTATATACTGGAAACAGTATCTTCAAATTTTCTCCGTTTCTCTTCGCTGCTATACAAGTCATTGGACAAGTCACAAGTTGCCTTGAACTCGCTAAAGTCCTTACCAAGACTATCGCCTGAGTCCAAAAAATAAACCTGTGCCCAAATATCATATGGTCTGTTTGCTACGGGAGTTCCAGTCATGATAACCTTTATTTTGAAAAGTGGAGAAATGTCGAAGAAGTCTTGGGTCAACTTGGATTCGGGATTCTTTATCTTTGTGGACTCATCAATGACAATTGCAACATTTCTTGTCTTCAAGAAAAGACGCATTCTGTCTTTTTCGGTTGATATAGTCTCGAAATTGGTGACAATAACCCTCGCAGCACTATTCATAACAAAATAGTTGCTTCTCTTACTTGTATCCAGCACCTTTGGTCTTAGATTAGTATGGCTCTCAAATTCGCCCATCCAATTAGCAACGAGAGTCTTTTTCGTAACAATCAGCACAGTATCTATATCTCGTTTGTCGAGCCAATACAGCAAGAGGTCAATGGCAATCTTGGTCTTCCCCAATCCCTGCTCATGGAAAATGGCGGCATATGGTTTGTCCTTGATAGCAAGGAAAGCTTCGTGCTGATACGGGAACGCTGTCAGCTTTGCCGCCAGATTGGTTGTCTCTATATGTTTCAGATTGCTCATATCACTTTATGCCGTAAATGATTGTCTAATACATGAAACGTAATGTCACGAATAAATTCTCTCCGCTTCTTGCGTATTACCATGTTGGTTATCTGTGCGAATGCGATAATAGAGGAACAGATGATGATGTGCTTATCACAATTAAACGTACGGATCTCACAGATATAGCTATCGAGTTGTGACTGCGTATGCTCGTTCTCAATATCGTTTGTCGTTTTCGCTTCACCGATTATCACACAATGCAGGTCATAGTAATACAAGTCTGGATAGTAACCATTGATAACCTTCGGTGTCCTCTGCCCATAGGAAGGGAGGTCTGCACTCATCGCCGTTGGAACAAACTCTTGAGGAATGGTTTCTGCGTACCTTGCCATCCGCTCTACATACTTGATATGGGCTAAAGACTCTGCCATTACTTTTCTTGCTCTGTTATCATGTTAATAATAAAGTCCAGCTTGCTCTTCAATCGCTCTAAGGCATTGCGCTTCATCGTCTTTTCGTCATTGTTTGCCAATTCATCGACTTCTGTAGCAGGCAGTGTCATCAATTTCTTGAAGAGTTCATTGGCCAATACCTCGTAGGGATATTCGCTCAAGTCCGCATTCGATAGTTCTGCAGCACGAAGTACGGTTTCAGCATCAGTCAGATTGCCTTTTAAGAATGCCTCCAATGCATCTTTGTTCCGCATAATTGCAGGTATGAGTCGAACCGATTGTGCTTTGTCAACATTCTCATCAACAACCCACTTGGCAAACTGATTATATTCAAATCCCTTGTACTGAATAGCCGATTTGATTCTCGCATTCTCATGTTCACGAAATTTTGAATAGTCGCGAGTATCAGGTTCCAATCCTTTCGACTTTGCATAAGGCTCATAATACATTTTCATATATTTGTAAGCATCGATTGCCTTTACTATTTCATTTTTGTTTCCACCACACATATTGATGATGGAGTTCATGGGAAGCATTTCAATCTCACTCAACTGGTACAGATACTTGGCTTTTGAATATGGGTCCCAATCGCGTGGACCTACCAGATGGGATTGTAACCTGATGCTGTGCTTTTCTACTTTTGTCAAACCTTCATAAACGAGAGCTGTAATGTGTGACCATTCGCCAGGAATGCCTTTCTCAACAAAGTCTTTATATATTTGGAGCCTAGTGTTACCCTCTATGGCAACATATCCACTATTTTCTTCATGATTGACAACAATGGGATGAATGATACCTCCACTATCCTTAATGGAATCACGCAAAACGCGGTATGATGTGGCAGCGTCACCGTCCCCACTATCCCATAAAGCCAAAGCAATAGCTTCTGGAGTAACGGTCTCATAATTCTCCAAACATTGCTTAATACGAGGATTATCCTCATCCAATTTGATGCTGTCAATAGGCAGCGATGTCAACTTTGCCTGTTTCATCATTTCTCTATTTTATAGGGGTTCAACTCTTCAAATCGCAAATTGAAATACTTTTGGGCTATCTCAGGGAACTCTGCTTCAAAGTCGAGCATCGACTGATAGCATGAGCAATATTTTTCTTTCTTTGGATATCCTTTCGGAATCTTTAGTTTCTTATTGTACTTTCCTTTGGGCACAAGATCTTGAATACCTTGATGGTATTCTTCATTTCTAACGCAATACTGACGGAAGCTCATTTTCTTGAAAAAACTTGGCTGGTTACACCAACGAGCTAGTTGGGTATACATACTCTTGAAACGCGAATTATTGTATTCTTCAAAGCGCATAATATATGGCAGGCAACCATGCTCCATCAATATTTTGATTCTAAAAAATGTTCCTTCTATGTCTGTTTCGTCTTGACTATCGTAAGCCACCAGCACATAGAGCTTCGTTGATTTCTTGCAATACTCACGCCAAACTTTCAGTCCTTTTATAGTCTGTTCCACTTGACGTTTCTCATTCTTGTCATTCATCCGGTAGTGGTCAAAGGCAAAGATGTAGTCCCCATGATATTTCACATCGTTAAGCAATTGTGCCTTTTGAGGTGTCATGAGCCGAATATCCATCCCTTGGCGAAACTGGAAAGGCTTGCCAGTCTGTCTCAGGGCTTCCATCACTTTGGCAAATACCTTGGGGGGAGCAGCCATGATATTATCATCCCAAAGATATATGTTCTTTCGCGTTTCATCATAGAATTCTAAAACGGGAGACCATTCCACCACACGATTCAATAGCCGATTCACACAGAAACCGCAGTGCCGTATGCATCCACGTGTGGTGAAACCAATAGAGTAACTCAGATAATCGTCCCAGTTGCGTTTCTTCTGTTTTTCATCGCCACCAGTGGCTTTCTCTATATATTCATCATAAAGGTGATAATCCGGAGCATGATGCTCCACCTCGTCAGGCAGATTTGGTCCGTTAATCTCAAAGAAACCTGTACCTCCGTAGTAAATCAAGTGCTGATGTATCATCAGACAGATAAAATTGGGAACTTTGGTGAATTTGAATACGCGAGACAAAACGAGGATGTCGTATTCACATTCGAAGACAATGGGCTGTTCACCTGCAGACAACTCATTATAGTTGCATATTAGTCGAACTTCGTGCCCTAACTCTTTGCAAAATGCAGAGATCTTCAATAGGGCAAGATTGGGATGCCTGGTTCCGTGATCCAGCAAGTCAGCATCAATGATGCCAACTCGAAGCTTTTCGTCCGTATGTGCTACCAAATCAGAACGAAAGCCTACATTCTCTGGAATAAACCTCAGCATAACAAAACTTCTATGGGGAAAGAAAGCGCACCCTCACTCCTTGCATAATTACATCCGAGCCGTCGCCAAACAGGCCTGCATTACTTATACAAGGAAAGGGTACGCCTGTAAGGCGTATCCCAATCCCTCGAGGTGTAATGCATCTGTTAGTTTTGGCGACTATTTGGATGTAAACCTCATCAGAATCTTCGATACGAAGTCTTAGTCCCGCGAAAACCGCAATGCAGCCTTCTGGCCACAAAGCGTCTGCAAAAATACTAAAAGTTTTGGAAATAAAAGCAGAGTAAACCGCAAAATATGTAATTTTTGCCCCAAAAGTTTGGAAGTTGACGAAAATATGATTATCTTTGCAGCACGAAAGGAAACGATTTCCTCCCGCTGAAATGAAAGAGTAGCACCGTAATCGGGTTAGCAAATCAGTTCAGCGGTTTTTATTTTCTCAGGTTTCCTATCTCTGCATCAAACATTTTCTGGTCGATAATGGCGTATGGTTTGAACAGCCCAGTATTCCTAATCTTACGAACACACAAGTATGCCTTCTCGCCAAGTTCACGACTGAAGTATGCGAAGAAAGCCGTCTCAGGATGCTTGCCGGGAATCACCTCACGCCAACCTTCATAAACGGATTTCTCAAGGAAGCCACGTATATCCTGTGCTACCTTGTTCTTGAAAGCATTGAAGCGATTATCTTGAGTGTTCTTGCTGACAATGGTCTTCAAGTCAGATTTTGTAATCTCCACATCCATTGTGATTACATTGGTTATCGTAAAACGCATAGGGCTGTCCTTCAAGGTATCAGCAATAAGCAATGCTTCTGCTCTGAAACGCTTACTCTCATAAAAATAATCATTCTCAGTCCTCTTCATAAGAATAATCAAGAGAAAGAAAGTTTTGGCAGGCACACCAGATAGTTATCGTCTATCATAACGAGAATATCGGTTTCTGGTACAGACCATTCTACCAGTTCTTCAAAACCACATTCCTTTGCTTCATCAGGCTGAACAATCCGCCAATCCTTTTCTGAAGCTAATGCCTCTAACGACTTGGCTGTATCATCTTCCACCAAATCCATCAAGTGCTGCCATTCTTGATACATTCCACCTGCTGGAATCTTCAATTTTCTGTTATTCATCTGCCTAATATATCTTCGTTTTGCATTTGCAAAAGTACAAATAAATTGTGATAATACGTCTAAAAAATTCGAAAAAGCGTCTTTTATGCTGTAGATTTTTCATTGAAAGGTCGATCTAAACAATCCAAAATCGATCTAAACGGATCTAAATAATTTGGCAATTACGGAGGGATCTCCGACCTTTGCCGATAATTATAGTGTCAAGACATGAGGAAAATTATGAGCATCAGAGACAGAGTAGCTATGCACGTAGCAGTAGGTGAGATGATATATAGCCCCAAACTCAACGAGGCCTATATGGCATTTGCTAATGGCAGACGTGCATCGTCACGTTTTGAGAAAGCAATGTGGTTAGCCAACCATGCAGATTTCAGAAAAATAAAAGAATACATCACATTCAAGCTTGTATGGATTTGCTCTAACTGTGGTAAGCCTATTTATTGGGGATTCTCTGGCTTTTCGGAAGATGGCGATGATATTTGGTATTGTAGCGACGAATGTTTACACGCACACTATACGGAAGAAGCTGCTGAAAACAAATATGACGAAGGTACATTGGAGTATTTGCCTAACCTGTGGGAGATTGGTTCCGATTTGAGAATAAAATGGCCAGACGGGAGAAGAATGATTATGAAAGACAAGATAGTCAAGTATATTATGATTGGAGAGATCCTGAACAGCAAAGAATTTCATGATGCCTACAACTACTTTGAAGGGCCCAATGCACTACATGGCAAATTCAGACGAGCAATATGGCTCGTAGAACACATCGGGGTTGAAGACTTAGACTGTTACTTCAATTTCGACTGCATCCGCATCTGTTCTCATTGCGGGAAACCAATGAGTTGGGGATTTGTCATTGACGATGGCGGCGAACACTATTGTTCATTAAGTTGCCTTCATAAGCATTATAGCAGTGATGAGTATTGGACACTTTACAATCATGGCAAAGGCAATTCATATTATACATCTTGGATAGATTGAAAAGCAACTTTAGTCAAATTAAGAAAAAATATCATTTCACTTCTGAACTTACCCAGTTACCCACTTACCCACTTATGACATTTAGGTTTTTCAAACTTCGAAGGTAAGGTGTTGGCAAGATGGGAAGGGGGTCTATGAGGAAAGTTGTAAAAATTAGTTAATAATTCTATTATTAATATTATATATATTATAATATATATAATATTAATACTTTTCTGCTTCAGGAAATCTGAAAATGCAGATGTCATAAGTGGGTAAGTGGGTAAGTGGGTAAGTTAGGTTCTCTGACCTAAAGGTCAGAGCGACCCAAGGGTCGATGACAAGGTTCGAGGTTCAAAGTTCAAGGTTCTCTGACCTAAAGGTGCAGAGCGACCCAAGGGTCGATGACAATTTTTTTTTGAAAAATAATGGCCCCAATATTTGCGTCATTCGTGAAAAATTCGTACCTTTGCATCATAGATGCAAAAAGGACAAAAAGCATCGAAATTGCGGCATAGCCAAAGGGAAAATTTTTGTTAACCTAGGAGCAAGATTTTCATGGTGTAGCGGCAAAAACACGAAGGAAGGAATAGGTTTTAAGGAAGCGGAAAAATTTTAACAACCTTAAAATTTATAGTTTTATGGCACTTAGAGTAAAGGCAGTAGAGAGACTGCTGAAGTTTGACAAGGAATCGGCGGGCGAGTACCGCTATGTGATGAAACCCGAGCTGTACACCAGCCTCGACCAGAAGAAGGTGATCCGCGAGACAAATTACACAAAAGCACTAAAAATTGTGATTATCCCATCAGTTTTTCGTATATTTGCAGTCGATAAATCAAATAAAAACAAATATGACAGCACAGGAGGTTATCCGATATATGGAGTCGCTGCACGATGAAAAGCAACGACGGGAGCTGATGAGATTCTTCAAGACGGCTCCTGGAGAATACGGCTATGGCGATGAGTTCCTCGG
>Ga0310695_10014867_pt1 | contig 10460 bp, 8 predicted proteins | sample RumenRJG_04DNA_FD_203882 | JGI IMG/M metagenome (GOLD analysis project Ga0310695, IMG submission 203882) | Bovine rumen microbial communities from Lethbridge, Alberta, Canada - RJG_04 (v2) (version 2) | ecosystem: Host-associated > Mammals > Digestive system > Stomach > Rumen | place: Canada... | reverse complement strand
CTGATGCCCTCTTGCCCAGCATACTTCTTGAAGATGGCTTCTTGTGCACTTGCTGTAGCCATGATGAGCATGGTGAGAGCGATGATTATATATCTTTTCATAATGTAAGAATTAAGAATCAAGATTTAGAGTTTAGAATATCAGACATTTGCTTGAGGGCATCAACGCCCTCTCCGCCTTTGTTCAGTTGGTTGGCCAGTTGCGTGAGCACCTGCTCGGTCTCGTTGTATGCAGCCTGCGGGTCGGTATACGTGTCCCGGTTGAGCAACGTCTGGGTTTGACGCTGGTTGTGAACATAGAGTCCAACCGAGAGCAGAATGGCCACAGTTGCCGCGATGCCAGCTACACGCCGCCACCAGTGGCGGTGCCTCATCTGCCGAGTTGCATCAAGTGTATCGATGCGTGCTTCTAGCCGCTGCTGCAATCCATCAGGCACCTCAACAGCCGCATCAAGGGCAGCAAAGTACTCGTTCCACTCGTCTGGCAGACTTCCAGCCGCTGCCATTCGGCGCAACTCACACTCCTGAGCCTCGGTAGTTGCCCCTTCGTCATAGAGTTTCAGCAGGATGTTAATCTCTTGTTTTGTCATTGTTCATCCATTTTAAGAATTGTTCTTTCAACTTCAGTCGAGCACGGCTCAGCAATGTTCTCACACTGCCCTCAGGCATCTGCAGGTCAGTGGCAATGTCGGCAAAGGTCTCGTCGCACAGATCACGACGGGTGATGATGTCACGTTGCCGGTCGGGAAGCGTGTCGATGATGCGGTGCAAGGCTTCGGCCGCCTCGGTTCGCTCGATGTCGCGCTGCACATCGTCGGTGGCTGGCAGTTGCAGGTTGTCAGGAGGACCAACATCCACATCTCGCGCGCTGGCCATGCGCCGGCAATCGTAGTAGAGATTCCTGAGCGACCTCACGCAGTAGGCTTCGTCATTGTCAATCGATGACAAGTCGTTGCGTTTGCGCCACAGCCGGCAGTATGTTTCCTGCACGAGGTCCTCGGCATCCTGCACATTGTGAGTCAGTGACCATGCCACGCGATAAAGCCTGGGGTTAAGCGGCAAGAAGCGCCGTTTGAACTCACAAGTGTCCATCAATTCAGGTGAATCAAGTCGTTGAGATTGAAGTTCTCGTCCATTTTGATGTCGCAGCACACCTTCACCACTTGCCAATCGTGGTCGTCCTCGTCGGCGGTGACCACAAGTATCATGGTGTACTTGTCACCCTCGACCTGCATCCACACGCGGGTAAATTCGCGCTTCTCGTTGGTGCTGACTATCTCGTCGAGACCGTCGACCGTGAGTGCAGCCAGACGCTCCTTGAATGCATTGATCGCTTCACTCGCTTCGGGAAGTTTACCGTCCAGTAATTGTATGGTCCTAGCCTCATGAAGTATCTTCAATGCCGTATCGTTCGGCACAGCCGCTTGCGCCATCTGCTGTTGCACGATCGCCTTGAGCATATCGGGGGTAAGCTCGACGCACTTGACAGTTGTGTCGCTCTTCATCGTTGCGATGAACTCATCGACAGTCTCGGCCATTGTCCACATGCAGGCAGTGAGCGCCAGCACTATAGTCAATAAAAACTTCTTCATTGTTTTTGTTGGTTTATCGGGTTCCACATTCAGTTAAAAAGCGCTTTCAACTGTATAGACGTAGTGAATGAAGATTTTGCAACAGCGAGACGGATTTTTTTTGCGAGAAATAGGCCTCGGCAGAACCGAGGCCCACATGATAGGTTTGTTATTTGGTCATGCGCTTGAGGACGTTGTAGCTGGGCAGGATGCCCAGCTCACCGGCCTTGCTCAAGTCGGCTACTCCTAGTTGTTTGTTGCCCAGACGCAGGTACATCAAGCCTCGATTGTAATAGGCCTCGCCCAGGTCGGGCTTGACCTCGAGGGCACTGGTAAACGAGCTGATAGCACTCGTGTAGTCGCCCATGAGCATATAGGCGTTGCCCTTGTCGAAGTGGGCATAGACATTCTTGGGCGAGCGCTTGAGCACTTGGTCAAGGTCGGCGACCATCTGCTGCAGCGCTTCGGCGTCCTCGCGCTGGTGCAGCATGGCCTGCGCCTTGACATCGGTGGTGGCGACGGCATCGACCTCTGCCCCACTCAGCGCCATGCGGTAGCGCATAAAGCGTGCGTTGGCCCGCAGGAAGTAGGCCAGGGTGAACTCGGGACTGGCGGCGATGGCACGGTCGGCATCGGCTATGGCTGCCTCGGGGTTGCGCACCATCAGGTAGTCCATGCCGCGTGCAAAGTAGTCGACGGCACGGGGCTTGGCACCGGACAACAGGCTATTGTAGTACTCAATGCTGGCAAAGTGCCTGTTGATCTCATTCTCGGCCAGACGCTGATCGCCGCTGACGAGCGACAGCGTGGCGGGCAGCAGCCTGCTGTCGTTGACCTCAGCTATCTCGCGCATATAATAGGTGTTGCCGTTGAGTTTGTTGTCGCGCACATAGTAGGTGAGCAGGACCATCGGCTCAGGCTCGACCTCGACGTTGCTATTCTGTATGCGGCCTCGCTGCTTGTTGTCATACTCGGGTTTGATGGGATTCTCGGGTGCTACGGTGAGTAGTTCGTTGAAGCGTGCCATGATCTCGTCTTGCGTCTCGGGCTCGTCAACAAATCCCATCTCGGCGCGTTCCTTGGCGCGCTGCTCGGCTTCTTTGACTTCGACCTCGACAGGGTTGAAGTCGCTCACGCGGGTCTTCTTGCTCTTGAAGATGGCAAGGGCGCGGTCATAGTCGGCCTTCTCGCCCTTCAGGTCGCCGATTTGTCGCTTGGCCCCGCCTCGCGCCATGTAGCCCGCCTCAAACTTTGGGTATTTTTCCAGCACGCGGTCCATATCGGCGATTGCCTTGCGGTACTGGCCTGTGCGCATATAGAGCATCGCACGGTTGTAGAGCGCCATGAAGTTCTGCGGATCACGCTCCAGGACCTTGCCAAAGTTGTCGATAGCCTTGTTGTTCTCACCCACCTCGGTCTGGAGCAAGGCGCGGTTGAAATGTGCCTCCATGTTGTTTGGGTCGAGGCTCACAGCGTAGTCATAGTCGGCCATGGCACCGAAGTAATCATCGAGGTGATACTTCATGTAGGCACGGTTGACAAAGTAGCCGGCATAGTTGGGTTCGAGTTTGATGGCCTCGTTCATGTCGGCCAGCGCTGCCTCGTAGTCGTGCTGGCTGCGCATCTCAATCTCGGCGCGCATGACATAGGCACTGGCGTTGTTCTTCGACAACTCGATGCTGCGCGCCAGGTTGAGCAATGCAGCGGTCGAGTCCTTGCGGGCCAGGTTGAGGTGTGCCAGTCCCAAGTAGGCACGGTCGTTCTTTGGGTCGAGTTTGATGAGCCGGTCGTAACTGTTCTGTGCCTCGTCGAACCGCTTGAGCTCGTCCTGGCAGACCGCCCGGTTCATCAAGAAGATTTTCTCCTCGGGCATGAGTTCCAGTCCCTTGTCATAGTCGGCGATGGCTCCCTCAAAGTCTCGCAGGTTCTGCCGGGCCACACCGCGCACCTGATAGGCATCGACAATAAAGGGGTTGCGGTCGATGGCCAGCGAGGCATCGGCCTCGGCCCCCTGATAGTCCTCGAGGTTGATCTTGGCCACAGCACGATAGAAGTATGGCTCGGCCAAGAATGGTTTGGCCTTGATGACTTGGTTGAAGTATTGTATGGAGAGGACGTAATCCTCAAAATAGAGTGAGTTGCGGCCAATGCGCATCACCTGATCGGTGTTGATCTGGGCCTGCACGGCCACCGCCGCCAGCAACAACAATATATATGTGGTTATTCGCTTCATCTGTAAAAATAAATGAAAACAACTTAAACAACTAATACAACAAAAAATCCATCACAAGCAAAAAAATCACCGAACTTTCTTACCATTCGCATTGTAGATACATTTCATTTCTGTATCTAAGAAATAACGCCCTATATGTGCTGTAGTATCAGCAAAATTCACTATAATACCACAAGATGCCTTCAACAAACGCATGTAATTGAACAATTGGGCATAATGGACTGGTAGCAGTTCTGCAACAGACTTACATTCAACCACAATATCCCCTTTACATAAAAAATCAATTCTAAACAAAGCGTCCATTTTATTGCCATGATAGGAAGGATGGAATGACAACTCACGCTCAAAAACAATGTTTCGTTCAGTAAGTTCCATCTCAAGTCCTTCTTGATAAACATATTCATTTAGCCCTGGACCTAACTCCTTGTGAACCTCAAAGATTGCCCCAACAACATCATATATATGTTCTGTGAGCTGCGGAATATTGATCATGATAGGAATATGATTGTGTTGTTTGAGTTGTTTGAGTTGCTTTTTTAATCTAAACTGCAAAAGTAGTGCAAATATTTCAATCGGTGATCAGAAATGTTCCGTTTCGGGCAGGATGTGCAGTTTGAGACAACAACTCAACACAGATCAATGTCACTTCAAGCGCAATGAGTGGATGATGGCTCGGACCTCGGGGTCGGCAGCAGTAGTGTTGATGATGTAGAATGCAATGAGCCATCCGTCCTGGTCGCGCACCAGAGCCAGGTGGTCGTAGCCGTCTTCAGTGAAGGTGCATGTTTTGTAGGTGCGTCCAACGATAGTCACGTCATCGCCTTCGATGGCATGCGAGCCATTGACCAGTTCGCTGATGCGGCCCTCTGCTGTGGTTCCCTCACATTGATTGACCGAGACGACCATGTAGGGTCCCTCGATGACGTCCTCGTCGATGGTGCCTTTGAGCAGGTTAACCCCATCATTATTGGTCTGCACAAGTTGCCAGCCCTGTGGCATTGCAGCCGTGAAGCGTTCATGCTCTATAGTGGTCTCCACTGTCGGCAACGAGTTGACATCAATTGTCCCATGGTCGATGCCGATTCCTTCACCTCCACTGGTGGGCTGAATTTCATGGTTGAGCTGATTGCGCTGCCCACAAGCAACAATGATGGCACAAGCCACTGCGACCATAGCCAGCATCAGAATTGTTCTATTCATATCACAAAAAACTATAAGTTTCAGTCATTCCAAGCGTCGAGATCGCGTGCGGCATCGGGCAGTGTCGAGGCGTGGAAGACCGGGTCGGCCATGCCGGCCCGCTTCTGGCGGCGGTAGTCATCGAGCAGCCTGAAGGCATACTTGCCCAGATATGCGATGCCCACCAGGTTGCAGGCAGTGAGCAACGCCATGCACACGTCGCCCAGGCTCCAGACCAGTTCGAGGCTGGCCACGGCCCCAAAAATCACCATCACTGTGCCCGAGAGCACGCGAAAGACGGTGACAACCCATCGCTTGTCGGTGAGGAAGCGTATGTTGGCCTCGCCGTAGTAATAGTTGCCGATGATGCTGCTGAAGGCAAACAGGAAGATGGCGATGGCGACAAAGATGGTGCCCGTGCTGCCAATCTCGGAGTTGAGCGCGCTCTGGGTGAGGGCTATGCCGTTGAGCGACGGGTCGGTATAGAGACCGCTGATGAGAATGATGAAGGCCGTGCACGAGCACACAAGCAATGTGTCGGTATAGACTCCCAAGGCCTGCACCAGTCCTTGCTTGACAGGATGGGAAACATGAGCGGTGGCTGCCACATTAGGCGCCGAACCCTCACCGGCCTCGTTGCTGAACAGGCCGCGCTTGATGCCCACCATCATGGTCACACCCAATGAGCCTCCGGCAAACTGCTCGAGTCCGAATGCGCTCTCGACAATGAGTTCGAAAATATCAGGAATCTCGTCGTAGTTCATCACCACCACTACCAGTGCTAGAATGAAGTAGCCCACTGCCATGATGGGCACCAGCACGCTGCTCACATGAGCGATGCGGCGGATGCCGCCAAATGCGATGAACGTGCCCACGGCAGCCAGGATGACCCCCACCGTCAGATTGTCGAACCCGAAGGCATGATTCATGGCGCTGCAGATGGTGTTGCTCTGGATGGAGTTGTATGACAGCCCAAACGTGAGAATCATGAGCACGGCAAAGACCACGGCCAACCAGCGGCAATGCATGCCATGTAGGATATAGTAGGCCGGTCCGCCAATGAACGACTCACCGTCACGACGCTTGTAGAGCTGCGCCAGTGTCGACTCGACAAAGGCAGTCGCGCCGCCGATGATGGCAATGAGCCACATCCAGAACACCGCGCCCGGGCCACCGATGGCGATAGCTGTTGCCACACCTGCCAGGTTGCCCGTGCCCACGCGGGTTGCTACCGAGACGGCGAAAGCCTGGAATGACGAGATGCGCCTGTGCTTGCGCCCAGCTGGTTCGGCGAGCAGTCGCACCATCTCGCCCAGCATCCTGAACTGCACAAACCGTGTGCGAACAGTGAAATAGATTCCACACAAGATGAGTGCGCCTATTAGGATATAGGCCCACAAGAAGTCACAAAATGCTGTCAAGGCTGCATTGAGCCATCCGTCTGCCGCAAACACTGCTTTAAGAATTTGGAAATTGAGAATTGAAGGTGAGTTACTCACTAGTGAACGGAATTGATGACCTGGCGGTTGATGTCGGCGATGCGGTCTTCCTGCATCTTGACCACACGGCGGTCGTAGGTCATGATGCCGTTGACCTCGGTCTCACAGTCGGTGGTCTGGGTGTAGATTGCTCCCGAATAGCCATGGCTGTGAGCCAACTCGATGAGCATCTGTGCATAGCGCATGTAGGTATCGGTCACCTCCTGTGAGCTTGAGAACTTGATATAGCCCCAGTTCTGGTCGCTCTTGACCCAGGTGTGGTCGGCCACCGGGAAACCGATGCCACCATATTCGCCCATGACCATGACGCGGTCGGGGTCGGCGAAGAAGAACTTGGGCTCGGGGTAGTTGTGCACATCGAGGATGTCACCGCAGCAATAGAGGTTGCCTCCGCTGGCCGGATTGACCAGCCGCGACGGATCGCGCTGTTTGGTCCAGCGCACCACGCTCCAAGTGTTGAACTGTCCCCATGCCTCGTTAAAGGGAATCCACGAGGCAATGCATCCAAACGCGCCAAACTGACCGATGATTTCGCCCCACTCTTTGTAGTAGTTGTCGATGCTCTGTTGCGAACGCTTACACACCGTTGCGCCACGATAGTAGCTATGTCCCCAGTCATCCCATGGCTGCCCATTGTCATAGTCGCCACTGGGCATGTCCTGCCAGACGATGATGCCTGTGCGGTCGCAGTGCGCATACCACAATTCGGGCTCGACCTTGACGTGCTTGCGAATGAGATTGAATCCCCACTGGCGTGTCTTGTCGATGTCATATCTCATGGCCTCGGGCGATGGAGCTGTATAGAGTCCTTCGGGCCACCACCCCTGGTCGAGCAGTCCGAACTGGAAAATGGGCTTGCCATTGAGTGTGAATCGCATGAATCCTTCACTGTCACGCGCCATGCCAAACTCGCGCATGGCAAAATAAGAGCGGACGCGATCAAGCACTTTGCCCTTCTCATTCTTGAGCAGAACTTCGATATCATAGAGATTGGGTTGATCGGGCGTCCACAGCTTCACGGGTTTTGGCAGTGTCAGCACGGGTGCCATTACGGCTTCGGCTCGTGCCACGACCTTGCCCTTTGCATCGAGCAATCTCACCTCGGTCTTGGTTGCCGTCGGTTGGCTCTTCAATGCCTCAATGGTGACAGTTCCCGCCTTGATGTCGGGGCGACAGTAGATGCGCTCAAAGTGTGCTTGCGGCACGGGTTCGAGCCAGACCGTCTGCCAGATGCCGCTCACGGGCGTATACCAGATGCCACGTGCCTTGCTTCGCTGCTTGCCGCAGGGCTGGTAGCCCACATCGGTGGCATCGAGCACGCGCACCACCAGCTCGTTGTCGCCCTTGCGCATCACTGCTCCAGTGATGTCGAGGCTGAAGGCGGTGTATCCACCGGTGTGACTGCCCACCCGGGTTCCGTTGACCCACACCTCGGCACTCCAGTCCACGGCTCCAAAGTTGAGCTTTATCTGGTCGTTCTTGTTCCACTTTTTGGGCAGCCGAAAGGTTGTGCGATACCACAATGCTTGGTTCTGGTCGAGCGACTTAGCCACTCCCGACAGGTCCGATTCTAAGCAAAACGGCACCAATATCTCGCCATCCCACTGAGTGGGCTTGCCCACTTGCATGTCGGTGATGGCATATTGCCACAGCCCGTTGAGGTTGTGCCACTGATTGCGTTGCATCAATGGTCGCGGATATTCGTTCCACACATGGTCAACATCGATTGTCTCGGCCCAAGGCGAACTGATATGTCCGCCAGCCACCTGATAGGCCCCTGCCAGGGTCCAACAGGCCAGCGTCACAATCAGTGCCAACAGATTGTTCGTGATTCGTTTCATCATTTATCCTAAAAGAACTTGTTACGGCTACAAATTTACTAAAAAATCTTATTATACAAGCCATAATTTGCACATTTTATAGAAAAGCACTAATTTTGAAAGTTCAAAACAGAGACTCCCTGTAAAGATGAAGAAACTGACTATCATAACCCTGATTGCTGCCTTGCTGTTGATTCCCGACACAGCCATGGCCCGCAAGAAGAAGAAAAAATACGAGAAGAGCGAGGTGCAGATTGAGCAGCCACAGGTGTTGGACGAGACTCCACAGCCGGTAGTGATTACTCGCCCAGCGCAGCAGCTCTATGGCGAGTGGGACTTCGAGTCGCTTCGCAAGAAACCCATCAGCACGCGTGAACGTGCCTATATCTATCTTGACTTCAAGAACCACAAGGTGTATGGAAACAACGGGTGCAACAGCTTGAACGGAAAGTTCCAGCTCAGCGGCTCGAACATTACGTTCCAGGACATGATTACGACCGACCAGTCGTGCCACAACGCCACCAGCGAGCGCACAATCATGAAGACGCTGAGCGAGGTGCGCACCTACAACGTGACCGAGCTCTACGGCATGGAGTATCTGAATCTGATGAACAACAAGGGTGTGGTACTGATGACGCTGAAGCGTCAGAACTTGGATATGCTGGGTGGTGTCTGGCTGGTCAAAGAGATTGAGAACGAGCTGGTTCTTGACAAGAACATGCGTCTGGTGATTGACCCCGTGATGCAGACGTTGCATGGCCAGACAGGCTGCAACATCATCAACGGCATCATCACCATCGACACCGAGAAGGATTTTGCCATCCAGTTTGAAGATTTGAGTTCGACCGAGCACCGCTGCGATGACATGACTGCCGAGACCGGCCTGTTGTTGGCCTTGGAGCGAGGCGAGTACTGCAAGCGCATCAACGACAACGAGGTGGCTTTGCTCGATGGCCGGGGTACCATTGTGCTGCGGCTAACGCGCACCACGCTGAGCCGGTAGAACTTGTCGCTATGACAAGCACACGACACCTTAACAGATAGCTTGTTTGGCAGTAACCGAGGGTGTCGCTGTGCGCCGCCCTCAGTTACTCAAATTATCGCCATCGGCGAAGAATCTTCTAAGGCCAAAAATAACGATTATTATCGATAGGGGACAACTGGTACATAGTCCCCTTATTTTTTTCTATTTTCTAGTTTTTCTATTTTCAATTCTTGTACGTGTACGAGAAAAAAATTGCTGGTGACGTTGACTCAGGTTTTGTCGCACAGTGTGAGGTAGTTGCAGTGCAACATCTCGCCCTGGTCGCCGCGCAGATGGAATGGTCCGCCCACACACCAGTCCCATGCTTTGCACTTGTCGCATTGGTCACGCTTCATCCAGCGTCTGTTGCGCATCTGCTCGAATCGGTTCTTCCACACGTCCGAGAATTTGTCATGGTAGATGTTGCCCTGGGCATAGTGCGCTCGGATGCTCATGCATCCACTGATGTCGCCATTGGCCAACACCGAGGCTGTCATGGTGCCCGCATCGCAGCGGTAGGTGTACCGGCGCACCACAGTCTCATAGTCGCCCAGGAATCCCTCGCAGCTATAGGAAAGGTCAATCTCGCCCTGCTGGCGGGTGGTGGCGATGAAATCCATGAGCTGCCGGTATTGCTCTGGCGAGAGGAATAGCTCGGGGTGCAGTTTGGCTCGTCCTTGCGGAAAGATGGTGAAGATGCGCCACTTTCTCACTCCATGGTCGATGAGATATTGCTTGAACTGCTGCAACGAGCCCAGGTTGCGCTGGTTGACACAAGTGATGACATCCCAGAGCAGTCTGGACGACTGCGCCAGCAAGGTAATGGCTCGCATGGCGCCATCGAACGAGTTTCCTCGCAGCCAGTTGTGCTCGGGTTCGAGCCCGTCGAGGCTGACAGCTATTGTGTTCAGTCCCGCATCAAGCAGCCTATCCAGCATCTGCTTGTCGAGCAGCACGCCATTGGTGACTGTTCCCCATGAGAATCCTCGGCTTGTGATGGCACGGCCGCACTCCACGATGTCGGGCCTGACCAGTGGCTCACCGCCCACGGTGTTGACCAGCACATCAGCTGGGTCGGTCATTTGTGCCACATCATCGAGCACGGGCACGAAGTGGTCAAGCGGCATGTCGGGAA
>Ga0310695_10014866_pt1 | contig 10460 bp, 10 predicted proteins | sample RumenRJG_04DNA_FD_203882 | JGI IMG/M metagenome (GOLD analysis project Ga0310695, IMG submission 203882) | Bovine rumen microbial communities from Lethbridge, Alberta, Canada - RJG_04 (v2) (version 2) | ecosystem: Host-associated > Mammals > Digestive system > Stomach > Rumen | place: Canada... | reverse complement strand
TGCTGGGCAGGCATCGCCTGTTCTGTGGGGACAGTACAGAAGCGAAAACTTATGAATGGCTCATGGGTAGCTTAAAGGCCAACCTGGTCGTAACCGACCCACCCTACAATGTAAATTATGAAGGCACGGCCGGGAAGATCCAGAACGACAACATGGAGGACGATTCTTTTTACCAGTTCCTTCTGGCAGCGTTCCGGAACATGGAAAAGGTGATGGAAGACGATGCCAGCATCTATGTGTTCCATGCTGATACGGAAGGCCTGAACTTCCGGAAGGCGTTCACCGATGCCGGCTTCTACCTGTCCGGTACCTGCATCTGGAAAAAGCAGAGCCTGGTCCTGGGACGTTCGCCTTACCAATGGCAGCACGAACCGATTCTGTTCGGTTGGAAAAACAAAGGCCTGCATCGCTGGTATGCCGGGCGGAAGGAAACCACAATCTGGGAATTTGACAAGCCGTCCAAGAACCCATACCACCCCACCATGAAGCCGGTGGAGCTTTTGAAGTATCCCATACTGAATTCCAGCATGTCCAACAGCGTCGTACTGGATCCATTTGGCGGTAGTGGTTCCACTCTCATCGCCTGTGAGCAGACCGGGAGGGTCTGCCATATGATTGAACTGGATCCGAAATACTGTGATGTGATCGTCCGGCGCTATATTGAGCAGGTCGGAAGTTCCGTAGCGGTGAAGGTGGTCCGTGACGGCCAGACCTTCGGTTTTGACGAACTGGAGGCCCAGCATGAAAAAGATTAAACTGGGCAGCCTGTTCGACGGGCAGGCGGTTTTCCGCTGGGCGGTCTTCTGGCAGGCATTGAGCCGGTATGGGCATCGGAAATCGAACCGTTCCCCATCCGGGTGACTACAAAGCGCCTGCCGTTCGTCAAGCATTATGGAGACGTCAATCGCCTCCATGGGGATGAAATAGAGCCTGTGGACATTATCACATTCGGATCGCCCTGCACTGACCTCTCTATCGCGGGAAAACGCAAGGGGCTTGAAGGGCGTCAGTCGGGGCTGTTCCACCAGGCGATACGCGTGATTAAAGAAATGAGGCATAAAACAAATGGAAACTATCCGAAATTCATCGTCTTCGAGAATGTCCCCGGCGCCTTTTCCAGCAACAAAGGCGAAGACTTCCGGGTCGTCCTCGAAGAGATCTGCCATATCTGCGATCCCGAAGTTTCAATTTCTGGATGTACAAAATGGCAACCGGCAGGGTGCATCTTGGGCGATGGGTTCTCAGTCGCCTGGCGAGTATTGGACGCAGACGCTTGGGGCGTGCCCCAAAGAAGAAAACGTATCTATCTTGTCGGGCATCTTGCTGGACATTGTGCAGGCAAAGTATTATTTGAGTCAGAAGGCGTGTCAGGGTATTCTGCAGAGGGCTTTCGCTCGTGGCAAAAAGCTACCCGCTATCCTGCAGGCTGCACTGGAAAGACAGGCGGCGTTATCTGCCTGAACGATCAGGGCGGTTTGGTCATGAGTGTCTCGGAGGACGTCACATGCACACTCCGTGCCGAGGCGCATCACCCGCCCGTGGTGATGTCTGCTGGATTCTGTACGGAACACTCTGCAAAGGCCAGGTCAATAGGTTATGAGGAAGAAAAGGCGCCGACATTGCGGGCCGGGGCGGTTCCCGCAGCATTATTTGAGAATCATGGAAATGATTCACGGTATTCCGGGCCATTGGACAGCGCCCCGACCATGGCCGCGAATTATGGCCAGGGTGGGAACAACCAGCCGTTTGTGGTGCATCAAAAAACATTCGGCATCTGCTCCATGGGCAGCAACTCCATGAAATCATCCAATTCCACGGCCGGCTTTTATGAAGCCGACACGTCCCGGACACTCGACTGCAAAGGTGGTGATCCCGCCAGCAACCAAGGTGGCATTGTTATAACGGAACAAATCCAAAATCAGGATGAAGATGCGAAAGTTATAGCTTTTGCCGATAAGGCGGCTACGTTATCTGCAGCTGACGGTCCCAAAGGACCGTCAAGTCAGCAGTTTAGCAACCCTGCAGAAAACTTCGTGGCCGAAGTGGTAAAGACATTTGATGTCCGACAGTCATCGGACGGGACGCAGAACATGCGGAACCACGCCTATGAAAGCGACACATGCCGCACCGTTGACCGGGGCGGGAACGTGCCGGGGAGCAATCAGGGCGGTATCGCAGTGGTCTACCAAAAGACCAAGGAAACATACTGCTCCAGTAAAAACTCCCATTTTACCCGCGCTGCCAAAGAAAAGGCCGGGTCACTGGTGGCTACCGATTATAAAGACCCGCCGTTCATCAATGTGGATTATGCGGTCCGGCGGCTGACGCCTACGGAATGCGCAAGACTGCAGGGCTTCCCTGACTGGTGGTGTGCCGGACTGGAAACACCGGAGCCGACGGAAGAAGAGATCCAATTCTGGACGGATGTGTTCGAGACCCACCGCCGGGTGATGGGAAAAGCGAAACCAAAGACCCGGAAACAGATTATAAGATGGCTGCGTAAACCGCATACCGATTCAGCGGAATATAAGATGTGGGGCAATGGTGTCGCCCTTCCCTGCGTCTATTTTGTGCTGGCAGGGATTGCGTATTTTGCAGAAAAAAAGATAGAAAATGTTGAAAATATAACTTGACTTTATGTGCGTTCAGAGTGATATATACACTAACCAAAAAAGAAGGAGGTTCACAAGATGAACGCAAAAACGAACGCACAGGGAAAGGAAAGAAAGAATTTAGTAAAGGCCATCGCCGAGGTTACCGGGCAGGCGGCGAAGTACAACGGAGCGCCTGCCTTCACCTACACGGTTGGGAACTACACCATCGAGCGGGACGGCAGCATCACCACGGAAGACGAAACCGGGATGCAGACCCTGGCAACTGGACTCAGGAACCGGGGATTTGAAATCGCAATGCCCGAAATCAAGAAGGCAGAACCGGAACAGGCGGCAACGGAAGAGATGGACGAAAGTTCCTGGACCCTGACGATGCCGAGGGCAGACTTCACGGATGAGCAGATCGCAAACCTCGAAAAGATTATCGCGAGCAAAGCCGACCTGATCAGGAAGGCGCTGGACTGCGAAGACCCTATCGTGATCCTCACGGAAGACAGGGTGGCATTCCCTTGGTACAAGAGAATGTTAGGAAGCAGCGAATCCACCGCCACGATGGCATTCATCGACAGGCTTTGCCGGATGGCCAAAAACTCAAAACGCATCACCGCCAAAGAGAAGGAAGTACCGAATGCGAAATACGCATTCAGATGCTTCCTTCTTCGTTTAGGATTCATCGGGGCGGAATACAAAAACATCCGCAAGAGCCTGCTCAAGAGATTGGAAGGCTCCTCCGCATTCCGGACCATCAAAAGCGAACAGGCCGAAACGGCAGAACAGGAGGCCTGAGATGATGAGATTCCCAAGCAGAGAATTGGTAAAGCAAATCAGAAACGAATTCCCAAAAGGCACACGGGTCGAGCTGGTCAGCATGGATGACCGGCAGGCCCCGCCTCCGGGCACCAAGGGCACGGTCATCGGGGTGGATGACACCGGCAGCCTGCTGATGCGCTGGGACAACGGTTCCGGCCTCAACGTGGTGTACGGAGAAGATCATGTCAAAAAGCTGAAGACGGTGAAGACCATCTGCTACGGCGAGGAACAAATCTGGGACAGCCGGAAAGCTGCGATGGATTACTTTTTCAACGCGATGATGGGAAGCGACGGCAGCGAAAAAGAACGGTACACCAACGTCTACACAAAATTGCTGATGGGCCGGGAGGTGTGCAGCGATGACCGATAAAGTACGGGAACAGATCCTTGCCATCCGGGAGACCGGGCTTACCAACATGCTGGACACACACATGGTGCAGCGCCTCGGATTAGACCGCCACTACTACGATGCGGAAGACATCATTCAACGGCGCAAGGAAGAGATAAAGCAGCTTCAAAGGGAAGGACGGCAGTGCAGGAACGGATTCAGGATGAAGTGCATCAGGCAGGAGCTTGACCGGCTGGAACACGAGTTAGAAACACTGGTCGACCTGCTGTAAAAAATTCACATCGAAGGAGACTTCCACGCGGAGGTCTCCTTTTCTTATGGTCTGAAACAGAGTTATCCACAGGCTCCCAAGGTACTGTGACGGCCCTCCCCGGCCCTAGCGGGTGCTTGCGAGGCCCGACTTGCGTTTATATATCAGATTTTTTCATTTTTTCGGGGCATGTCCTGTCCTACTGAAAGGAGTGATTTGTGTGCAAAATATTTTAAAAATTACACCTGAATCAGAAGTCAATGGAACCAGTTTGGCCTGTGCTTTGGGTGTAACCCAGCGGCATTTGCGACGTCTTCGCGAGGACGGTGTACTGGTGAGAAACGAAAACGGAAATTATAACTTGGTTCAGTCCGTGAGGGCATACATTACCTTGACCAAATCCCGCCAACCGACCGAAGAGGAAGAGAAACTGGAAAAAATACGGAGAGTGGCAGAAACCACCTACCGAAAGCGAAAAGCAGACCGGGCCGATTATGAGACGGAAAGCGCAAAGCTGGATAATGAGTCTAAACGGCTGAAACTGGAAACCCTTAAAGGGAATCTGATTCCGGAAGAAGTCGTCAGGGCGTTCAATGAAGAATTTTTCGTTTCCGTAAAGAATCAATTTCTGGCATTGCCAGGAAGGCTTGCGGTTGATGTCACCAACTGCGGAAGCGCAGCGGAAGCTGCAGAAATCATCAAAAAAGAAGCCCATGCCGCATTGGACGAACTGTCCGAATGGGAATTCAAGAAAGAAAACTTCCTGACCAAAATGAACGAATATGACCAAATCAACGGGGTGGAAGATGACGAAGGAAAGGACGAAACAGAGGATTAAGGGATGGCTAAGGGAATCTGCATCCATTAGAAGAAGCCTGCGGCTGTTAAAACCTCCCACCGGCCTGACCGTTACGCAATGGGCCGAAAAGCACAGAAGGCTTTCCACAGAATCGTCTGCAGAACCGGGTCTTTGGAGGACATCACGGACGCCGTATCTGCGCGGCCCCATGGATGCTTTTACAGACCCGCGCATCCGGCGTATCGTCATGGTGGCTGCTTCCCAGGTCGGGAAAAGCGAATTTATCAATAACTGCATCGGGTACATCATCGATGAAGACCCCGGCAGTATTTTGTTTATACATCCCACCACAATGGATGCCAAAGAATATAGCAAGCTGCGTATCAAACCAATGATAAGGGATTGCCCGACTTTAAATAAAAAGGTCGCGAATTCCAAATACCGGGACAGCAGCGATACCATCCTGCAGAAAGCATACCCTGGCGGCATCCTTACCATGTGTGGATCCCAAGAAGCTCACAGTCTGGCATCCAAACCAATCAGATATGTGCTCGGTGATGAAAGAGATCGTTGGGCATTATCGGCTGGAACCGAAGGTGATCCATGGACGCTGGCCATGGCTCGGCAGAAGACTTTCTGGAACGCAAAAGCGGTAGAGGTATCTACACCGACCATAAAAGACCGCAGTGCCATTGAGTCGTCTTTTGCGGACGGCACCATGGAACGATGGAAAAGCCGCTGCCCTCACTGCGGTGAGTACTTCGAGATTAAGTTTGCAGACATCCGATACGAATATGATACGAACATTGTGGCCGGTAAGAAAACATACAACGTCACAAACGTGTATCATATCTGCCCCGGTTGCGGATACATCGGTCGGGAAATCGAACTGAAACGCCAGCCTGCCCGATGGGAAGCTGAAAACCCCGCAGCGCTTCAGAACGGTGTCCGTTCTTTTTGGCTGAACGCTTTTGTCAGTGCATGGGTCACATGGGAAAGCATCATTCTGGAATATCTGAAAGCAATAGGAAACACAAAAAAGCTACAGGTTGTTTACAACACTTCTTTTGGGGAACTGTGGGAAGATCGTGGAGACATCCAGGACGAAGATACCCTGCTGGCCAGACGTGAGGAATACAAAGCGGAACTGCCGGACGGTGTGCTTTGTCTGACGGCTGGCGTAGATACACAGGACAATCGCATGGAATACGAAATAGTTGGTCATGGCTACCATGGCGAGACATGGGGCATTGAAAAAGGCATCATCATGGGTGTCCCGGATGAGGTTACTACATGGCAAAGATTGGATGAGCAGATTTTTGACAGGGTATTCCATTTTTCTGATGGTCTGGGGCTTCGGGTATCGCTGACATTTATCGATGAAGGCGGGCATTACACGCAAGATGTACGTCAGGAATGCAATCGCCGTGTCGGTAAAAAGGTGTTTGCCATCAAAGGGCGTGGCGGCCCCGACATCCCATACACCTCCCCACCAAAGAAAGTACGGATTGTGAAATTCGGGAAGATAATAGGAAACTGCTGGCAGTACCAGCTGGGAGTTGATGCAGGCAAGCAGAGCATCATGGATAACCTTCGGGTACAGACTCCAGGCAGTAAGTTCTGTCACTTCCCCAAACGGGACGATTACGGGCCGGATTATTTTAAAGGCCTGTTGTCTGAACACCTGGTCTACCGGGCAGAACTCAAGCACCCGTGGCAATGGGAAAAAATTCCAGGGCATGAGCGGAATGAAGTGCTGGACTGCCGCAACTATGCATTGGCTGCATTTAGGGCGATGAACCCAAATCTGGATGCTATCGACAGAAAAATCAAAGCGTCCAGAGGAGTCAATGTACCACAACAAACCCCTGTGATACAGGCCAAGCCAAAACAGCAGAACCCAAAGAAACGGAATAACTTATCGAAGTATTATGAGGACTGGTGAGAAAAATGGCAACCAAAAAGACTGAAATCCAAAAGAGACTGGCCTTTCGTCAGGAGATGCTTGAAGAACTGCGAAAAGCATATACTGCGCTGGTTAAAGGCGGCGCGAAATCATACCGCATCCATAACCGGGAACTGACAAGGTTTGATATTTCCGCTTTGACGGAAGAAATCAGGAAAATGGAAGAGGAAGTGGACGCGCTGGAAGCACAACTGGAAGGAAAGCGCCCACGAAAAGCATTCGGGGTGCTTATCCGTGATTGGTGAGGGTACACGCTCTATATTGGGAGAGCTTACCACGGCGGCAGCATCTTTGCTCCTTTCCGGTGCTGTCGCCCTTTAAATTGGAGGCATAAACATGAGGAAAAAGAAACAAAACAGAAGCAGTCCGCAGGCATCCGGGTACAGTGATGCCGGGGCCAGCCTTGTAAAACGTGCTATCCGTGGTTTTAGGGCTGTCAGCCTGTCCCCGCTGATGGACATCGATATGAACAACATGACGCTACGTCAGCGGTCGCGAATGTTGTATATGGCTGCGCCTGTTGCCACCTCCGCCATCGACACAAACCGCACGAAGGTTGTCGGTGTAGGACTTACCATGCAGGCCAGCCCGGATATCGATGTTTTGGGAATGACGCCAGATACCGCAACATCCTGGCGGAAAAAAACGGAAATGGAGTTCAGACTCTGGGCAAACAAAAAACAGAACTGTGATGCCCTGGGGCTGTCCAACTTTCCGGAACTGCAGCAGCTGGCACTGGTCAGCTGGCTGATGAGCGGCGATGTGTTCGCCCTGATCAAGCGGTATGATCCTACACCGTTGAATCCCTATTCGCTGCGCATCCATCTGATTGAGGCTGACCGCATCAGTACTCCGGATAGTGTACGGACAGGCAGTTACCTGATCGGGGCAACGGAAGGAAAAGCGGACAACGGGAACCTCATCCATGATGGTGTGGAAGTAGATGAAAATGGGCGCGTGGTAGCTTATTACATCTGCAACACCTATCCCTTTGAAATATTAACTGACAAGGAAGTCAAGTGGACAAGAGTTCCCGCATATGGGGAAAAAACCGGGTTGCCAAACATCCTGCACATCATGAATGCGGAACGGCCGGATCAGTACAGAGGTGTCCCATATCTGGCCAAGGTAATCGAGCCGCTTCTGCAGATTCGACGGTATACGGAATCAGAACTGATGGCGGCGCTGGTACAGTCCTTCTTTACTGCATGGATTGAAACTATCACCAATCCTGCAGAAATCCCATTCAACGAAGTCGGCGCGGGAGATGTTGCACCGATTCCCGGCGAGAATCCGGAAACGAATATGTCTGCAAGCGCAAACGAATACGAAATGGGACCCGGAACAGTCAATGTGCTGAGTGAAAACGAAAAGGTCGTGTTTGGGAATCCGAACATTCCGACAGCCGGCTTTGATAACTTCCTGAAAGCGGTCTGCCGCCTGGTCGGTTCCGCTTTGGGAATTCCGTATGAAGTTCTGTTGAAAGAGTTCAACAGCAGCTATTCCGCAAGCCGTGCCGCGTTGCTGGAAGCCTGGGAAAATTTCAAAATGTACCGACAGTGGTTCGTGGACGATTTCTGCCAGCCTATCTATGAGATTTGGTTAGCTGAAGCGGTAGCCAGAGGCCGTATACAGGCTCCTGGCTTTTTTGTTGACCCGCTCATCCGGGAAGCCTGGTGCGCTGCCCGGTGGATTGGCCCGGTACAGGGACAGATTGACCCTGTTAAGGATAGTGGCGCTGCGCTGTTGCAAATTAGCCAGGGCATCAAGACACGTGCGCAGATTACCCGAGAGATGGGCGGCGGCGACTGGGATGAAAACGTGGCCCAGCTGAAACGTGAAAACGAGTTGCTTCGTGAAGCCGGAGTTATTCCGGTACAACAGACGCAGCCGACACAACAGACACAAGGAGGAAATGACGATGGACAAGATTAACATAGCCCGGCCATTTTACACCATGGCCACACAGGATGGAAAAAAGGCAGAGATTTCCTTGTATGGGGAGATTGTGGACCAGCAGCCTACAGACTTTTGGGGCGACCCTATCAAGGGCGAATTTATCATCGGTTCCGAGTTTCTGGAAGACCTGAAGCAGGTTGAGGGCTGTTCCGAAATCACCATCCGCATGAATTCAAAGGGCGGCGATGCCGGTACGTCAATTCTGATTCATAACCGGCTGCGTGAGCTGGCAAATAAAGGCGTGGCTCTGACCTGTATCGTGGACGCCATGGCCATGAGCGGCGGTTCGCTGATCATGTGCGCCTGCGACACCGTCAAAGTGAACCCGTCCAGTTTAATCATGATTCACAAGTGCTGGAGCCTGTTGTTTGGTGGCTACAACGCAGACGAACTGCGCAGCATGGCCAAGTCCAGCGATGCGTATGACGAAGCCCAGGCATCCATTTATGAGCGCAAGACCAAGTTGAGCAAAACGCAGATCCTGCACATGATGGCAGATACCACATACATGAGCGGAAAAGAAGCCGTAGAAAAAGGCTTTGCGGATGAAGTTCTGAATGAGGAGCCTTTGAAACTGGCTGCGTCTGCGGATGGCCGCACCATCTATGTCGGGGAGCGTGAGGTTCACCTGACACCGGGGATGTTCGCCCCGGACTTTATTCCTACGGTAGAAGCCGGAGCCGTACCGGTTAATACAAATAAAAATGCCAAAGAAGGAGGAAAACCAATGGCTAATACGATTGAAGAACTGCGGGCCGAGAATCCGGAATTAGTATCCCAGCTCGAATCCGCAACCCGTGCAGAGGCTGTTCAGGCAGAACAGACCCGTTTGCAGGAAATTGACAATCTGGCAGGCTTGTTCAGCGCTGACCTGGTACGCGAAGCCAAATATGGTGAAAAGGCATGCTCTGCTCAGGAACTGTCCTACCGCGCTGCGGTAGATGCTGCGAAGAACGGAAAACAGTTCCTTACCAAAATGACTGCCGATGCGATTGCAAGTAACGCTGGCGCAGTCCCGGCGGCTCCGGCACATGATCCGGAACCCAAGGCAGCTGAACCTGAGACCGACCAGGAAAAGGAAGAAGCTGCAAAAGCCGCTGTTAAAAAAATTTTCCACAAAGGAGGTAAATAAAATGGCAACTCTGAGCAGAAAAATCGGTGAGATGACTTTTGATGGCCTTGTGACCGATGTAAAGCCGAAAGTAATCGTCGGCCCCGGTACCATTGCAAAAGGTGCAGCAGAAGTTACCTTTGAACGTGGCACTTTGTTTGCAAAATCAGCAAGCACCGGGAAATTAGCAATTTTTGGCACATCAGCTACAGAAGGCGACACCCTGAGCGCTGACTGCATCCTGATTGACGATGTGACCGTTGGTACCGCTAATGATGAGACTGTTCCTGTTTATATCGCAGGCTGCTTCGACCCTGAAAAGCTGAAAATGGCAGAAGGTGCGACCCTGACCGAAACGGACAAGGACGTCCTGCGTACAAAAGGTATCATCTTAAAATCCGCAGCGGCTGCACTTTGATGAGGAGGTAAACGAATATGGCTACTTTAAATTTCTTTGATACCTATGTACTGATGGCAATCACGGAAGAGATTGTTCCGAAAACTACATTTTTCCGGGACCGCTACTTCCCCACTTCTGCGGCTGACATCTTCGCGTCCGACAAAGTTCTGACCGAATACCGCAAAGGCGACCGCAAGATGGCTG
>Ga0310695_10014863_pt1 | contig 10462 bp, 7 predicted proteins | sample RumenRJG_04DNA_FD_203882 | JGI IMG/M metagenome (GOLD analysis project Ga0310695, IMG submission 203882) | Bovine rumen microbial communities from Lethbridge, Alberta, Canada - RJG_04 (v2) (version 2) | ecosystem: Host-associated > Mammals > Digestive system > Stomach > Rumen | place: Canada... | reverse complement strand
TTAAATGATTCAATCAAAATTTAAAATTCATTTTTCAAACATTTCCAAAATTATCCTCAAATTCTGTTATATTAAATTAAAATAAATTTTGATTTTTAATGGGTAAAGTATAAAAAAAAGCTTTTTCAATTTAAATTATATATTTTTTAAAGTAAAATATAATATATATATAAAAATTAAAAGTATTTTTTTATTTAAAAAGAAAGTTATAATCTTATACCTTATCAATTAAAATAATATTTATTTTAATTATACAAAAATTTAGGTTAATAATATTTACTTAAATTAAAAAAAAAATAGGATAAAAATAATAAATTATTACATTAAAAAGTAAATGTCAATCGAAGAAAGAGAACCAAAACAAAAATCTAATCTCAATAATACAGTTGAAGAAGCAGAATGGTTTTTTAAAAATGATTACTCATATAATTCTACTACTGATATATTACAAGAAAAGGAAAAAAAAAATAAAAATGAATATGATATTAATAATGATAAAGATAATGATATTGATATTAATAATGATAAAGAAAAAGATAATGAAATTGATAAAGAAAAAGATAAAGATAATGAAAAAGATGATATTAAAATTAAAGAATCTTTAGTGAATAATTTAAATAATGAAAAATTAAATAATGATATAAATAATAAAGAAAAGTATATTGGTTTCATTGATGATGATTTCTCAGATTCAAATTCAATTATTTTAAATGAAAAAATTGATGATAATATTAATATTGAAAAATTAGTATCATATGATATCCCTCATCATATTAAATTTAATAATAAATCTAATAATAATATTAATTATAATAAAAAAAATTTAATAAATGATATTATGTATTCAGAGCTTACTTTTTTTATGTTAGAACAAAATATAGAACATTTTAAAAATAAAGAAGAAATTATAGAAGAATTATTAAATGAAGAAATTAAATTTAATTTAGATTCTATAAATCAATTAGATAAAAAAATTAAAAAAAATTTAATTAAGTCTATAAAAGAATATGATAAATCTGATGATTATAAGAAAAAATATTTATATAATTTATCTCCTTGTTTTGAATCTGAATATTTTAAAACTTTTTTTTTAGATATTTTATATTATAGAAGAGCAAGAAATGATAGTGATTCATTTTTTAAATGTTTTATGTTTTCTTATTTAGAAAAATGTATTATTTATAAAAAGACAATAAGAATTAAAATTTTGATAGATGAAATTTTAAAAAATAAAAATAAAATTTTTTATTATAAAAATATACAAGTTGATGAAAATGAAACTATATATATTTTACTTTTTATTTTACAAAAATTAGAAAAAGATGATCAAATTAATTCAATTAATTATTTAAATAGAGCATTTTGTTCAAATGATAATTTTTGTAACACATTAGTTAAATTTATGAAAATAAAATTAAGTATGTTTATTAAAAAGAATTATCAATATTTTAATTCAGATGAAATAATAAATAATCATTTAATATTAAATAAATATTATAATTTGAATAAAGAATTAAATTATTCAGGTTATTCAAAAGAGAAAGTATTATTAATGCAAACTGAACCTGATTTATTTATTTATTTTATTACTCCTTTTGTGTTTCAAATTGATTTAAGAATATATTATATTGAATCATATGGAGAAAATAAATTATCAATAAATAATTCACCATTTAAAAGTGAGTTTAAAATTGATTTAATTTATATGAATAAAAAGTATTCAATAGCTTATATTGAAAATTATTTTCAAAAATATTCAAATTTGTTAAATTATGATATTTATAATAATGATATTGAAGATACATTAGTAAGTACTGATGATGGAAATATTTTATCAGAAAAACAAATTAATTATGATGATGTAATTGAAATTTGTGATTCAAATTTTAAATGTCAAAAATGTAATACAATAACAAATCAAATAATATTAAAAAAAATAAATCCAAATTTAACAATATGTCAAAATTGTTTAAAAATAAGTGTTAATGATGTTTTACTTAATAGAATTAATAATTTAATAAAAGATGGATATCAAAATATAGAATATTATTCAAGAAATATACAATTAACAGATAATAATAATAAAAATAAATTATTTTTAACAAATTTAGAATTTAAATTTTTATTTGGTGAAAAATCAACAATACTTTCAGAAATACTTGATTTATTTAAACTTTCATGTAATTTATGTGTAAATAATGTAAAAATTGAAATTTTAACTCAAATGAAATGTGGTTGTTATATATGTAAAAATTGTTTAAATGACACAATAAATAATTATACTGATAATAAAATAATTTTAAATGATTATGAAAAATTATTATATGAACAACAAAAAAAGGAAATTCCAAAATGTAAATGTGGAGATAAATTAGATATTAATTTTATTATATCAAAAATATATACAGAAGATGAAATAAAAGAAAAAGAACAAGAAGCAATTGAAAGATTGAAAATTAAAAAAATATGTTTACAATGTCAAAAAGAATTTATTTTAAATAAAGAAAATAAAAATGAAGAAAATAAAATCGAAGAAAATAAAAATGAAAAAAAAATATATTATGATATTAATATTCAATTTGATATTAATGATGAAAAAAATATTTTTTATAATTGTGAAAATCATATAATTTGCTTAGAATGTTTTAATAAAATGAATTTAAATAATAAAAGAATTAATGAATATCATGAAATAAATTGTAAAATATGTAACAAACCACATAAAATAAAAATCAATTTAAAATCAAATATAAATAAAAATCAAAAAAAAACTCATTGTACATGTTCTATCTTTTAGTTAAAAAAATATTTAAATATTGTTTTTAATAGTTTTTTGTAGTTTTTTTTTAATTTTTGGTATTTTTTGTATTTTTTGTATTTTTTGGTATTATTTATCTTTTTTTTTTTATTTAATTTAATATTAAAAAAAACAATTTAAAAAAATTTTTTTTATTTTAAAAAAAAAACATATTCTAAAAATAATTTTAAAATCTCAAACAAAAAAAAATAAAGAAAAATAAATCATTTAATGAAATGTTTTAACTAATTTCAAATATATATAATAATATTCCTTTATTGAGTATTATTTATTCTTTGATATTCTGAATTATTTTCTTAATTAGTATTATCATTAATATCATTAGAATTATTTGAATTAGGAGAATTTAAATTATTTTGATTTGTACTATTTCTATTTACAAAAATAATATTATTATCATTTGAATCAATTTCTGGATTATTTTTATTATCATTTTCATTCAAATTTTTAAGTTCAAATATAATATTTTTTTACAATTTGGACATAATGGTTCTTTTAAATTTACTTCAAGCCATTTTCTAATACAATTACAATGAAAAATATGATTACAAGGTAAAATTATTATGAATTCATTTTCTTTAAATTCTTCTAAACAAAATGTACAAGTATCATTTAATTTTTCATTAAATTGATTTACATTATATTTTTTTGCTTCTAAATTTTTTTCTATTAACATTTTATTATTAATTTGATTTTTATCATAAATACTAATAAATTTATTATCTCTTTCATTTTGATTTTCATTGTTATTACAGTAAAAACCATAATTATAAAATATCAAATTTACTAATATAATCACTGCAAGAATTAGTAAACAAGTAATTAAAATTATTATACCAAAAGTAGTAAATTTATTGTCAGATCCTATTGTTAAAGTAAAAAATGGTTTTGTATAAAAATTATATGATATTGAATTTGAAGTATCAATATATAAAAAATAAAATTCTATTTTTGAAATTTGTTTTGTTTCATAAATATAATTATCTGTTAAAGGAACTATATTAAAATTATTATAATCTTCAAAATAAATAATTAAAGTTTGATATTTAATAATATTTCCATTAATTGATTCATTATAAACATTTAATTCATTAAAATTTAAAGATGAATACTTAATTTTAGTTTTTTTATTTGTTTCAGCATCAATAGAACAAAAACAAAAAAGTTCTTTTGATTCAGAAATATAATTTCCATTATATTCATTAGAAGATAAATCAAATTGATTATTATTTCTATTTTTTGAATTAAAACAATAATTATTCATATTTTTAATTGTATTTATATCATCTTTACAATTTTCAAATTGATTATACCAATTTAAAATTATTTTATTTGATGAAGAACAAATATTATTTTCCCAAATGCAATTTTTATTTATTGAACATGAAACACATGTTGAAAATAATGAACAATCAATTTGAATTGTTATTTTAAATATTGAAAATATTGTTATTATATTAAAAAAAAAAACAAACATTTTATTTATTTAAAATAGTAAATATTAATTATATATAATTTATTATTTATATTTCTACTTATAATATATTAAAATACATTTTTTAATAATATGAATAAAATAATAAAAATTAATAAAAATGCCAAAAAAAATTGAAAAAATTAAGAATTATCAAATAGAATATACAATAGGAAAAGGCGGATATGGAAAAGTAAAATTAGCAACACACACAATAACAAATCAAGAAGTTGCAATAAAAATATTAGAAAAATCAGCAATAAAAAATGAAAAAGATATAATAAAAATAAATAGAGAAATAAAAATGTTAAAACAATTAAATCATCCAAATATAATAAAATTATATGAAATAGTTGAAACACAAAATAAATTTTATTTAATAATGGAATATTCAGAAGGAGGATCATTATATAATTATATAACAGCTGCAAGAAGAATAAAGGAAGAAAAAGCATCATTTTTATTTTATCAATTAATAATAGGATTAAAAGAACTTCATAAAAATAAAATTTGTCATAGAGATTTAAAACCAGAAAATTTATTATTATCATCTTTATTAGATAATTTAAAAATAAGTGATTTTGGTTTATCAAATTTTCTTCCAAATAACAATTTATTATCAACTAAATGTGGAAGTCCAAATTATATTGCTCCAGAAATGATAACTAAAAAAGAGTATAATGGAATATTTATTGATATTTGGTCTTGTGGAATTATTTTATATGCTATGATATTTGGTTTTTTACCTTTTGATGATGAATATTATGATGATTTATTTACTAAAATAAAAAAAGGTCATGTTAATTTTTATCATAAAGATGAATTTAATATTAGTTCTGATTGTATTGATTTAATTAAAAAAATTCTTAAAGTTAATCCTAAAGATAGAATTTCTATAAATGATATTTTAAAACATCCTTTTATTAATAAATTTTATACTTCTTTTCATTTAGATAATTATCTTTTTGGAAATAATGAAAAAGATATTGATAATAAAATTATTGATTATATGATTAAAGTATTAAAAATTCATAATGATAGTCATTTTATTGAAAAGAATATTCAAAAAAATAAACATAATAATATTACTACAACTTTTAGATTACTTAAAATAAAATTTGAAAAAGGAAAATTAGATTTTAATAATATGGAAATTTTAAATGAAGAAAAAAGAGAAAATAATATTAAAGAAAATAATATTGAAGAAAATAATATTAAAGAAAATAATATTGAAGAAAATAATAATAAAGAAAATAATATTAAAGAAAATAATATTAAAGAAAATAATAATAAAGAAAATAATATTAAAGAAAATAATATTGAAGAAAATAATATTAAAGAAACTAATATTGAAGAAAATAATATTGAAGAAAATAATATTAAGGAAAATAATATTAAAGAAAATTATATTGAAGAAAATAATATTAAAGAAACTAATAATAAAGAAAATAATATTAAAGAAAATAATATTGAAGAAAATAATATTAAAGAAAATAATATTGAAGAAAATAATATTAAAGAAACTAATAATAAAGAAAATAATAGTGAAGAAAATAATATTGAAGAAAATAATATTAATATTAAAATTTCTAGAAATAAATATAATAAATTTAAAAAAGAAGATAAAATAAATGTTACATCAGATGATGTAAATAATAAAAAAAATCCTTCTGTAAAAGATTTGGATTTATCAAAAGTTGAAGATCAAGGAAATAATATAATAATAAATAATATAAAATTAATAAATATAAATAAAAAAGAAAATCCTATTTTTGAAAAATTATTACCTAAATATAATAATGAAAATAATAATGAAAATAATTATAAAAATAGAAAAATAATAGATTCTAGTGTTTCAATAGATAAAAAAAATGATTTATCAAAATCAAATTCTCCAGTTCATAAAAATTCTACTAAAACTATTTCAACTGAAACAAATTCAAATAATGAAATAACTGAAGACAAAAATAATATTAAAAATAAAATAAATAAAGGAAAAATAAATGTTATTAAAATTATTTTTAATAAAAATAAAATAAATTATATAAATAGAATAAAGACTCCAATTAAAACTAGAAATAATAATCAAATTTCTCCTATAAAAAATATTAATAAAGAACAAAATAAAAATTTACAAACTGAAATTAATGAAAATAACAATTATAAAACTTTAAATTCTAAAATTAATAATAAGAAAATTAATAAAATGACTACACTTAAAATAGATAAAAAAAAAAAATGTTTATCTCCAAAAAAAAATAATAATAATAATAACTTAATTAATAATAATAAAGAGCAAATAAATATTAATTATATTCCAAAAACTCAAAGAATAAAAAATAATATTATTTTAAATAAAAAAAATGATTCTTTCAATAATAATGATAATAAAAATAATCTTACAGAAATAAATTATTATAATAATTTATTAAAATATTTTTGTGAAGAAAATTTATTGAAACAAATTTCGATTGAAAAATCAATTCAACAAGTTAAAAATAAAATTGAAAATGTATGTTCAAAAAAAAATATTAAATTAATCACAATTGAGCAATTTAAATTGATTATTGAAATTGAAAGAAGAAATAAATTTGGAATTGAATTAAAAATAAATAATAAAAATAAAATAACATTAATGGATTTATATTTTTTTGAAGGAAATAAATGGAAAATTGATGAATTTATTAATGCAATTAATTCAGATTAAATAATTTAAATTATATAATTTAAAATATATGATAGTTATTTACAAAAAATTTATTTATAATTAATTTAAACAAAAAAAAAATAGAGCTTCTTTAATTTAATTGAAAATTAAAAACTCTTTAATTAAACAATAAACATTAATTTACTAAAATATAAAAATAAAAAATTTTTTTACATAAATAATAATCATAAATAAAAAAAATATTTTAATATAAAAAAATGGATTTTTCAAATCAAACAACAAAAACTAAAAAACAAGGATGTTTAACATTAAAATTTTCAGTAATAATATCATACCTAATAAGTTTAACATCAAATTTATTATTATTAATAATTCTTTTTTTAACAGGTCATTTATATAAATGGATAGGATTAATTATTCATTTATTTATTATATTTTGTTCATTATCTTCATTAAAAAATTTAATATCATTTAATAATAGAAATTTACTTAAATATAAAAGTTATACAAGTTATTTTACATTAGTAACAATAATTGGAGGAACTTTTTATATAATTATTATTATTTATTCTTTTGTTACAAAAGTTGATATGGACTTAATTTATTTTTATACTTTTTGTATTATTATTTGGTGTATTTTTCATTATCTTTTTATTACAATTATTTATTCTTTTATTAGAGCTTTAGAAGATAGACCAGGACAAACTGGAGTTACTTCTAATTTAATTGATAAAAATTTAAAAGAATTAATGGTTAATTCATAAAGATTTTAAATTTTTTTTATTAATTAGGTTTTTATTAAGATTTTAAAATTTGAAAATTTAATTTATTTAAAAAATATTTTTTTTTTAAATTTTTTTTTTTTTTTATTTTTACAAAATGTATATATTCTTTTTTTTTTTCTTGTTTTTGTATTTTATTTTATGTGATAAAATAAATGAAGATGAACTTTATTTTACAGGATTTCCTTTAAATATAACAATTTATGAAATAGATAAATTATTATCTTGTTCAGTTTTATTAAAATTAAAAACAGAAAAAGATGAAATAAATATTACAAATACTTTAAATAAATTTAATCAAAGTTTAAAAAATAAAGCAGAAAGAAAAATTTTAACTGATATGTTTGAAATTTGTTATAATAAAATTGATAATAAAACTATATCAAAGTTTTTTAAAAATTTTATTTACATTCCAAATGATGAATATTTAAATGAATATGATAAATTTTTTGATTTTATTAATTATGATAATTATAATGAAAATAGTAATTTAGTTTTAAGTGAAGAACAAAATATTCTTTCATATAAATTTGATAAAGTAAAAGAAATATATGAACAAAAAGAAAATAAAAAAAGTTATGAAATGAATAAAAAAATTAAAATTGGAAATTATGATTTTAGTAATATTCCTTTTTATTTAAAAGGATTAATTTTTATTTTTGGTTTTGGAATTTTTATTTTTGTTATTCTTTATTTTCTTAACAAATTAATAAAAAAAGAAAATAAAATGAAAAAAAAGAAAAATAAATAATTTATATAATAACTTTTTTTAATTATATTTTTATTAATTAAAATATTATATAAAGATGAAAAAAACAATGGCACAAATTATAAAACAAAGAATTAAATTGTTTCTTAAAGAAAAATATATGGATGTATTTTTTGAAATATTAAGAAATATAGAACAAATAATAAAAGAAGAAGAAGATAATAAAATTGAAACAATATTCCATAAATATTATAAAGATAAAAATTATCATCCAACAACAAAAGAAAAAGTTGATAACTACTTTATAAAATTAAAAAATTCAATCTTTACAAATAATGAAAAATATAAATTTTCAAATTTATCAATTTGTTATTTAAAAAAAAAAGCTAAAATAATAAAACATAAATGTAATTTAATATCAATTGAATATAAAAAAAAAATAGAATCAATAGTAGAATATTATATAAAATTATGTAAAAGAGAATTAGAATATATGAAAGAAGAAGAAGAAATTGAAAAATTAGAAAAAGAAAGATTAGGAAAATATTATAATAAAAAATTACATACAAATGAAAATGAAGATGATGAAATTGATAATGAAGAAAAAATGATTAATTTATTTATAGGAAATTTTGATATTTCAAAATTAAATAATCATAAATTAATAAAAATTAAAAAATCAAAATTTGTAAATGCTTATTTATTTACTAGTGATGAGAATGATGAAAATAATAAATTACAAAATTTTTATGCACCTACAAAAAGTTATTTTAAACATAAAAAAAATGAAAAAAAAATTATTAAAAATGAAAAATTTAAAAATAATATTTTTTCAAATATGTCTAAATTTCAATTATTTAAAAATCATTTTAACCAAATCACTCAATATAATAAAAATTATATTAAAAAAGATAAATTAAATAAAAATTCAAATTATATTTCTCATTATTCAATTAATTCAAATGAAAAAATTAAAATAAGTAAAACTTTTAATAATAATAATAAGAAACAATTAAAAATTAAACTTAATGATTATAATAATAATAAAGATAATATAAAAAACTCAAATCAAAAAAAAACTAATACAATTAATAGTTTATATAGTACAAATCATAAAACTTTAGAATCTTTTCCTAATATTGGTCGTAGTGTTTCTCATAGAAATAATAAGATTAATTTAACAAAAAAAATTAATGACAAATTTTATCTTAAGAAAGAAGATTTATATTATTGAATTGATTATTCATTTATTTTGTTATAATTTAATTTTTTATGTAAAATTAATTATAAAAAGAGTTTTTTTTTAATAAATGAAAAAAATGTTTGATATAATTTTTTTTTATTTTTAATTACTTTTCTTTGATTAAATATTATATAAAAAAGAAAAAGAATATATTAATCAAAAATAGTTGTAATATAAAGGAGATAGTATTATCATTTTATAAATAATATTATAAATTTTTATATATAATTATTTATTTAAAATAAAAATAATATTTAAAATACAATTAAGTTTTTGAATTATTATGCCTTAATAAAAAATTTTATTTTTGATTATTTTCTTCAAAAATTTTTTTTAAACCTTAATTTTTATTTTTTTAAATTAAATAAAGTATAACTTCTTAAAAACACCATATTTTTATTCTTTTATCTACAGAAAATGAAGCAATTGAACAATCTTTTAATTCAATAAAACCATTAATTTCATCATCATGAGCATTTTGAATTGTTTGAATACATTCATAATTATCATTTCTATATATTCTTATATCTTTACTTTCTCCTCCAACTATAAATATTCCTTTATCTTCAATTAAAGTTATTCCCGAACAATAAAATGGATTATTAATTTCTTTAATTATATTTAAATTTAATATTGAAATTACTTTTAATGAAGTAGTTTTATTATCATGTACAATAATTCTATCTTCATCAAGTCTACATATTCCTCCATTCCATCCACACCAAGTATCTTCAAAATATTTAATACAATTAATATTATTAATTTCAT
>Ga0310695_10014860_pt1 | contig 10462 bp, 8 predicted proteins | sample RumenRJG_04DNA_FD_203882 | JGI IMG/M metagenome (GOLD analysis project Ga0310695, IMG submission 203882) | Bovine rumen microbial communities from Lethbridge, Alberta, Canada - RJG_04 (v2) (version 2) | ecosystem: Host-associated > Mammals > Digestive system > Stomach > Rumen | place: Canada... | reverse complement strand
GCATCACCGAACAGACGCTCGACTACCTGCTGCACACCCCGGGCATCAAGGGCATCGTGCTCAAGACCTACGGCGCCGGCAACACCCCGAGTTATCCCTGGTTCATTGAGCGCATCAAGGAGGCTGTACACCGCGGCGTGGTCATCGTCAACGTGACCCAGTGCGTCAACGGTGGCGTGAACTGCACGCTCTATGAGACAGGCAAGACCCTGCTTGACGCAGGCGTCATCAGCGGCTATGACATCACCAGCGAGGCCGCCATCACCAAACTGATGTTCCTCTTCGGCATGAAGTACTCGCCAAGCATGGTCAAGAAATACATGGCCAGCGACCTGTGCGGCGAGGTCTCCATCCCATAGCCACCAACTCATCGCAATTGCCCTTTCATCCTTTTGCTGTGCATTCGTGTAGTTTCAACTTGACTGGTAGACTATAAGTGTATTGCTAAAAGCCCTTTAGGGCTGAGAAGGGGATAGCCAGGGGTGCAGCGAAGCGTAACCCCTGGGATGCGGGAACCATAAAGTAACAGAGCCCCTTTGGGGGCGACAGAAATACTTATATGCCAAATACATACGTCAGCAACATCCTTCATATTGTTTTTCACATCAAGGCTAAAGGAACACCGTTTCTTGATGGTGATCTGCAACGTATCTATCAATATATCGGGGGAGTTGTCAAGGGGCTAGGTGCTATACTCATTGAAATTGGAGGCACTTCCAATCATGTACATCTTTTAGTTTCCTTACCCAAGACAATGTCATTAGCTGATTTCATGAGAACCGTTAAGGCAGAGAGTAGTCGATGGATTAAAACAATAAATCCATATTACGGTGGGTTCTCTTGGCAAAACGGGTACGGCGCTTTTTCAGTAAGTGCCTCAGTACTGCCTAAAGTGAAACAATATATTCTGAATCAGGAAGAGCATCACAAGACGCTCTCGTTCAGAGATGAATACAAGGCGTTTCTTCAAGCCTACGGTATAGAGTACGACGAGCGCTATCTATAACCCTGCCGCCCCTATGGGGCTTGGAACCATAATACTGACCATTTACAGGGGTTCCGCTACGCTCCACCCCTGCCTAAATCCTTACAGCCCTAACGGGCTTTGCACTATTACCCTTTTCCATGCTTTCGTGATTGACACAGGCAGGATTATAATAGGAGAATAGAGAGGAATAACAATGACAAGCCGCCAGGACCGTGGGGTCTTGGCGGCTTGTTGTGTTGGGGTTCAGACCTGTGTGATTAGTAGGTCATGCGGGGAGGAAGTTCCTTGGCCTGGTCAATCATCTTCTGGATTTCAACCTCGGCGGGCACGCGGCCGCACAGGTGCTTCTCCTCGTTAACCTCAGCCACCTTGGCGGCAAGGTTGGCAGCAACGCGGTGACGCAGTTCCTTGACGGTGTCCACGCCGGCAGCCTCGAGCAGTTCGGCGAACTGCGGGCCGATGCCGTTGATGCGGAACAGGTCGGCATGATTGGTCCACTTGAGGATCAGTTTCTCACTGATGCCGGTCTTCTCAGCAATGATTTTGCGTCCAGTGGGAGCCTCGCATGCATCCAGCAGCTGCTCAACGGTCTCAATTCCTTGTTCAATGAGCTTGGGAGCATACACCTCACCAATACCCTCGATATCAATAATTTTGTAATTCATAAGATAAAAGTTATTATTAAATTTACTAATTAGCATCTTGTCGGGAATCAATCCTCAGTTTTCTTGCAGCAATCGCAGCCGATGATTTTCCAGATGCCTGCAGCCAAAGCACCACCCACGAACGGGCCTACAATGAAGATCCACAACTGGTTCAGCGCCTGACTGCCAGGAGCCTGTGTGAACAAGGCGGGACCGATGGAACGAGCAGGGTTCACCGAAGTGCCCGTGTAGTGGATGCCCACCAGGTGGATAAGAATCAGCGACAGACCGATAGCAAGACCGGCAAAGTTGTTTGTGGCGCCGTTGGTCTTGGAGGTGGCTCCGAGCACCACAAGCACAAAAATCATCGTGAGCACAATCTCAGCAATCAAACCAGTCGTTGTCGACACGGTTCCAGTACCAATCTCTTCAAGAGTCTGCAATCCGTTAGCGCCCAGACCGCTGTCAAAGCCTGCCAGCACACCCAGCACAACAGCAGCCAGGATAGCACCGATAATCTGGAAAACGATGTACATGCCGCAGTCCTTGGCGCTCATGCGGCCGCTCAAGAAGCATCCCAACGAGATGGCGGGGTTGATGTGGCATCCGCTGATGCCGCCGATGGTGTAAGCCATGGCAACAACAGCCAAACCGAAGGCGATGGCCGTGCCGACCACAGCAGCAGTTCCTGCTACATGTGCAGTGTCACAGCCCAGGCTGACTGCTGCACCGCAACCCAAGAAAGTGAGTACAAATGTGCCGACCAATTCAGCTAAATACTTTTTCATAGTGTAAAGAGATATAAATGGTTAAACAAGTTGATTTACAATCATTACAATACTAAATCATCATTTAGAATTGGCAAACTTAGCAATTTTTAATGATAAAGACAAGAAATTTCTGATAATTCTTAGTATATTTGCAAATTAAATACGACTTTGTATCTCAATGTGAGACTAAAAACCCTTGCGATATGAATATATCTATAGTAGGAACAGGATATGTAGGGTTGGTAAGCGGAACCTGCTTTGCCGACCTGGGAGTGAATGTGACCTGTGTGGACCGCGACAGCCAGAAGATCAACCGCCTCGTCTATGGTGCCATCCCCATCTATGAGCCGGGACTGGACAACATGATCAACCGCAATGTCAACGACAAGCGGCTCATCTTCTCGAGCGACTACAAGCAGGGCTTTGTGGACCAGGACTTCGTCTTCTGTGCCATCGACACCACGGCCGATGAGGACGGTTCCACCGACTTGGGACCCATCCTGGACATCGCCAAGGACTTCGGCAACAACATCACCAAGTATAGCGTGTTTGTCATCAAATCGACTGTCCCCGTGGGCACGGCACAGCATGTGACCAAAATCATTGCCGAGGCACTCGAGGCCCGCGGCGCCGACATCAAGTTTGATGTGGCCAGCAATCCCGACTTCCTGACCGAGGGCAACGGCATCAAGGATTTCATGAAGCCCGACCGCATTGTCATCGGCACCGAGACCGCCAGTGCCCGCCATGCGATGGAGCGCCTGTACCGCACCATCCTGAAGCACAACAACCGCAATGTCATCTACACCGACACCCGCACGGCCGAGATGATCAAATATGCCGCCACCTCGATGCTCGCCACCCGCGTGAGCTTCATGAACGAGATTGCCAACCTGTGCGAGATTGTGGGTGCCGACATCAACACCGTGCGCTACGGTGTGGGCACCGACAGCCGCATCGGCCCCAAGTACATCTTCCCGGGCTGCGGCTACGGCGGCACGCTGTTCCCTCAAGACATCAACGACCTGATCAAGATAGGCAGCGAGCACAACTACGACATGGAAATCCTCAAGTCGGTCGAGAATGTCAACAACAGGCAGAAGCGCATCCTGTTCAAGAAACTCTATAACCACTTCAAGGGGGACCTGGCCGGCAAGACTGTGGCCCTGTGGGGACTGAGTTTCAAGCCTGAGACCGACGACATGACCGCGGCACCCTCCATCGACACCATCAACCTGCTCATGGAGGCCGGCTGCCATGTGCGCGTCTACGACCCCGTGGCCATGAACGCCACCAAGCGCCGCTGGAGCAATGTCTATTGCGGCCTGGACATGTATGATGCCGTCAAGGGTGCCGACGCCGTGCTGCTGCTCACCGAGTGGCGCCAGTTCCGCATCCCCGCATGGCAGATGGTGAAGAGTCTGATGAACACACCGCTCATCATCGATGGCCGCAATGTCTATGACGGCGATGAACTTGAGGAGATGGGCTTTATCTACCACTGCATCGGCCGATAAGCGCCTGCTGCAGCCTGTCGATGCTGAATTCACAGGATAACATGGATAATAACGAGACACGCCATTGGCCGGGGGAGGACTATACCGTGTCCACCACCGACGATAACATCACCCCGCCCGAGAGGCACGATACCGTGCCACCACCGCCCCCAGCCGACGATAACGACCGATATCCCGAGGGCATTACTTTCAACTGGATTCCGCTGGCCATTGCCGTCATGTTCTGCATCAGTGGAGCTGTCAGTGACTGGAGATTCTACCTGACGCTCGCCGTCGCTGTCATCATCCATGAGTTCGGCCATGTGATTATGGGCAAGGCTTTCGGCTGCAGCATTGCCGAGATGCAGGTGTTCTTTTTCTCGTTCTTGAGTTATAAGCCCAAGCAGAAACCTGGCGGCAGCGCCTGGAGGGACATCACTTGGAGCCTGGGTGTGCTGCCCTGGGGCGGATTTACCACCTTCAAGGCACGCGTTGCCCCCGCTCAGGGAATGTACCGCCAGCAAATGGAGTACAATGCCGCATCATCACCCTACATCAATGATAAGCCCTCATGGCAGCGGTTGCTGATATCGGCTGCAGGCGTGCTGTTTAATTTCGTCACATTCCTTGTGATGTACATCGCGGCAATCATCATGCCGTCATTTTATTGGGCTGAATACCTGGCCAAGATATCGCTCATACTGGCGTTGCTGAACATCCTGCCCATTTTTCCCCTTGACGGCGGCTCCATCCTGTTCACAATCTATGAGATGGTGACGGGCAAGAAACCGTCAAGCCAGTTTACCAAGTGGAGCGGCATCATCGGCTTCATCATTATTGTCTTGTTCTTTTGGATTTTCCCCGAGTGGTTAAACAGGATTCTGGGCAGTGTGATGGGTTCTATCTTTTAACACTATAGAATGATTGGGCTAGCCAAGCCATAATAGAAGAACAAGGGAACCGTCTCGATGGGGCGGTTCCCTTGTTTAATTTCAGGGGAGAGAAACTTGTCTCCCGGCTGTTAGTATTGGAAATCAGTGTCGATGACCGTAAACTCGGTGCGCCGGTTGATTTGGTCGGCCGCCTCCTGATCCTCCTTGCTCAGGGTCTTGATAAATTCTTCGGTCAGGGTTGTGCCCTCCTCAAACTGAGGGTACTGGTTATGGATGCGCTTAGTCACCGTCTTGGGCTGGGACTCGCCATAGCCGGTGGGCTTGAGGCGCTCGCGCGGGATGCCGTTGGCGATGAGATAGTCCACAACGCTCTGTGCACGACGCTGCGACAACCCCTGGTTGTACTTTGCCGAGCCGATGCGGTCGGTGTGCGATGCCATCTCGATGACGATATTGGGATGGTCCTTCAGGAGCATCACCATGCTGTCAAGGGCGAGTTTGGACTCGTCGCGCAACACCGCCTTGTCAAAGTCATAGAAGATGTTCTCGACCACCTGGGCCTTGAACATGGCAGCGAGTACAAAGTCCACATTGTACTCAGCATCCTCCTCGGCGCTGTCGCTCTCAAACTCCTGTCGTGCGTTCAAGTAGCCATCGGCTCCTGCCATCATGGCATACTTCACGCCGCGCTTCAGGTCAAAGCGGAACGAGCCGTCGGGCTTGGCGGCCGTCTTCTGGTTGCTGCCGTCATCACCCACGATGCGGATGACCGCATTGGGCACGGGTTCATCGTCCTTGTCCACCACATAGCCCGAAATCCAGATTTGCAAATCAGGCTTGATGAAGTCAAAGATGTGGTCATAGCCACGCGCGTCGCCACGGTTGCTCGAGAACATACCGCTCTCGCCCTGGCCAAAGGTGAGCCCGAAATCATCGGCCGACGAGTTCATCGGCACACCCATGTTCTCCACGACCCAACGGTCCATCGAGAATTTGTCGCCCTCCTCGCGTGGCTGCAGCTTGGCCACAAACAAGTCCAAGCCACCCATGCCGGGGTGACCGTCGCTCGAGAAATACAACAGGCTGTCGGTGCGCACATTGGGGAAACGGTCGTTGCCCTTGGTATTGATTTGCGGCCCCAGATTCTCGAGGGTGCCGTGCTTGTCCTTGATGTTGATGCGCCAGATGTCTACACCACCCTGCCCGCCCGGCATGTCGCTGGCAAAGTAAAGCCAGTTGCCGTCAGGGCTTACAAACGGGTCGGTATAGTTACTTAATGTGTCGGCGGTGATTTCAAACCTCTGCGGTGCGCTCCACTTGGCCTCGCTGCGCGAACTGGTGTAAATCTCAACGGTGGTGGGCCAGTTTTGACGCACGGCACGGGCCAGATACATCGTCGATCCATCGGGCGAGAACGCTGCCGCTCCCTCATCGTGCTCGGTGTTCAGCCCACCGTCAACAACCTCGGGACGCGACCAGGCTCCCTTCTCGTCCTTCTTGGTGAAGTAGATGTCGCCCTTCTTGGTACCGGTAATCTCGCTGCGCAGTTCTCCGGTCGACTTCTCGTTGGTCGAGGTGAAGTAGATGTACTCCATGTTCTTGTCTAGGTACATCGGGCAGTAGTCGGCACGGCGCGAGTTGAGCAGTTTGTTCTGCTTGACGATGTAGCGCGAGCCCTCCTCCTTCCACTGGGGTGCGAGTTCACAGCCACGCTTGCCCACCAGGGCCTCCCAATCACCGGGGAACATCTCCAGATAAGCATCATAACTCTTGATGGCGGCGGCATACTGGCCCTCGCGTTGCTGGGACTGGGCCAGTCGCAACAGCGTGGTCGAGTCCTCATACTCGTAACGGATGGCGTTCTGGAACGCCGCAGTGGCGCGGTTGCCCTGGTTGAGCTTCAGGTGGCACATGCCCAACTGGAAAGCCAGTTCTCCTCGCAACCAGGCATCCTCTTTGCGGTTATAGCGGTTATAGAGTTTACGGTAGATTTGGGCCGCGTCATAGTACTCGCCGCGGTCATAGGCCTCGTCGGCCTCCTTGAGTTTGGGGCCCTTGCACGACGATAGCGACATCGCTACCGAGGTCAACATCAGGCCCACCATGATATAGAGTATTCGTCTCATGAATATGGTCAGCTATTGCTTTAACATTAAAAACGATAAAGCAGGCCCTTTTATTGTCTATCCGCCTCTAAACTCTACACGCTAAGCCCTAAACTAACTGTAGCGGCGGGTGATGGTCATCTGGTGCTTGCCGTCGAGGGCGATGACCACGCGGGTGTAGCGCCCGTGGGTATCGATATCGTAATCAAAGGTACGCTTGTGCACCACCTCGTTGCCCTTGACTTCATCGATAGCAATGAGGAATTTCTTGCCTGTCGCCGTGTCAAAGTCGTAGTGGTAACGGTAAACCTTGCCGCCCGACTCCTCGCGCACGACATAGCCGCCCTGATAGAGCAGCGTGCGCTTGTTGCCCTTGGCAGGAGTGATGACCAGTTTGGTCAGGTGGCCCTGCTCATCGTAGGTGTAGTCCTGGCGATTGCCGTTGCTGCCCTTGATGGACTCGCGGCGTCCGTGGTCGCCATAGATGGGCGCATAGTTGATGGTGATGTTCTTGCTCTTGCTCTGCTTGAGCGTGAAGCCCATCACCTCGTCATAGCCATAGGCGTAGTCGGTCACCGTCTTGTTGCCCTTGGCGCCCTGGATGACCGACTGGGTGAGCAGCCCCTGTTCGTTGAAGATGAACACATTGTCGCGCTTGCTGCCATTGGCCATCACAACCTGCTCGTCGACACGACCCGTGCACCCGTTGAAGCCCACATCCAGGTGCTCGATGCGGTAACTGTGGGTGGGATTGTTCACCAGGTTGCAATAGAACAGTTTCACATGCGGGTCGGCAGGACGCATGGTGTCGATATAAGCCGCCAAGTCCTCGAGCGTGACCTGTTCGCTGCACAAGCCGTCCTGGGCGTTCATCGCACCTATCGTCAGCATGGCCGTGAAGGCCAGCAATAAAAATCTCTTGATCATCTCTTCACTCAATTAATGTTCGGACTTCAAAGATAACGAAAAAATTCCATCTCACCAAAAAAACACACATTTAACCGCGATTATAGCAACAGGTTGGCGTTTTTTGTCTATCTTCGCAGTTTGTTAACCCGTCAACTAAAAACTAAAGACAAAAACTTAAAACCAAAAACCAGATATTTTATGAAAGAAGAAGAAACGATTATTAACCAAGAGCAAGACGACATGTCATTGCCCGAGAACGCCGCGCGCGAACTCAAGCCCGGGGAGAAGTATGTCCCCATCTTGAAGCCCGACAAGACGTATCCCGAGATCACGCCCTACTCTGTTTCGTTGGGTCTGATCATGGCGGTCATCTTCAGTGCCGCGACAGCCTATCTGGGTCTTAAACTGGGCCAGGTGTTCGAGGCTGCCATCCCCATCGCCATTATTGCGGCCGGTATCGGTGCCGCAACCAAGCGTAAGAACTCGCTCGGCGAGAATGTCATCATCCAGTCGATTGGTGCCGCTTCAGGCATCATCGTGGCAGGTGCCATCTTCACCCTGCCCGCCCTGTACATCCTGCAGGCCAAGTACCCCGACATCACGGTGAACTTCCTGGAGATCTTCCTCAGTTCGCTGCTTGGCGGCTGCTTGGGCATCCTGTTCTTCATCCCGTTCCGCAAGTACTTCGTGAGCGACCAGCATGGCAAGTTCCCGTTCCCCGAAGCCACAGCGACCACCCAGGTGCTCGTCAGCGGCCAAAAGGGCGGCAGCCAGGTGCGCCACCTGCTCATCGCCGGTATCGTGGGCGGTCTGTACGACTTCCTGCTCAATACTTTCCACTGGTGGAAGGAAGTGCTCACGACCTCAGCCATCCCAGCATTACAGAACTTCACCTCTAACACCAAGATGCTCTTCAAGGTCAACACCAGTGCTGCTGCCCTGGGTATGGGCTACATCATCGGCCTGCCCTATGCCTTCATCATCTTTGCCGGTAGCGCCTTTATCTGGTGGGTGATTGTGCCCCTCATGGGTTCGTTGGATCCCACGCTGGCCTCCAGTTCGTCCGAAGACATCTTCAACGGCGGAGCCAAGTTCATCGGTATCGGCGGTATCGCCATGAGCGGTATCATCGGTATCATCAAGTCGTGGGGCGTCATCAAGAGCGCCGCAGGACTTGCCGGAAAGGCCTTCAAGAGTCAGGACCAAAGCAAGAGCGAGCAAGTGGAGCGCCACCAGCGCGACATCTCCATGAAGGTCCTCGTGTTTGCTCTCTTGGCAGCCCTGCTGGTAACCTTCGTGTTCTTCTATGTCGGTGTCCTGCACAACCTGCTCCAGGCGGTAGTAGCCTTCTTCGTGGTACTGATCATCGCTTTCCTGTTCACCACCGTGGCGGCTAACGCCATTGCCATCGTGGGCAGCAATCCCGTTTCGGGTATGACTCTGATGACCCTCATCGTTGCCAGCGTCATCTTCGTTTCCATCGGCCTCAAGGGCCCGCAAGGCATCGTGGCCGCAATGGTTGTCGGTGGCGTGGTCTGCACGGCACTGTCAATGGCGGGAGGCATGACCACCGATATGAAAATCGGTTATTGGATTGGCACCACGCCTGCCAAACAGCAGACCTGGAAATTCGTCGGCACCCTCGTGTCGGCAGCCACGGTCGGCGGCGTGATGATTATTCTCAACGAGGCCTATGGCTTTACCGACACCGATGTCATGGCAGCGCCCCAAGCCAACGCCATGGCGGCCGTCATCGACCCCCTGATGATGGGTGGCGACACACCCTGGTTGCTCTACGGTGTGGGAGCCGTTCTCGCCCTGTTGCTCAACTGGCTCAAGGTGCCTGCCCTGCCCTTCTCGCTGGGTATGTTCATCCCCTTCCAGTTGAATGCTCCGCTGCTCATCGGCGCCATCGTTAGTTGGTTCGTCGGCAGCCGCAGCAAGGACGAGGCCGTCAATGCCGCCCGCAAGGAGCGCGGCACACTCATCGCCAGCGGTTTCATTGCCGGTGGTGCCCTGATGGGCGTTGTTTGTGCAGCCCTGGCCTTCTGTGATGTCAAGTTCGAGGCTCCTAAGAGCGAAGTGTTGACCAACACCCTGGGCATTGTGATGTACCTCGCCTTGATTATCTTCCTTGCCGTTTACAGCCTGCGTGCCAAGAAGGACAAGAAGGCCGAGTAAACCGCCAACTCATTTTGCCTCACGCTAAGGCGCTAATGCGCTAAGAAAATGTAGAGACGCAACACCCTTGCGTCTCTCTTTTTTATGTGAAAAGAAAACAATAAGTACAACAAGCACAACGCCACCCGGACCACAACGGGTTTTAAAGACAACTTGAACAACTTAGACAACATTTATTGATTGTTGTGCCAGTTGTTCAAGTTGTTTTTCATATCCAGTATTCAGAAGCCTGATAAAATATTTAGCGGCTTAGCGTGAAGCAGGGGGAGAACGGATGCCCCAGTGTTTATAGTACTTATTGTTTTTAAAAAAGAAAAAGAGGGCGACAGTGGTTGTCGTCCCCTTTCAGGCGGAGTGACCGAGATTCGAACTCGGGATACGCTTTTGACGTATACACGCTTTCCAGGCGTGCCTCTTCAGCCACTCGAGCATCACTCCTTGCGTAAATTGCGGGGCAAAGGTAATACAATTTGGCG
>Ga0310695_10014859_pt1 | contig 10463 bp, 7 predicted proteins | sample RumenRJG_04DNA_FD_203882 | JGI IMG/M metagenome (GOLD analysis project Ga0310695, IMG submission 203882) | Bovine rumen microbial communities from Lethbridge, Alberta, Canada - RJG_04 (v2) (version 2) | ecosystem: Host-associated > Mammals > Digestive system > Stomach > Rumen | place: Canada... | reverse complement strand
CCACATATATAGCCTAGGGCAACGCCCTGGGGAATAAGAGTTGACGGGATGTAATTTACGATGCCGAACGTGCTGACATTCTACGTCTGCGTATCCCCACGGCCTGAAAGGCCATAACATATATAGCCTAGGGCAACGCCCTGGGGGAATTATGAAACGTCAGTTCGACGTAGTCAATTTGGAGGGCGTGCGTATTCCCACACGATGCGCACAACCTAAGCCCCGAAGGGGCGTCATCCTCCAGGCAGGGGTGTAAACCCCTGTACAACAGACGAATGGTGCGGTGGGAACCCTGAAAGGGTGACACGTTGATAATTAAGAATTTTGAATTTTGAATTAAGAAACGTTAGTTCGACGAAGTCAATTTTTGAATTATTTGGGGGTGTATCGTTGATTAAATGATTCACGTTGCCGAACGTGCCGATATTCTATATTTTATCATAAAATATACGTTTCCATCGGAAAAATGCCCTCCTTGCCTGCCCAACGGATTATGAACTTAAAACAGAATTTTATATTTTTGTGGAAATAAATGTCTTATATGAACTCTACTACTAAAATCTTTATATTAATTCTGTTAGGGATTTTGTTCGCGTCCCTGACAAAGACTTTAATACCCATTTTTTGTATCGCGATAATAGTAGGTTTTATTGTCGCGATTTTGTTATATGAAGATAAAAAAAACGATGGAGACTCGACTCAATCGTCAAATAACTCAAACAACTCAAACAACTACAATAATCAGGATAAAACTGACCAGGATCATGCGAGATATCGCCGGAAGGAGGATACTTCCTATAGCTACAACAATCAGAACACAACCGGTCAGGATGACGCGAGATATCGCCGGAAAGAGGATTCCTCGTATGCCAATCACAATACATACCAATCGTCGCGAGCCAAGCGCAAATCAAAACAATGGACCGACGAACCTATCAGGGAGGGGGGCGGCAAACGCACGAGAAACAGGATTTTCCAGGCGAATACCATCCTACAGGGAGGTGTCATCCCTGACGAATATGATAAAGAGCGGCTATACACGTCCGCCATGTCTGTCATAGCCCTCTTCTCTTGGGTGATGCGGAAGGATGGCGGTGCGGATGACGATGAGTTGGACGTGGCGCAACTATATTTCGAGAAGCACCCCGCATTTAACCGAATCCTGCGGCTCTACCCTAATGGACTGGAAAAGGATCCTATTACGAATACCGAACATATCTCGGTCGAAAATTGCATGCAGATGCTCAAATTCTATAACACTTGTCCAAGAATGCTGCGGTATGCCAAGTGTTGTAGCAATATCTTGGCGTCCGGCATCTACTACACGGCCGCCTTGGACTTGATGAAGGCACTCCTGCAGGTGGCCTACACCATCGATGGCGTGATTGAACCTGAGTGGGAGATCCTTCGAGGTATCGCACAGGAACTGAAGATCCAAAAGGTGGATTGGATGAACCTGGAGCAGAAGTATACGCAGATGGGGAAGGGCCACGCTTCCTCCAAAAAGAAATCGTCCAGTGGTAACAACAACTCCGAAAAGGCGAAATCAGACAGGGAACAATCGAAGCGGCAGGAGAATAATCGCTCACAAGGACAACAGCAAAAACAGCAGGATCAGACCAAGAAATCGTCTACCTTCGGCTATAAGCTGACGCAGGCCTACAACCAATTGGGCCTCCTCACCACCGCCACCGAACCGGAGATCAAAGCGGCCTTCCGCCTATTGGCCAAAAAGTACCACCCCGACCGCCTGCCGAGCGACGCAACCGACATGGACCGTAAAATCTCGGCCGACCAGTTCCGACAGGTCATGGAGGCGTATGACCTTATACGATTGGAGAAGGGAATGTAGAGAATTAAGAATTAAGAATTTTGAAACGTTAGTTCGACGTAGTCAATTAAGAATTGATGGGCGGCGTGCCATTGATTAAATGATTTACGTTGCCGAACGTGCTAACATCCTATATTTTCATATCCCCACGGCCTGAAAGTCCATAACATATATAGCCCGGGGCATCGCCCTGGGGTAATTAAGAGTTGACGGGATGTGATTTACGTTGCCGAACGTACTGACATTCTATGTTTGCTCATCCCCACGGCCTGAAAGGCCACCACATTATCTAGCCCAGGGCAACGCCCTGGGACATGATGGATTACAAATTACCACCATTTCACCGATGGAATCGCCCATTATTTGCAAACGCCGCAGCTATTGCAGTGGGATAGTTCGCCACGGAAGCGTTGCTCCACGAGCAGGCGGATCTTGTCCTTCACGGCTTCGATCCGTATGTTGTCCAACACGTCGCTCACGAAGGCGAACATGAGAAGCATGCGGGCCTCCTCCTCGGGAATTCCTCTCGAACGAAGGTAAAAAAGCGCCGTTTCATCGATTCTTCCGGTCGATGCGCCGTGGCTACACTTCACGTCGTCCGCATAGATTTCCAGATGAGGCTTCGTGTACATCCTGGCGTTCGGAGACATGCAGACGTTGCGGTCTGTTTGGTAAGCCTCCGTCTTGAATGCGCCCTCGGCCACCATGATCTTGCCGGAGAATGCGCCGGTCGCCTCGTCGTTTAAAACATATTTATAGAGCTCACGGCTCTTGCAGTTCGGTTTGTGGTGGTTGATCAGCGTCGTGTTGTCGATGTGCTGTTTCGCGTCTCCGATCGCCATGCCGCTTAAGGTGGTTTGGCAATGCTCCCCGTCGATGTCGATCTGGATCCTGTTCCTTGTCAGTCCGTTGTGCAACGTGAGGTCGTTCACGATGATCTCCGAACCGCTCTGTTGGCGGATGTTCAGGTTCGCCACGCTGATCGATTTGGAGTGTGTGTTCTCCAGCTTGTAATGGTCATAAATGGCGTTTTCACTGACAAAAACCTCCGTCACCCTGTTGGAGAGTTGCTCCCACTCGCCACGGGTATGGGCGCAGAGCAGGAGCTTGGCCTGTGCGGACCGCTCCAAGACGATAAGATTCCTTTGCGTGCCCAACATAGGCACTTTCCCTGTCATCACGCATATCAGCTGTATAGGCTTGTCGATGACCACGTTCTCCGGCACATGAAGGAAGAAACCGTCCTGCGCGAAAGCCGTGTTGAAGTCTATGATCGCATCCGTTCCGCTGACCGCCGCCTTGCCGTAATACTTCGCGACAAGCTCCGGATCAGTCTCTGAGTATTCACGTAAACTGCCGATGGAAACGCCCTTTTTTCGTAGTTCGATCAGATATTTCTCGCTTTCGGGCGGACAGAAGAATGTGTCGTTCACCACATAGAAGAGATAGGCGTTGATGCCTGGCACTTCGCAGCGGAAATCCTCCGTGAGGGCGATCCGGTTGAGGTTCATGCCATAATCCACCGCGAAGGCCTCCTTCATGTCGGTGTATTGGTATGCCTCCATGCGTCGGGTAGGGAATCCCCTCCGTTGGAACGACTCGAAGGCGGCATCCCTCAACGCATCCATGGGTGCGCCGCTATTCCTCTTCAGCACGTCGCGGTACTGCTTAAAAATATCTATGTATGATTGCTCTATCGACATATTTGCCATGAATTATTCACCCAACTCCTTTTTTATCCAATCGTAGCCTTTCTCTTCCAGCTCCAAAGCCAGTTCCTTGCCCGCCGTCTTCACGATCTGACCCTTGTAGAGGACGTGGACGATGTCCGGAACGATATAATCCAAAAGACGTTGGTAGTGTGTGATCACTATGCTCGCGTTGTCGGCCTTTTTCAGCTTGTTCACGCCATTGGCCACGATGCGCAGGGCATCGATGTCCAATCCGCTGTCCGTCTCGTCCAGGATGGACAATTTAGGCTCCAGCATGGCCATCTGGAAGATCTCGTTTCGCTTCTTCTCGCCACCGGAGAATCCTTCGTTGACGGATCGGTTCGCCAATTTATTGTCCAACTCCACCAACTCCTTCTTCTCACGCATCAGCTTCAGGAAATCGGAGGCGGACAAGGGGTCCAACCCTTTGTATTTGCGGTGCTCGTTCGTGGCGGTGCGCATGAAGTTCACCATGCTGACACCAGGGATCTCCACAGGATACTGGAAACTGAGGAAGAGGCCCTCCCTTGAGCGGTCCTCCGGGGAGAGCTCCAGAAGATTCTTTCCCTTGAAATAAACCTCACCTTCCGTCACCGTGAAGGTCGGGTCGCCCGCCAACACGGATGAGAGCGTGCTCTTTCCTGAACCGTTCGGGCCCATGATGGCGTGCACTTCCCCTTCGTTCACCGTCAGATTTATACCCCGCAAAATCTCTTTGCCATTGACATTGGCATGTAAATTCTTAATTTCTAATAGCATATATAATAATTATCTATTAATCTATTAACCTACTGATCCTTCCAACGAAACCTGCAGCAGCTTTTGCGCCTCCACCGCGAACTCCATCGGTAATTTGTTGAGCACCTCCTTGGCATATCCGTTGACGATGAGTCCGACCGCATCCTCGGTGCTGATACCTCGCTGGTTGCAGTAAAAAATCTGATCCTCGTTGATCTTCGAGGTGGTAGCCTCATGCTCGACGATGGCCGATTCGTTATGGATGTCCATGTACGGGAAGGTATGCGCGCCACACTTGTCTCCCAGGAGCAAGCTGTCGCATTGGGAGAAGTTGCGGGCACCGTCCGCGTTCTTCGAAACCTTCACTAATCCCCGGTAGCTATTCTGGCTGAGTCCCGCCGAAATACCTTTGGAGACGATATGGCTTTTCGTGTTCTTGCCGAGATGTATCATCTTCGTACCCGTGTCCGCCTGCTGGTAGTTGTTCGTGACCGCCACGGAGTAGAACTCCCCGACGGAATTATCGCCCAGCAATACGCAGCTCGGATATTTCCATGTGATGGCGGAACCCGTCTCTACCTGCGTCCAGGAGACCTTCGAAGAGATTCCCTTACAGAGGGCGCGTTTGGTGACGAAGTTATAGATACCACCCTTTCCGTCCTTATCGCCTGGGTACCAGTTCTGTACGGTCGAGTATTTGATCTCCGCCCTATCGTGCGCCACCAGTTCGACGATGGCTGCGTGCAATTGGCTCTCGTCGCGCATCGGTGCGGTACAGCCCTCCAGATAGGAGACGTAGCTGTCGTCGTCCGCCACGATCAGGGTGCGTTCGAATTGGCCCGTTTGGGCGGCGTTGATTCTGAAGTAGGTGGAGAGCTCCATCGGGCAACGTACGCCCTTCGGGATGTAGACGAAGGATCCGTCGCTGAAGACCGCCGAGTTCAGTGCGGCGAAGAAGTTGTCCGTATAAGGCACCACCGTTCCGAGGTATTTCTTGACAAGGTCCGGGTAGTTCTTCACCGCTTCGTTGAACGAGCAGAAGATAATGCCCAATTCAGCGAGGTTTTCCCTATAAGTCGTCTTGACGGATATGCTGTCCATGACCGCGTCCACCGCCATGCCCGCAAGGTGTTTCTGCTCCTCCAACGGGATGCCCAGCTTGTCGAAAGTCTTCAGCAATTCAGGGTCGATATCCTTTTCGCTCTTAGGCGAGTTCTTCTTCGGAGCCGCATAGTAGTAGATGTCCTGATAGTCGATTTCGGGGATGCTGAGGTGCGCCCAGTTCGGCTCCTTCAGCGTGAGCCAATGCCGGTAGGCCTTCAGGCGGTATTCGAGCAACCATTCCGGTTCCCCCTTCTTTTCGGAGATGAGGCGCACAACATCCTCGTTCAACCCTTTCGGGATGACCTCGGTCTCAATGTCCGTGACAAATCCGTACTTATAATCCCCTTTGGTAATGGTATCTACTATGTTATCATTCATAATGCGAGCCAACTATTCATTGCGCGAAATTACGAAAGAATTGGCTAAACTAAGGAATGAAAAAAGAAAAACTCTCCGTCATCATGATTTTTAGTGAAAACATCTTAGAAAAACAGGCAAACAGGTCCTTAAATAGATATATATTCTCTCTTTTCCCCATAAAAAGGGGATATAATGCCATGCCCCAAAAAATTCAAAATTATCGATGTGTCACCCTTTCAGGGTTCCCGCCGCACCATTCATCTATTATACAGGGGTTTACACCCCTGCCTGGGGGATGACGCCCCTTCAGGGCTCGGTTGTGCGCAACACGTAGGAATATGCATACCCCCCAAAAAATTGACTACGTCGAACTAACGTTTCATAAATGCCCCAGGGCGCTGCCCTGGGCTATATATGTGTTGGCCTTTCAGGCCGTGGGGATGAGCAAATGTGGAATGTAGGCACGTTCGGCACGTGAATCATTTAATTAATGAGACGCCGCCCCAAAATTGACTACGTCGAACTGACGTTTCATAATTCATAATTCAAAATTCTTAATTCCCATAAAAAAGGGCCGCCACCAAGTGACAGCCCTTACTATTCCAATTTTTAATTTTTAACTCTTAATTCTTAATTTAAAGCGAGATTGGCAATTCCCTCTTGATGCTCTGCTCGAGGCAAATAAGCGTCTCCGTGGCGGATACGCCCTTGATGCTCTGGATCTTACCGTTCAGTAGTTGCATCAGATGCTCGTTGTCTTTGGCATAAAGTTTCACCATCATGGTGTAAGGGCCCGTGGTGAAGTGGCACTCCACGATCTCAGGGATTTTCTCCAGTTCAGGGACCACCTCCGAGTACATGGAACCCTTCTCCAGTTTGATTCCTATATAAGTACAAGTCTGGTAACCTAAGATCTTAGGGTTGACGTGATAGCCGGAACCAATAATCACACCCAGATCAGCCAAGTGCTGGACACGTTGGTGAATAGCGGCGCGCGACACGCCACACTCCGCCGCTACATCCTTGAACGGAATGCGGGCATTTCTGGTGATAATCTTCAGAATATCCTTGTCTAAGTCGTCAATCTTTTCCATTGCCATGTGTTTTTATTCGCCAAAGAGTTTTTATTTGCCAAAGATAGGGATTTTTTGTAATTGGAGCGAATTTACTTAAAAAATAAATTTCGGAGACTTCCTGTTTGGAGGTTTGGAAATCTCCTTGTGTCTCGTATTGGGAGAGTATTGAAACATTATTCCATATTACTCAAGTAATTGAGCGACAAGTCGTCCACATATTATCTTACTTGAAATATTTCCCGATGACCGGTAATGCCTTCAGCGGGAGGTCACGTTTGACGATGAGGGCGAGGAATAACAATAAGAGGATTGTGTCCTGCACATAGCGCAATGCCCCTTTTGCTGGCGAGAAGGTGTGGATGGCGAAGAAAATAGCCGCCACAAGCGTATAGATGAGGATGGATTTGAAGTCATAATTGATCGGGTAGTATTTCTGTCCGAAGCAATAGGAGATGACCGTGATGGTGAAAAAGCAGCAGAGCGAAGCGGAGGCGGAGGCCATATAGCCATATTTCGGCACGAATAGGATGTTCACCAAGAGTGTGATGATTAGACCTATAATAGAGAAATAAGCGCCATACTGGGTCTTGTCCGTCAGTTTATACCACAAGGAGAGGTTGAAGAAGATTCCTTGGAAGAGGTAGGATATAAGAATAATAGGCACCACACGCAGGCCTTCCCAGTAATCGCTTCGGATCAGGTGTTTGAGAATGTCCAGATAGAAGATCATCCCCAAGAAAATCAGGAGAGAGAAGATGATGAAGAACTTCATCGCATCCGCATACTCGTTCTTTTTGTCGCCGCCCTTGTTCTGCGCGAAGATGAAGGGCTCGTAGGCGTAGCGGAAGGCTTGGGTGAACATCATCATCACCATCGCGATCTTGAAGCATGCGCCGTAGATGCCTAGTTGCGCATCGGCCACCTCCCTGTCGGGTATGAGGTAAGGGAAGATGATCTTGTCCAGACTCTGGTTCATGATGCCCGCCACACCTAAGATGAGGAGCGGGAAAGAGTACTTCAGGATCTGTTTCAGCAGTGCGAAGTCTATCCTAAGTTTCGCCTTTAGGATTTGAGGCAATAGCATACAGGTGACGAATAGGGTGGAGATGAGGTTGGAGATGAACACGTAGCCGACGCCGTAGCTCTCGTCGTAGAACCAAGAGATCCATTCGGGGTGTGAAGCCTGAATCTTCGGACAGATGACCAGGAAGAATATGTTGGCGGCGATATTCACCAGTATCATCGCCAGCTTGAGGATGGCAAAACGAACCGGACGGTTCTGGAACCTCAGGTAAGCGAAAGGAATGCACCCGAACGCATCCATGGCGACGATGACGCAGAGCATTGAGATGAACTCGGGATGCTTGGAATAGCCCAGCAGGTCGGCGATGGCTGGGCTGAATACTACGCCCAGGAGCGCGAAGAGTGTGGAGGTGGCGCCGACACAACATAGTACGCTGCTGTATACATTCTCCGCATTCTCCTTGTCCTTGTTCGCATAGCGGAAGAAACCGGTTTCCATGCCGTAAGTGAGGATAACCAATAACAGGGCTGTCCACGCATAGAGGTTCGTCACGATTCCGTATTCGGCGGAATTGGTGAGCACGTACGTGTAGAGTGGAACGAGACACCAATTCAGGAATTTACCCATAATACTGCTAACGCCGTAGATAGCGGTCTGTTTAGCAAGGTTTTTCATCTCAGCCATATTCCAAATATGCTTTCATCTAATTGTTTCACAAAGAAATCTTATTTTTTGCATACAACAAAGTATTATTTTCTCCCTTTAAGATTTTTTTTCAAAAAGCGTTATTGTCGCATCAAAACAATGATATATATATTATTATTAATCAACTCAGATAGTCCGTTTTTTTTTTGATATTAAGAAAATTTTATTATATTCGTAATCGAGTTTACAAAGAAAAGGGCAAAACCTGAATTAAGAAGGATGAAACAGAGTAGACAGGGAGGGGAACTTCTCTGAAAGGGTTTATCGCCCCTAATGGTGTTAATTAAAAACGAATTGCTTATGAAAACACTTATTCGATTCGGACTGACAAGGATAGCGTTCATGCTAGCTGGATTGTCTATAGGGTTTGCGGCGAATGCGGATGTGAAGGTGAATGAAGTAATGCCATGCAACATTTCAACCTATAAGAAAAACCAAAACTACAATGGTTGGGTTGAACTCTTTAACGATGCTAATCATAGCGTTGATCTGAAGGGATATAAAATCGTACACTATAAGGCGTTGAAGGATGGCTCCTTGGAATGGGAGTGGGTGTGGAGCATAAGTGATTCGAAGGAGATTGGCTGTGGAAATTATAAGGTTATCCCTTTTGATGGATCTGAGACAGATAGTAAGACGGAACGTAAATTGGATTCCGATGGAGGCGCCATTGTGTTGAAGGACAAGAATGGTGTGGTGGTTGATTCGTTCAGATACCAGCAATCCTATACTCATATCTCCTATGGCATCTATAACGGGCAAAAGGGTTATATGGAACCTACAGCTGGAAGCAAGAATACCCAATCATATCCGAATTATTCCTCCTCACGTTGCTCCTCGCTATCCTTCGAGGGAATAATGCCTGGCGTCGTTTCATTTAATAACTCCGTCATCAAGATAAAAAACAACACCGAGGGCGATACTATCTACTATACGACGAATGGAAGTGAGCCTACCAGAAAAAGCAAAAGGTATCATTCCGATGGTATTATCGTATCGAATATTATCAGTAACATGAAGGATAATGTCATTATTCGTGCGAGGGCATATAAGGCAGGCATGCTTCCTAGCGAGATTCTGACGGGTACGTTCATCTCCTACGATGGGTTGAGAGAAAGATATAGATGCAAAGAATCCAATCTGCCTATCGTATCCATTGTGACTGACTCGCTGAATCTGTATGACCCGGAATATGGCATCTATACGGAAGGCGCTTCGGACAATCAGTATAGCAAGAACCCGCATACTTCTTGCTTGCCTGATAAGAAACTGAATTATGTGATGGATTGGGCTCGCCCGGCTAATTTTGAATATTTCGTGGGGGATGAGCAAATCCTTTCACACGAGGTGGACATCGCTGTGATGGGCGGCTGCTCCCGTCAATATGATACGAAGTCGTTGAAGATCAAGGCTGGTGATAGAATGGGTTATAAGAACGGGAAATTGAAATATAAATTCTTTGAGGACAAGGAGTGTGAGGAGTATAAATCCTTGCAGTTGAGGAATGGCGGAAATGGCCATGAAGAGCCATACATCCGTTGTCGGGATGGGTTCATGCAGAACATAGCGAAAAACATGGGCATCGACTACCAGGCTTATCAGCCGGTGGCATTCTACCTGAATGGTAAGTACAGAGGATTGATGGGCCTGCGTGAGCGTACGAACAAAGCGTTTGTGGAGACTAATTTCGGGCTGGATAGCAAGGATATCGATGTGATAGAGATCACCAACAAAAATGGTGTTGTCGCGACTTGCGGCGATTTGGAGGCTTACAACAATCTGGTTAATTTCCTTTCCACGAGTGATCCTAACGCTAGCGACTACTATGAGAGGGCCTCCCAAATGATGGATATGGACGAATATATGAACTATCAGATCTTCGAGCAATTCATTGTGAACACCGACTGGCCGGC
>Ga0310695_10014858_pt1 | contig 10465 bp, 12 predicted proteins | sample RumenRJG_04DNA_FD_203882 | JGI IMG/M metagenome (GOLD analysis project Ga0310695, IMG submission 203882) | Bovine rumen microbial communities from Lethbridge, Alberta, Canada - RJG_04 (v2) (version 2) | ecosystem: Host-associated > Mammals > Digestive system > Stomach > Rumen | place: Canada... | reverse complement strand
AATTAAAAACAATTTATCAAAAAAAAGATGATTCAAAAATTCTATGAAATATATTAGAATTTAAATATATAATTAAAATTATATTTATATTAAATAATAATTGAATTTACATTTAATTATATTTTTCAATATTTTTTATATTATCAATATCTTTATTTATATTATTTAATTAATTAACATAAATTTAATGTGTTATCATTTAAATTTATAATAATTAATTCATTTTTAAGTCAATAATTCCATTTATGTCATGCCATATTTTTAATATGATGATGTAATAATATTTGTTAATATTTTATTAATCTATTTTTTCATTTTAATTATTTTATTAATTATTATCTTTAATTAAAATAAAAATAAATAATATAAATAATCTATGAGATAAAAATATGATGGAAATGATTTTTTTAATATTAACGAAAATCCTTCGAAAAAAAAAGTAAAAATTGATAATAAATTTAGACTAATTTGTATATGTGATTATGAAAATATTAAATATATGATTCGAGCATTTATTAATAGATTTGATGCAATTTATTTCGATGAACAATTAAATATTGAATCGTTAGAAAAAATTAATGAATTTATTGCATATTTATTAAATAAAATAGAATACCAAATCATATTGAAAAAAATAACTTTGATGATAAATCATCGAAATTAAGTTCAATGATAGACTCTAAAAAAATAGATTTGGATATCATTCCTTCTAATTTACTTTTAAAAAAATTACAAGATAATAAAGAATTAATTAAAAAATATATAATGGGAGAATCAATAGTATCATTTATTTATAAGTTTTGTAGAGCAGTAAAAATATTTAATTACTTATATGGAAGTGATTACAAAAAAATAATTGATTTTGCATTTGGAATGATTACAGATATATCAAATTTTGAAATTGATAATGATATTTTAAATAAAATTTTAAATGACCCAATTTTTGAATTCAATGAAGAATTTTTTTTTAAAAACACTCACAATTTAAAATCATTTTTAGTAAAATTACATGCAGCATCATTAACTAATTTGCATTTAATAATAGATGGTCGTACTGGAATAGGAAAAACTTCAGCAGCAATATATTATGCTAAAAAAAGAGGAAAAGATAATATTTATTTTTTTCATTCATTTCATGTTGGAACTCAACCTATTCATTTTTATGGAACTTCATCATTAAATAGATAAAAATAATTTTTTTAGAAATGGTTCATTAACAAATGCTTTAATACAAGGTACAGTATTTATAGCAGATGAATTTAATTTATCTCAAATTGAAACAATGAAATCATTAGCACTTTCATTAGAATTAAATAATAATTTACCTATATATATACCAGGACTTCAAAATAAAATAATAATATCACCAAATTTTTTTTTTATTGTTTGTCAAAATTTAGAAGGTACATTTGGAAGAAATAAAATACCTAAAACAATTTTAAAAAGAATTCAATTAATTAGATATCCAGAACCTGAATTTAAAATTATAATTCGTGATATTTATAATGATATAAATGAAAATCAATTAAAAGATAATATTCCAGATATAATTTATGATTTTTTTGATTGTTTTAATAATAATTAAAATGGATTTTTGTCATTAAGGGATATTAAAAAAATTATAAAAAGAATAAAAGAACAAAAAAAATTAAAATTTAAAAATATTGAATTATATCATAATATATTTTTTTTATATTTTATCTCCTGTATCTGGAAAAAATATTACAAATGCTATTGAATATGTAATAGAATGTTTAAAAAAAATTTTTCCAAAGGAAAAAGATATTGATAATTTAAAAAAACTTTATGAAGAAAAATCTGAATTAATATTTGACAAAAAAATTTATTATCCAAAAAAAGGAGATTGTAAAATTAATTTTGAAAAATTTATGAAAAGAGATAAACGAGATGAGAAAAAAAGTTTAGGAGATTATTTCCTTGAAAAAGAAAAAAATATTGAAACTCTATATCATTATTATGATTCAATGTTTAAAATTTTATTATCTTGTAATTTAGAATCTATTTTAATTTCTGGCGAAACATGTTATAAAACTCATTTAGTAAAAGAACTTTTGAATAATGAAAAAATAAGTATGTTTCATTAAATAAAGAATCTGATATTAATCAATTATTAGGAAATTCAATTTTTTTAAATAATGAAAAGGCTATTGAATTTTATTTAAAAAATTTTGGATTAATTAGTGGAAATAATTATTTATTTAATAATTTAAATGAAAAGAAAAAAAATGAAATTTCAGGAAAATTAAATGATGATATTAAAAATGAACAAAATGAATTTAAAAAAAAAAATTTTATGTGTATTAAAAGAAAAATAACGTCAAATAATAACGAATGAAAATAATGAAAATTATAAAAAAATATTTTTCAAAATATTAAAGTGGAATTAAGACCTGGATTATTTTTAAATTCATTATTTAGTGAAAAATCATTAATATTAAAAGATCTTACTAATTTATCAACAGAAATTTTAGAAAGATTTAATGAATTATTTTCAACTGAACCAATTTTAACTTTAAATGAAGATATTTATGATACATTCACAAAAGAAGAAGAAAAAGTTATTAAAATTGCTCCTTCTAAATTTAGAGTTATTGCAACATGTCAAATTATCTGAAGCAGTATTATCACGTTTTATTTTTATATCTGTTAAAAAAATAGATGAGAATGAAGAAAATTTTGTTTTTCTCAAATTAAAAACAATGTTTTAAAAAAAGAAGATATCTTATATATTATTAAAAAAATTAGTTATATAAATAATGAATTTATGGCTAATATTTTTAAAGATAGTATTATTGATATTTAAATTAAAAAAGTCAAAAATAAAAAATTAATTAATACTGTTCTTCTTCTCTTGACTTTAGGATATATTAATGAAAAGAAATTAAATTTAGAAGAAGAATCACATAAAATATTTAATGAAACTGATATTGAAAAATATGGAGATATTGTTAAGGAAAGAAATTATTCAAAATATAATATTGATAATCTTGAAAAAGGATTATTTTCAAAATTGACAAATTTAAAATTAGATTTAAAAAAAGTCTCATATGAGAATGATGAAAATATTGAATTTGCTTATATGTTTAAAGAATTAAATGAAATTCTTCTTTTTGGAATTATTCCAATTTTAATAGAAGGAATAAGATTAATAGCAATTAATTATTTAAAAGAAATTTTAAATTATGAAATAATACCAATAAGATTAACAAAAAATACTAAAGGTGAAGAATTATTTAACAAAAAAAAATAAATATGAAAAATGATATAATAAATATTGAAGAAACTCCCACAACTTTTTTTGAAATATTAAAAGATGGAAAAAAAGCAGAAAATTCAATTATTTTATTTGAAAATTTAAATCAAGCATCTCCTCCAATTTTAGATAAATTAGCTGAAATTATTAATAAAAAAAGAAAGAGAATTACTTTTACCAGATGGCAGTAAATTAGAAAAAAAACCTTCATTAAAAATTATTTGTATTATAGATTCAGATGATAATAATTATAGAAGAGATAAATTGCCTATTTCTTTAATAAGATTATCACTTTATTATGTATTAAAAAATATGTCAGAAGAAAATATGAAAGATATAATTGCAGTTAAATTTAAAAACTCTAAAATATCTAATGAAAAAAATAAAGTTGAAAATGTATTTTTTGAAGTTAAAAAAATTTGTGAAGAAAATAATATTAAAAATCCTTTAAATTTAACATCTTCAAATTTATTTGAAAATTTTAAAAATTTAACAATTCCACAAAAAATAAAATTAATGAGTAATAATGTTCAAAGATTAAAAGAAATTATTTTTAGTACTAATCAAGATTGTAAAATATTTAAATTAGATAAAAAAAAAAATTATAATAAAAATAAAAAATTCAAAAAATATTTGTATGAAGATTATGAAGAAAATAAAAAAAATATGATTCTTTCTGATAAAAACAATAATTATAAAGAAAAAAAATGCTTCATTATTATTTATTACAAAAGCATTATAAAGAATTTTTCAATTCTAAAATAAAAAAAAAAATAAATTTAGGAATATAATGAAAAAAATTAAGTATAAAATTTTTAAAAATTACTTAAGTTGAAAAATAAAATTTATATATAAAATGTATATATATTTATGAATTATTATATATTAATAAGTATTTATTGATTTTATTATTTGTGCTTAAAATAATTACTTTAAATTAAATTAAACTTATATATTTAAAATATTTTTAATTATTTACAAAAATTTATTTTATTTTATATAAATGAAATAAAAAATGGATATTAGGGATTGAACACAATCCCAAAATCCCCATTTTTAAATATATATATAAAATATTTATTTATGCTTATATTAATATGATAATAATAATGTAAATAAATTAAAATAAATAAATAATAAAATTATTTATTTATCTAATTATTTATTTATCTTTGATTTCATATTTAATTTGTTACACTTATTTTTTTTATTACTTTATGAATAAAAAGAAAAAAAAATCCAACGATGAATTAGATTCCAAAAAGAATAAAAAAGAAGAAAAAAAGCAACAAATAATAAAAAATAAAGAAAAAGATAATTCAGAAATTGTTCCAAGTCAAGATGTAAAAGAAGTAGATTTATTAAATAAAAAAAGAAAGAAAAAAATACACAGAGTAATAGAAGTAAAAAAACGTATAATAGAAAAAGAAGAAAGTGATTTAGAAGAAGAAAATATTAAATTAAAGGAAACAAACAAAAAAGATGATGGTAATGAAGGAAAAGGAAAACCAAAAAAAGAAAATAAAAAAAACAAAAGTAATGATGTTGAAAAAGAAGAAAAAAATACCAATAAAAATGATAATGAAGTTTCTCCAAATGCAGATGAAGAACTTTCAAACAAATCAAAAAAATCCAATGAAGAAATTATTAAAGAACTTAAAAATGAATTAAATAATAAAAATATTTTAATTAAGGAAAAAGACACCAAAATAAATGAATTAGAAAATAAATTAAAAGAAACAGAAATGAAACTAAATGAATTACAAAAAAAATCAAAAAAAAAAAATGAAAATACAATTGAAAAAAATAATGAAAATATAATTGAAGAAAATAATGAAGAATTAGAAATAAGTGAAAATATAATTAATTCTTATGAAAATATTATAGGAATTGAATTAGGAATAAAAGAAATTAATAAAGAAATTAAAATTATTAATAGTGATAATCCATTCAAAAAAGAAAATACAATTTTATTTATTAATAAAAATCAAATAGTTTTTAATAATAGTATTAAATTCGAAAAAAAAGGAAATTATAATTTAATAATAGCAAATAATAATGAATTAGAAAATTTAGATAAATTATTTTATGAGTGTACAGAAATTAAAAAAATAAAATTTTATAAAGTTAATACTAAAGATGTTACTTCAATGGAATCTATGTTTTATAAATGTTCTAATTTAACTTCAATTGATATTTCAAAATTGAATACAGAAAATGTTAATTATATGGATAATATGTTTGCTGATTGTTCTAATTTAACTTCAATTGATGTTTCAAAATTTAATACTCGAAATGTTTCATCTATGATATCTATGTTTCAAAATACTAAATTAATTTCAATTGATGTTTCAAAATTTAATACTCGAAATGTTGAATCTATGGATTCTATGTTTTCTGGTTGTTCTAATTTAACTTCAATTGATGTTTCAAAATTTAATACTCGAAATGTTAAATCTATGAAATCTATGTTTAATGGTTGTTCTAAATTAATTTCAATTGATGTTTCAAAATTTAATACTCAAAATGTTGAATCTATGGAATCTATGTTTTATGGTTGTTCTAATTTAACTTCAATTGATATCTCAAAATTTAATACTCAATTAGTTGAATCTATGAAATCTATGTTTTATGATTGTTCTAATTTAACTTCAATTGATGTTTCAATTAATACTCAAAATGTTAAATCTATGGATTCTATGTTTTATGGTTGTTCTAATTTAACTTCAATTGATGTTTCAACATTTAATACTCAAAATGTTAAGTTTATGGATTATATGTTTAATGGTTGTTCTAAATTAATTTCAATTGATGTTTCAAAATTTAATACACAAAATGTTGAATCTATGGATTATATGTTTTATAAATGTTCTAATTTAACTTCAATTGATATTTCAAAGTTTAATACAGAAAATGTTAAATCTATGAATTATATGTTTGCTGATTGTTCTAATTTAACTTCAATTGATGTTTCAACATTTAATACTCAAAATGTTAAGTTTATGGATTATATGTTTAATGGTTGTTCTAATTTAACTTCAATTGATGTTTCAAAATTTAATACTCAAAATGTTGAATCTATGGATTCTATGTTTTCCGGTTGTTCTAATTTAACTTCAATTGATGTTTCAAAATTTAATACTATATATGTTAAATCTATGAAATCTATGTTTAATGGTTGTTCTAATTTATCTTCAATTGATGTTTCAAAATTTAATACTCGAAATGTTGAATCTATGGAATCTATGTTTTATGGTTGTTCTAATTTAACTTCAATTGATGTTTCAAAATTTAATACACAAAATGTTAAATCTATGGAATCTATGTTTTATGATTGCTCTAATTTAACTTCAATTGATGTTTCAAAATTTAATAAAGAAAATGTAGAATCTAATGATTATATGTTTGATGGTTGTTCTAATTTAATTTCAATTGATGTTTCTAACTATAATTATCATTTTTTTAGAAAAATTGATCGTGAAGGTAAAGTAAAGATAATTCGTTGAAAATTTTATGTTTTAAAAAATAAAAATCGTTTGTTGATTTTATTTTAATTTTTAATACAATAAATTCTAATATTAAAAATTATTTTAATACTAATAATAAATGAAACTTATATTAAAAATATGAATTTTTCAAATAATTTCCCAAATTTAAATTTTATTAAAATGTCAATTTTAGATGTTTTGAAATTTGCTGCAATTATTTCTACTACTGATGCTGTTGTGGTTTGGCTTTTATTCATGAAGATAATTGAACCAAAATTATTTTCTATTTTATTTGGTGAAGGTGTTGAAATGATGCAGTTTGTATAGTTATATAAGATATAATTAAAAAATTTAGCGAAGTGGTGAACCATTTACAGGAGAAACTATAATTAATATGTTAAGTACTTTTGTTAAATTATTTAGTTGGAGAATCTTTAATTGAAAGAGATTGTAAAGAATTAGGAAACAATTGAATTTATGATAATTTATGTTTGATTAAAGAATAATAATTTTAAAGTTTGACAAAAAAAAAATTAATAGAAAAATACGAAAGAGTTTTAGCATCAAGAGAAAATCAAATTGAAGATTTATCTTCAGAAATTGGAATAGTAAATTGTACGTTTAATAGTACAATCAATATTCAATATTACATAATGAAAATATTCTTTTCCAAAATAAATTTATTGAAAAAAAGAAGAACTTTTATAACAAGAATTGAAAAATAAAGAAATTTTAATTATGAGAGTTGAAAAATCTGAAAATGATTATGAAGAATTAAATAGAAGATATGAAAATTAAGTTAAAATTGTAAATTCTATAATTTCAACAAAAATGAAAATAGTAATGATAATTTAAATAATAATAATATTAATTTCAATATAAATGATGATATTTATATTAATGAAAATAATAACAACAAAAATGATAGTGAAAAATAAATTAATAAAAGTCCTGAGTAAAAAAAAGAAGAAGCTTTTACTTCAACATCAAGAAGTAGAATAAAGGCAAAGTCTAGAAAATAAAAAAGGAATTAATCTGAAAGATTAGTAAATAATGAAAATAACTCAGAAAAAAAAAGACAAAAAATAAATTTAATAAAATAAATGTTTCAATATAATAAACAATAATATAAAAATTAAAAAATAAAATGTTAATTTAATAATTAAATGAGAAGCTGATATTTTAAATTTTAAATGTCCTGTTCCAAATTTTAATGGATTTTATAGTAAAGAAATAATTAATGAAAATATTCCAATTCCTTATCTTGAATATTTGAAAAATAAAAAAATAATCAAATGAATTATTAAATTAAATTATATTTTGATGAATATGGAAAATAAGTTGTCAATATAGATTGAATAAAATATTTGATTTATATTCCAAAAATAAAACAATAATGTCCTAAAGATAATAAAAATTCATAATTTTCTAAAAAAGGGAAAAGTTTGTTTTTTATGTAGAAAAAGATTAGATGAATTTGTTGATTTGTTTGGTGATGTTGAAGATATTATGAGAAGGAAGATGGTATTTTTGCTAAATATTATACTGAAATTAAAAAAAGAGAAGAAGAGTAAAGATTAGAAAAAGAAAGAATTGAAAGGGAAAAAAAAGAAAAATAAGAAGAAGAAAAAAAAGAAGAAGTAAAAAAAGAAGAAAATAAAATAATTAGTGAAAGTGAAATTGAAAAAGTTGAAGAAATGATGATAAACAAGATGATAATAAAGAAAAAATTTATGGTTATTTAGAAGATAAAGAAAAGGAAGAAGAAAAAGTTAAAGAAGAAGAGAATGAATTAGGAAACTTAAAAGAAAAGAAGATTCAAATCTAAAAGATAATAATAATTTAATATCTTCTCAGAAAATCGAAGAAGAACATGAAATGGATGAATTAAATAAAGGTTCTTTTGTAAATGAATTAGTAGATACAATAAAAAAAACAAATGAAGACAATTCTATTAATAGTATGAATCCAGAAGTTGTTATTCAATGATTGGAAGTGTTGTTGAAAAAGAAGATGAAGATAATGTTATTAATAGTATGAATAAACCAGAAATTGTTGATTCTATGGTTGAAAATTTTGTTAAAAAATGATGAAGATAATCCAATTTATAATATGAATAAAGGTGATATTGTTGATTCTATGGTATGAATTAAACGAGAAATTGTTGATTCTATGGTTGGAAGTGTTGTTAAAAAAGATGAAGGAGAAAATGCTATTAATAGTATGAATAAAGGAGAAATTGTAGATTCACTTGTTAATCAAGAAGAAAATATAACTGGAAGTGTAATAAAAGAATGAGATAAATTAATTGGAGATTTAAATAATCCAGAATTTGTTGATTAACAAAAATAAATGTAAATAATGACATAATTCAAAGTGTAAAAATGTGAGAAGATGATTCACTTGATGATACTTTTAAAATTGAAGAAAATATTTTTCATAAATTATTCTAAATTATATTCTTTATTTTTATTTTCTTCTAGAACTTGTGATATAATAACTGTAACATATGAATTAGTAAAATTTTTGAGTATTTTAACTGGGAAAAGAATAGTTTATGAAAATTTAATGTAAAATGTGAAATAACTTCTTTTTATTTTGATAAAGATATGAAAAGATTATTCTTAGATGATGGAAGAATAAAAACTTTTAATTTATCAAATGGAACTTTTATAAGAATTTCCTCAACATAATAAAGATGTTGTTAATATAATGTTTGTAATACAATTAAATAAGGTTGTATAAAATTTCATAATGATGAAGAAATACTTAAAACTAATAAAAATTAAAGAAATAATTATTGATCCTTTAATAATGAGAAAATCTAAGGAAAAATGAATTTTAAAAAATGCTATTTTAGATGAACCAAATACTATGATTATATGGGATTTAATAATGGAAAAATAGCATTATATAATATTTCTTATTTAAAATTTGAAGGAGATATATTAGAAGATGATAATGTTTTTAGAAGAGAAAATATTTCATGTTTATGTGATATTACTGATGTTTTCATTTTAATTATTTTATTAATTATTATCTTTAATTAAAATAAAAATAAATAATATTTGAAAATAGGAGGAATAAATAATAAAATAAATGAAAATATTAAAAATATATCATATTAGATTCATATTTTTTTTATTAAATCAATTTTTATTTTTTTCCAATTTAATTGAAAATTATATATTTTTTGGATATAAATTTTTTAATTAATAAAATAATGATATTATGGAATAATCCAATATTTTGTTATTTATTTAATTAATTAAAATTGTTATTTAATTATATATTATATTTAAATTAAATTTATATAAATGTTCAATATCTTCTTTTCAATTTCAGATTGATAAAATAAATTTTATTCATAAAATATTTGTTATAATTTTCATAATTATTAAATTAATTAAATTATTAAAAATAAATATATATATCAATTATGAACATTTTCAAATGAAAATTTATTTTTAATTTTATGTGAAAAAAATTATAATTTAAGAAATGATTATTCATTAATATACAATAAAAAAATTTATCAAATAATAATAAAAGTGATATTGTTTTTATTTTTTATCAAATGTTTAATTTTCATTTAAACAAAGAAAATATCAAAAGATATATTATTAATTTATATTTTTAAAAATGTTGAGGTAAAAAAATATATATTTTTTTTATTTTATTGATAAAAAATAAAAGAAAATAT
>Ga0310695_10014857_pt1 | contig 10465 bp, 13 predicted proteins | sample RumenRJG_04DNA_FD_203882 | JGI IMG/M metagenome (GOLD analysis project Ga0310695, IMG submission 203882) | Bovine rumen microbial communities from Lethbridge, Alberta, Canada - RJG_04 (v2) (version 2) | ecosystem: Host-associated > Mammals > Digestive system > Stomach > Rumen | place: Canada... | reverse complement strand
AGCAACAGCCGATCCGCTCTCCTGATTGCCAGGGCAAGCTACTATCTCGTATTCGCCGCCCTTCTCGCTGGCCAGCAGCACGCCGTTGTTAGCCTTAATACCGCGCTGTCCGCCACTCAGCTTCAGTTCGTCCTCGCTTAGTGCTATAATACGTGGCATTTTTGCCTCGGCATCCCATTCAGCGATGTAGGCTGTAACACCCTCGGGCAGCACGCAGTCCACACCGCTTGAGAATGTCCAGTACTTGTTAGGAGCAGTAACCATGGCCGAAATCTTTTGAGACTCGAAGTTCTCCTTCAGAGCAAGGTTCAGCGAGTAGTCGTCGAGCATAGCCAGTGGAGTAATCACTTCTATAGGCTCGCCGTCGGGTTTCATTGCTCCGTCGTCCATCGTCAGCATCTCCTCGGTATCAGGCAGAATCACCTTTGTTACCTTGGCGTTGCTTCCGTCGGCAGTCTTGAAAGCGTCGGCAGTAATATGCGTAACCTTATACACAGTATTACCATCAGCACTGGTGTTTGTTACAGGTATTACCACGGTCAGCTCCGTCATATCGGTCTGCACAGGCACTAATATATTGTTCACCTCTACCGGTATAACAGTCTTACCCGTTTCCTCGTCAATATAAGGTGCTTCGTTCTCAGCGGGCTTTATTTCAACAGTCACGTTGTCCACCTGCCTTTCCTCGTTATCAGCCTCCTTTGTCTCTACATCCATGTTCTCAATGTAAGTAACGCTTACCTCAACATTCGATGCCGGCATAGTAAACTTGTAGGTGTTTTCTGCGTCCTTTACTTTTTCTGCCAGGAAGTTTTCGCTAAATGGAACGCTCGAACCACGTGTTTTTGCCACGTTCCATGTTGCATATGGTCTGCAAACTACGGTGGCAGGATATTTGCCCTCTGGAGGAGTAACCACCACGGTCACCACATCATTCTGCTTAGCCGTTGTTGCCACTTCGCCATTCACTTTTATAGTAATGTCGGCTTGTTGCTTTTTGGCAATAGTATAGCTTGGTACATCTTTTGCGCTCGCGGTCATGGCTACCATAACCATTGCGAGCAGTGAAAATATCTTCTTTTTCATATTCTATCTAAATTTAATTCGTAAAATCCGTAGGCCTTATTATTTTAGAATAACTTTCTTGCCATTGTGGATATAGATACCACCGCGAGTTGGCTTCTCCACCTTGCGACCTTGCAGATCGTAGTAGTTGCCATCTTCCATCTGCCATCTTACATCATCCATATTGGTGGTGTTTCCACCGCCAACAATGCTTCGTGTCATAGCGCGTGCAGCGGCAGGCTGTTCGCCTATCTGCAGCCAGCACTTGTTGGCAGCTATCACGCCAGCGTCTCTTACCCACTCAAATGCCTTGCCTGTGCATACGTAGTAGTCAACTGTTGTTGAGCTTGCAGGCATCTCCTTCTCAGCCAGTGTGCCGCGGAACTCCCTTGCCACTGTCACCTCGTCGGCATCCTCCTTCAGGCTTGGCAGCAGTATAAAGGTCTTAGCCTCGGTGCCCTTGTTGTAAACCAGCATTGGGGTGTTGGCGGCTACCATGGCCAGCTTGTCGCTCAGCACGGCCTCGGTGTCGCTAACGCTGCTGATGGTGTAGAGCTCGGCGTTCTCATCCTCGGTGTAGAGGTTCTCATCCTTATAGAATGTAGCGTACTCGCCTGCGGGTACGGTCACCTCATAGCCCTGGAAGAGCTGGAAGGTGTTGCTGAGGGCGGTCTCGCCGGCGTAGTCGCTGTCGTCCATGGCGAAGGCCTTGAGGGCGTAGAGGCCGGGGGCGAAGTCGAAGTCGTAGAACATGACGCCGTCGCCTTCGGGCTGCAGTGTCTGCTCGTCGAGCTTATAGATGAGGCAGTAGTAGTCCTCATTCAGTGTGAGGTCTTTCTGCTCGATGCCGTCGTTCACGGCTACGAGATCCAGCACCTGCATCATGTCCATCTCGGCGGGTTCGTACTTACCGGGATTCTGCTCGTTCTTCTTCACGCGGTAGCGCAGGCCGTCGGTGCCGTCGCCCATGGTGGCGGTCATCTGCACGCTCATGTCGCGCACCAGCTCGTAGTTCACGTCCACGTCGCTGGTCGGCATGTCGAACGAAGCCTCGGTCTTGGCGGTGTTGTAGGCCACCTTGATGGGAGCTTTGTCATCCTCGCCGATAACCAAGCCAGATGTGGAAATCATGAAGGTTCTTGGCTCGGTGAGATTGAAACTGATGGTCACATCACAGGCCTCGGCGAGATCGAACTTGATGTTGGTGTCCACACCGCTTTGAGTTGCTATTTCCAGGGTTTTGTTCAGCTCTACGGCCGTGGTAGAAGAGTAGCCATAGCTTTCAGCCCAGCTATTGTCCAAAGCAAACTTGAATTCGTAGTTTTGTCCTGCGGGCATATTGCTGAAGGTGATGCTATAGACGCCGTTTTTGTATGCCATTTGGTTGGTTGTGGGGTCCCATTGCGGGTTAAGCCAATTGCCGGCCACGCTGACGGGTGTCACGTCGGCCCATGCGCCCGTGACTGCGGTCAGTAGCAGCGCGAGCGTCATTATATATCTTGATATTGTTTTCATATATTGTATTCTTTTTATGTTATACCTTTTATATTATATACGCGCGAGAGTGGGTTAGAAGACGATGCAGGCGCGGACATAGTATTCATTATTATAATACACAGAAGTACTGCTCCAGTCACCTTGCCAATCATCCTCGGTAAAACAGTAATAGTCTCCTTGCTCCCCATAGTCTTCATGTGACGAACCCGACCAATAGTATCCTCCTTTTACGAGGTTCGTGCCACCGGCGCTGGAGAAACAATCTCTCAATTTGCAATCGCCGCCTACTGCATTGAACATCGTGTTCCACTGGTCTTTGCTGGCTTGTATCCAAAGAGCGCCGACGATGGGAGTCGATGTGTTCTTGGCATTGCAAGCATCTTTTGCTCCTGACCAAGTGTTGTTGGCTTCGTCTTGCAGTGCGAGTGCCATACCGTGGGTGTAGGTGTTGTTTCCTGTATTACTGCCCACATATACTAACAGGCCCTGGGCGACGGTGCCGGCTGATTGGGCAGCGGCGACGTTGTCGTATATCATGCCGTCGGAGGCTATCACCTTGAAAATGTCTTCGGGGGTAACTTCGCTGGCAAGCTTGCTCGCCGCCTTCTTCTTCACCTCCACCTTGCGGAACTTGTAGCCGTTGTTGGCTTTGACCTTCACCTCGCTGCCCATCTTCACGCCCTCGAGCTTACCCTCGGTGACGGTGGCGGCTGTGCCACCTACAGTAACGGTAGCCTTGCCGGTCTCGATGGTGTTGGCGTTGGCGGCCTTGAACTGGATGTCGAACTTATTGTTCAGCACAGTCACCGTGAGCGGTGTAGTGCAGATCTCACTGTCGTTAAAGGTGTTCTCGGCAGTAGCTGTCTGCTCCTGTGGGGTGTCGGCGCCCTTGATGTAGTACCATACATAGACGGTCTGTGCGCCGTCGTAGCCTGCTGCGGTGGGCAGAGTGCTCAGCCATCCTTCAGCCTTGGCAGCATTTTCGGCGGTCATCTCGGCGTCGGTGGTAGCGAAGTACATTGCGGTGCCCTGTCCCTCGACTACGGTACCAGCCTTGACGATGGCGTCTTCGGTTCCAGCATAGATGCCCTCAATGGCTGTCGGCAGCTGATCCACATTATCGACTTTGGCCCACTGAGCCACAGGAGCATAGATGGGAGCAATCTCCACGTCGAAGGCAGGCATCTCGAATGTGCCAGTCTTGGTTGCAGCGTCCCACTTCACGTCGATGGCGGGCTCGGCGGGCTCGTCGGTGGGGGCAACGTACTTGTAGCCGGAGAGATGGAAGTCACTGTTGCCACTTTCGTTCATTGAAGTTACAATCCATGCGTTGGCCACCTGGCCGTTTTCGTCGATGGGGGTGTAGGTTCCAGCAGCATCACCAGCATCAGCACTCAACGTAATAACAGCGTTCGTTCCGACGCTTGAGATGTACATCCTATAGAAGCTAACATCTTGATTCAGCAATGTTTCACCCTTCTTGGCTCTGCCGGCATTGAAGTAGAACCTAACACTGTTGGGGCCGGTCATCGAGAATCCCTCGACGAGGATGTCGCCAACCTTCAAGGATTCAAAATCGATTTCCGAGTTGATCACATTGGGTCCCGTTGCCCACGCGCCCGTGACCGCCGTGAGTAGCAGCGCGAGCGTCATTAATATCTTTTTATATTGTATCATAATTGTATTTCTTTATGTTGTTTATACCTTTTATATTATATACGCGCGAGAGTGGGTTAGAAAGCGAGGCAGGGGCGAACATAGCCGGCGTTGGCCTCCTTATTGCCGAAGCTCCAGTTGCCGATGAAGTTGAAGAAGTAGACCCACGCTTGCGAATCGTCCGAATCGCGCTCCGTAGACGACCAGTAGGTGTCCTCCTGCATATTCGTTCCGCCGACGCTGCTGAAGCCATCGCGCAGGGCGCTGTAGCTGCCGGCAGCGGAAATCATGTTGCTCCACTCGTCCTTGCTGGCCAGCTTCCACGTGCCGCCGGTGAAGGCCGGCGTGTGGGCGGCGCAGGTTTCGATGGCCGTGCTCCAGTTCATCTTGTCCTCCTCATCGGTCAGCGCCAGTGCCAGGCCGTTGCTGCCGCTGACATAGCAAATCTTGGCCACGGCGGTCACGCCCGTGGGCAGGCTGCCGTAGGCGTAGTTCTTGCCGTCGCTGCAGATGACCTGTCCCACTTCGGGGCTGGTGAGGGTGAGCGAAGGAGCGGCAGCCTTCTTCTCCACCTTCATGCCGAGCACCTTTTTGCCGGTGAACTTGGCCGTGACGGTGTTGCCCTCGGTGACGGTGTTGGTCGACTTGCCCTTGTCGTCGAACGCTACGTCGGTCTCGCCGTTCTTCACGGTGATGTTAGTCTTGTCGGCCAGAGCTTCCTTACCTAAGAAGAGGTTGCTCTCAGCGTAGTACTCCACCTGCAGCTCGATGTTGCTGGCGGGCATCTTGGCGAGCGTCCATACCTTCTTGTCGGCGTCGGGGGTCAGCGACCACTCGGTGATTTCGGCGGCAGTGCCGTAGACCTCGATCTTATTTATGCCTGGATCGCCTAAATACACTGATTCGTTAGCATCGGTGAAGACCAACCCTGCAGAGAGATAGACCGAGGGGCTCTCTCCCTCAACGGTGTAGCCAGTACTTGCGGTGCCGTATTCGGTGTAGAACTTGCAACTGGTGATGGTGTAGCCATTGGTGCCAGCCACGGTCAGCAGCGATTCTGTAATACTAAGCCATCCATCCGTGTTGCCTTCGTTGTAAACATCATTACTGAAGGTGACGGTGACCTTGTCGTCGAAGGTCTTGCTCCCGCTCGTGAAGGTCGTGTAATCTTTGCTCTCAATCGTTAAGAGCAGCGTCTCGTCGGCCCACGCTCCGCCGACTGCCGTGAGTAGCAGCGCGAGCGTCATAAAATATTTCTTTATGTTTTGCATAATTGTATTCTTTATATTGTTTATACCTTTTATATTATATACGCGCGAGAGTGGGTCAGAAGGCGAGGCAGGGGCGAACATAGCCGGCGTTGGCCTCCTTATTGCCGAAGCTCCAGTTGCCGATGAAGTTGAAGAAGTAGACCCACGCTTGCGAATCGTCCGAATCGCGCTCCGTAGACGACCAGTAGGTGTCCTCCTGCATATTCGTTCCGCCGACGCTGCTGAAGCCGTTGCGCAGGTTGGTGTAGCTGCCGGCAGCGGAAATCATGTTGCTCCACTCGTCCTTGCTGGCCAGCTTCCACGTGCCGCCGGTGAAGGCCGGCGTGTGGGCGGCGCAGGTTTCGATGGCCGTGCTCCAGTTCATCTTGCCCTCCTCATCGGTCAGCGCCAGTGCCAGGCCGTTGCTGCCGCTGACGTAGCAAATCTTGGCCACGGCGGTCACGCCCGTGGGCAGGCTGCCGTAGGCGTAGTTCTTGCCGTCGCTGCCGATGACCTGTCCCACTTCGGGGCTGGTGATGTTGAGCGAAGGAGCGGCAGCCTTCTTCACGGCCTTGACGCTCTTCACTTTCTTCTTGCCGCTGTACTTGACGCTGACCGCCGTGCCTGCGGCTACGCCCTCAAGGGGCAGCGACTGATACTCGCCTTCGCCGGCCTTGCCCTGCCAGTTGGTGGCATCCTCCGTGCCCTCGGCCAGGGTGACGCTGTAGGTGGCGGCGGGAGCCGCTATAAGTTTTATGGCATAGACATAAAAATCCACATCGTCTGAACCGTTGCTGGTTCCATGAAGAAAAATGGAATACTTGTTGGTAGCAGTCAACTCAACTTCAGTATAGTATGTGTTTTTTTCTCCTGATCCGATGATGTTGCCTCCCTTGCTGCCGTCCCTTAGTTCAATGTACCTGAGGGGTTCACCGTGATAATAAACAATAACCTTAGAAACTCCAGTAATTGAGAGCGTAATATTTTTCCCTTGGCCAGTTCCTTTAACAGAATAGCAAATCACATTACTTGAAGTTGGCTGCCCCCCCTTATTGGGATCACCAGCTTTCTTATTAGAAGTCGTGGCAGCCCCTCCCCAAGCGATAGCGCTGTGTGAAGAATACCCGGAGTTTGAGGCGTTGTAAACCTCATTCAGGATGATTACCTCGTCGGTAGAGGGCGCGTAGTAGTCCTGCGCCATTGCGCCTGTTGTTGCCGTCAACAGCAATACAAGCAAAAAAAGTAACTTTTTATTCATAAGCATAATAATTTAGATAGTTAATAGATTATGGCTACAAAGATAAGAAAAAACATCAAAACTTGCAAGGCTTTTTGGCCTGCAAGTGCATTTTTTGTAAATTCTGCCACTGTTTTTGTAAATTTTGCCACTGCTTTTGTAAATTCTGCCACTCCGCGGGGGGAGGGTCCCCCCGGTCCCCCAATCTTCATTTTCTTTCTGTTCCGCCAGAAAGATGCTCTTTTGTAAAAAGAGCCAAAATATCTGTCCTTTTCTCTGGCGCAGAGAAAACTAAAAGAGACATTCCCCCAACCAAGGCCTTCCCCCGAGGGAAGGATGCAACCGCTCCTCCTCGTCGCTCTTTACACCAAGGTACGCCTGGGCATCATAGCCCTGGCGTGGATTATCTTAATGGGGCGCTGCCCCATAAAAAATCCCTCCGCATGGAGTGTGCGGAGGGAGTATTGTATGGGGTATAGATAATATGTTAAGAAACCCTTGCGGTCTTCAGTTCGTTCTCTAGGAAAGAGTACACGTAGCCAGGACTCTGGTAGTAAAGACCAGTAGCATCGTCCTGCAGACGTTGGTAGGTATCGCTGTTGATAACGGTGCTCAAGGCCTGCTCAATCGTGAGCTGCGAGTTTTCATCCATCAGTCGCAGAGCCAGGTGCTTAACCATATCGAGCTTCATCTGTTCTTTCTCGTTCATAGTCGCTTCAGAATTTTAATGGCACGCTCGGTGCCGAAATAATACTGGAAAGTAATACCCTTCATGTTGCGCAGATTGTGTATGAGTGTAGGCAAATCAATAGCGCCATTCTCAAACTTCCAGAGTTGAACGCCAACACGGTCATTAGCAATGGGACCGATTACAATATCGTAGTCGTGGGCAGGCTCGGGGTTGGCGTTGTTTCGGTTCAAAAGTATAAACTTTGCCCACTCCTCAGTGTAATCATCGAAGCTAAGGACTTTTAATCCCGTCATCGCCTCGTCGTCAACCTCATAAGTAAGAACGGTTGGCACGCCCATTTCCAGCTGCTCAACCTTTATTTTAGCCATGGCCATAGCCTGAGCATACTCACGGCTGAGGTAAAAACCTTGACCGAAATCCTTATTTGGTTTAGACTTATGGAGATCGATTTCGCCGAAGTCGGCGTTTGTGCCATGGTAGAGTATCATACTAGCGCCCCTCCTTTCCTGTGGCAGTATTCGGCCATGTCACTGACCATCGACTGGAACGACTGAGTGTGGCAGTAATCGTAGTGCTCGTCAACAAACTTGATGGCGCCGAAGCGGCTCAGGTAGTTGAACGCCTGCTTGAGCGTAAGTCCAAAGCGTCGACCGAACTCCGTGGCAAAGATAATCGTCCACTCCATCTTTTCTTTAAAACTATATGCCATAATCGTTGTTGTTTATTGTTTCTTTTAATCCTGAAAAATAGGATTATCGGCTATTACCTGTTTGGCAGGTATACGGCGTATAACCTGGTCGGCTCCGCAAACCACTACATCCTGATTTCTTAGGGCTTTTTCTTGCAGCATCCTTTTCTCTGCCAGCTCTAAGCCACGACGCAATTTCTCGTTAAATTCCTGTATTTCTTTATTTGACATAACTCTGCATCTTTAAGTACAACACTTCTTCATCTATTATAGTATTGGCATTTTTGCCACCAGAGGCAATCTGCTTACGAGGGTTTTCGCTGTTATCAAATATGACCCACGAATCAACTTCCTTCATAAACAAATTGAACAAATTGCAGATGCCTGCAACATATCTTCTACTAATTACATCTTGGGGGATATTATGACCACCATTAGCAACTCGTTCTGATACACGTAATTTAGCTAATTCGGGTGAGTTCAACCAAAAGAATAGCAATGTTACAACATAGCCGTTAGCTTGTGCACGGCGAACAAGATTTATGTATGATTTTGTGGCAAGAGTCGTCTCAATAGAGAATGTTTTTCCCTTATCTAACAGTTCTTCAATTCTTTTAAGCATCAAACGTCCTGCTTCTATGGCAACACTCTCGGGATTGAATGGTGAAAGACCTCTTGCGATTTCATCAGCATTTACGAACTCCTTACAATCAAGGATTTCGGGAAGTACAGTATACGACGCCGTTGTCTTTCCTGCACCATTGCAACCACTTATGATATATAAATGCTTATTCTCCATTTCTGCGGCAAAGATACGAATAAGTGAGCAAAATTCCAAATATTATTTGAGAATTTTCGAGGTAATCGTGGTCTTGCCCGACCCGTTGGGGCCGGCAATCACGATGAGTACGGGGCGGTGTTCGGTCTGACTCATGGCTATCTGATGTTTGCGGCAGCCTGCCTCAGTTCTTCGAAATAGCGTTGTGTTGCTTCTGCATTCGTCTCGCGTGCCTCCTCGGCGGCCTCGCGCATCAGTTGTGAGAGCACCTCATCGGTAGGCTCCTCCGTGCTGGTCAGTTTGTAAGTGTCGATACTCATAATCGTTGTTGTTTACGTAAACCTTTATGAAACCTTTGCTGTCTTAAGTTCGTTCTCTAGGAAAGAGTACACGTAGCCAGGACTCTGGTAGTAAAGACCAGTAGCATCGTCCTGCAGACGTTCGAAGGTGTCGGAGGTGTAGAGCATATCAATGGCCTCCTCGCGGCTGCAGTGGTAGTCGTCCATCAGGTATCCGGCCAGTTCCACGCAGATATCGTCCTTCATCAGCTGTTTTTGTTCACGTGTCAGTGTCATGTCTTAGAGTCTTTTAAGTTGTTGTAATGCGCGCTCAGTACCGAAAAAGTACTGAAAGGTGATGCCTTTGGCGTACTTTAATTCCTCTACCAGTTTAGGCAACGAGATGACGCCGCCTTCGTAGCGGCGTAGTTGAAAGGTGACGCCGTCGTCGGCAATGGGGCCGTAGACGATGTCGTAGTCATGCGTGGGGTGCTGGGCATTCTTGTCTCTGTTGTTTAGCACGAAGAGCGCCCACTCCTCGCTGTAGTCGGGATAGTTAAGCACCTTCAGCTCGCCAGCAGTCATCGCTATCTCGTCGAAGAGAAATTCGGTGACCTCGGCTTTGCCCTCTTTCGTCTGGCTGACCTTCTGGAAGGCCATATCCCAAGCCTGTTGCTTATTGGGCGAGAGGTAGAATCCTCTGCCGAAGTCCTTAAAGGGCTTGGAGTGCACGAGGTCAGGCACCTCGATTTTCTGGTTTGAACCGTGGTAGAGCTTAATCATCGTAACTGCCCTCCATTATTTGCACAGACCTGTGCCAGTGCCTCGATTGTGTCGGGGAACGACTGGGTGTGCAGCACTGCGTAGTGGTCTCTCAGGTGGTCCATGCCCTTAAAACGCTTCAGGTAGGCGTAAGCCTGCCGTGGATGCACGCCGTAGTGCTGGGCGAACTCGCTGATGAGCGCCACCGTGAACCCAAATACGTTTCTGTCTTCGCGTGCCATAATTCAATATAATTTATTATTCTGCGTGCAAAGATACGATATTTTTCGGATATTGCAAGGGTTTCGGCTGGAAAATCAATCTTTATTTGATTGCAGGGCGGACTCTTGCTCGGCGATCCAGTCTTTTACGCTCTGACCGGTGCGCTGCTTGAAGGCGAGGCTGAAGGTGCGGTAGCTGCGGTAACCGCTGCGGGCGGCCAGCTGCTTGGCCTGGATGGACTGGCCCTCGGCGGGGGCCGACGCCTGGCGGAAGAGCTCTATGAAATAATTGATGCGCAGCGTGTTGATGTAGGCATTGTAGGTAGTGCCCTGGCTCGAGAA
>Ga0310695_10014856_pt1 | contig 10466 bp, 14 predicted proteins | sample RumenRJG_04DNA_FD_203882 | JGI IMG/M metagenome (GOLD analysis project Ga0310695, IMG submission 203882) | Bovine rumen microbial communities from Lethbridge, Alberta, Canada - RJG_04 (v2) (version 2) | ecosystem: Host-associated > Mammals > Digestive system > Stomach > Rumen | place: Canada... | reverse complement strand
AAACAACATGGAACAGAATTTATTTGAAAATAAGGAAGAGAACATTCCTGCACCTCCAATCTCAATGAATGATATTTCTTTGGAGTTTGTTACGCCTGAAAAAGCAAAGATGTATTTGTCGAGCCAAAGAGAGAACAGAAATAAAAAACCTCGAAATATGAATAAACTTATAAACGATATGGTAAGTGGAAAGTATTTCGTAAATGGTTCTACTTTGGTTTTTGATAAGCATGGGCGTTTGGGTGATGGACAGCATCGCTGTACAGCGGTGATTGAATCACAGAGAGGTCAGTGGTTTATAATTGTAAAGAACATCCCCGATGAAGCATTTGATACTATTGATACAGGAAGTGCAAGAACTGCTGGTGATGTTTTGATGTTTGCAGGAATAAAATTTTATAACAAAAAGGCTGCAATAGTTTCTGCGCATAATAGTATTAAATTTAAGAAATTGGCAGAAGGCGGTAATAGTTCATGGTCTAAGACTGGTGGTAAATGTATAGATTTAAGTCCTTTGGCTATTAAGGAACAATATTTAAACAATCAGCAATTATACGATTTTTGCTACCAATTAGGCTCTAAATGCTACTATAAGAATCGGAAACTTTTGCCACTCAGTATTTTGGGTGGTACGATAGCTTACCTTATTAATGATAAAGGTCACACACAAGATGTTGTGGAGGATTTCTTTACGAGGCTTTTCATTTCGCGTGATGGTGGAATGAATGTTATAAATTTAATGAAAGACAAGTTCGAGAAAGAAAGGGACAAAATCACAAAAAAAGGCCCACTTCATATGTATGCACTTCTCACAAAATGTTGGAATTGTTATGTTTCAAAAAAAGACATGAAACAGTTGAGTTATAATAAGGAATCTGAAGGTGTAATTGTCTTTCTGTAATATGAGCAAGGTCTATATGAGTTTCCCCATTAGTGGGTACGATATTGAGGAACGTAAGGCTTATGCGGAGAAATTGAAGAAATCCCTGAGCCAGTTCTATGATGACGTTTTCAATCCTTTGGAGAATGGAGTGCCGTTAGATGCTCCCACCTCTGAACACATGAAGGAAGATATAAAGAATCTGCTGACGTGTGATGCAATATATATGGCAAATCGCTGGCAGTTCTCTGTCGGTTGCCGTACTGAATATGCAGTTGCTTTGGCTTGTAATATAAGGGTAGTGTATGAGCAAGAATGAAGAAATCAAAGCCGATTTCGAGCGTTTCCTAAGACATGAGGCAATGCGCCTTAATATCTTACGGGATGATGTGGAGAGTGTAGTTAAACAGTGTATAAACCAATAATTATCGTACTATGTACATCGTTGCAACAAAACCTCTTGAAGGTAAGAAAGGCGTTTATCGCTTTTTGAAGTGTGTTCGGAGAAAGTGGTTCTTTTGGTCTGAGCCAGTATTTACTCTGAATCAGAATGAGGCCTTACGTATTGAGTCTTTTGATGATGCGGAAGGACTGGCAAATTACGTCTCTAAGAAGATTGATGGTAATGCTCTTACGTGTTTCATGGAGCCAAAGGAACTTGAAGAATTGAAAGAGTTCAGGTACTATGCCATTGAAATGTTTAACGAGTACGACCATACAGCGTACTATTGTGGTGACGAGTCAATGCAGATTGGTACTGCCGTTCGCAAGATTCCTCAGTTCATTGGCGATATTGCCAGTGCTGAATTGTTCAAGGCTTTCGACAATGCCAGTGAGACTATCAACAGAATCAGGCAGACACATCAGATCCGTTGCAGGATTACCGAGGTTTACACCAACGTCCTCAACGAGTACACTTTGGATAAGGTTATTATCGGTTTGAAGAATAAGCAGACAAAGCGTTTGCGTTATCTGAAAACGTACAACCTTGCTGGAAAGTCGTCTGATAGGCTGCAATTCGTGGATTCTATGGAAAAGGCTATGAAGGTGAATATTCCTTTGATGATGAACATTATTGAGGATATTCACGTCAAACACAAGATATTCCTGGTATTCACTCACTGGTACGATGGCAGGGATATTCCTGCTTCTCAGTTCAAAGAGCGTAAGATTGGCATTTACATGACAATGCGTTTAAAGGACATAAAAAGTGAATGAGCAGTCCTTACGATACTGAAATAAGGCGCAAGGTTATGACGGACTTTTTCGGGAACTTTTTGGTCTATCATAATAAGTGGATGCAGGAATTGGCAGATGCTTTCCGTAAGCGTGGACGTTTCGGCATCCACCTCTTTGCGCTCTGTGATGGCTACAATGACCCGATGGATAAGGAAGTAGCCGCCTTTGCGTCACTGATGCTTACAAAGAATCCTGAAACGAGATTGCTGCAACAGCATGAATTGAGGGAGTTGATAGGTGAGCATCCTTTCCGTGACTTTCTGATGAATAGAAGGTTTATGGAATTGAGCAAGGGTAATAACCAGACTATGAAACTCTGCAAATCATTCAATCAGAACTACGAGCTTGCCAACGTGCTTTCATGCCTATACGATATTGTTGAGGCTTATGGCAGTACTGGAGAGGCTGTAAGACGTGAGTTTAAGAAGAAACGCTATCTCGATCCATTCATGGCTCTCTCTTCCCTACTGATGCGTGTTGATATAACCTCACGGCAATACAAGCTGAATCTAATGCTGATGTATATGTGTGAGAAAGACGGAATCGGTTGCGGTCTATGGGATTTGCCTACTGATAGGTTGCTATGTCCTGAGAATAAGGAATTGATAGAGTTTCTTGAACTTTGGTTTCCCGATTACGTCAAATGCGGCATGACGTTCGACAAAGCCGTTAGCCTTTTCAGACTTCGCTCTCAGGTTGATTTCTTCTATTGCTACTTAGGTTTCAATGTGCTTAAAATGGCGAATAGTGAGGAAACTTTGCGTTATGTAAAGCATTACCAAAACAAGTACAATAATCGTACTCTAACGCGGCTTTTGGCAATGCACCGTTTGGAGCCGAAGCTAATTTTTGATAGTTAAACAAAGTAAACTGAGGTATTTTGTGGAAAAGGAATACTTTTCAGATAAATTCATTTTACTTTGGGGCGTTGGGAGAAACTAATCTCCCTGCGCCTTTTTTTTATTGCCTTTTTAGTTTGTAGCCATAACCACCATTCTTTAGTTCCAATTCGTTATTGGTTATAAACGTAACTCCCAAATTTAATTCATAACCATCGTAGTAGTAAACTTTCAAGGGATATGTGGGATTATCCTTATCCCATTTCCAATGGTTAATCTCAGGAAAATCAACTTGAAGGTCGAATGACGTATCAAAACTTGTTGTGACCGTCTCGTAGCTTTTGCCAGTAACGTTACAAGTACCACCGCTATTGAATGTAACGGTAAGGTCGCCGTGAACTTCTTTCCAATGCGCTTCATCGGCATAGCCCAATCCGCTATAAGTCCACCAGTAATCGGTTACAAGCCATTTGCCGACAATTTGCTGTTCACGCTTGTCAGGCTCTTGCGGTGTTTCGTTGCTATCATCCTTTGAACACGAAACAAACAACATTGGCAGTAATGCCAGAATCAGTAATTTTCTCATAATTGAACGTATTAATTGTTAGACATAAATTAGCCATTGAAGAAAGCAAGGGCAGATTCAGATACCTTGTTTCTATCACGCTTGATATAGCGCATAGTCATCTTTACGTCACTATGCCCCATATACTGAGTGATTTCCGTAAGTGGAACTCCCAATTCGTCGAGTAACGTAGAAAAAGTACGGCGTGCCGTATGTGTACCAAGATACTCGTACTTTTCACGGGGTTTACGCACACCACGATAGGTTATCGTTATAACCTCATTGATACCACATGACTTCGCTACTCGCTTGATGATTCGTACTTTGACCGCTTCCGCATAGGTACGGGCAGGGATGTTCTGCAAGAGTTCATTTACCTTGTAGTGTACTGGAAGGGTTACAAGCGTCATTGTCTTGTCTGCAACGTAAGATAGCTTTCCGTCTCTTACATTTTCGAGTGACATCTTTTCACAATCACAACTTCTTGCGCCAGTGTAACATTCAAGCAAGAAAAGCGTGAGTACGTCTTTCTCTGCGAATCTGCCTACTTTGTTCATCAGACTATCATAGTAGGCTTCGATTTTAGAGAGTTCTTCCTTAGTCAGAGCGACATTCTCCTGCGGACATAGTTTTGTCTTTAGAGTGTCGTGAGGGTCATTGCATGGTACATCTTCCGTTTCCTTGTAGATTTTGATGAAACGTGAGAGAATGGCAAAGTAAACCTTTGCAGTACCGGGTGCAACCTGAGATTTAATGTACTTAGCCACATCAGTAAGGTTTGCAGAGGTCATATCTGAGAAATGAATCTCATTGATATTCAGTGCATCCTTGATGTAGTTAAGAATCTGAGAACGTTCAGGATAGCGACGTTTGAACTCGCTTTCAAAATTCTTTTCATTCATAATCTTTCGTGTTTAAGTTATACATCTTGTTACTTTGCCAGGAGCCACTAACCTAATAGCGACTCCCTAATTAACTTAAACTCGAATTACGCCCCGAAGGGTAGTAATGACTCTCTGAGCTGACAGGGAGCCACCATAATTCAATTACACCATGCAGCACATGGAACACCATACTTCTTTTGGTTTTCAATCATCTTCTCTGCTGCAAGTAGAGCCTGAACACGTTCGTATGGAGTACCGCTTTGCAGCCATCTGTCAGCCGCTTTCTCTGCAATATCCAAGTCTTTAAGATACTTCGTGAGTAGTTCATCTGCCTTTTCGTCACCATCAACGTAATCGTCACCAAGTTCTTTCAATCGTTTGTTTAGTTCCGAATCGTCAACGTCACGGAAAGCATAGAAAGCATCCTCAACGAGTTCTGTAACCTCTATCTGGAGGTCAGGAATCAATAACGCTTCTTGTCTTGTCATAATCTCTGTTTTAAGTGAAACATTGTGTACCCACCTCGAAAGCTAATCCAAGGTGAGTGAGAGATTAGTCCTCTTTGTAGAACGTATCAAGAATAGCATTGAGTTCTGCCATGCTGCTAACCAGTACTGGATGATAGTTGATTTCTTCCGTTCGGTTAGGATAGACAATCTTATTATCTCCTATAATACCCATTTCAATCAGTTGCTCACGTACATTGCCATATACCTCACCGATATAAACGACGTGGCGACGCTGCTTTACTATATTCGTTGCAGCTCTACGTGTTTCATCGTGAACGTGAGTGAACTTATGGTGTACTTCGGGTGCAATAGTCTTTTCCAACACCACCGTCTCGTACTCAGGATATTCTTCCTGCACCTCATGGCATAGTTCAATGGTTTCTTCCGTACTTGCGAAAGCACATTGTACTCTCGTAGTTTCTCCACCATTGAAGAAAAGCATATCACCCTTGCCAGTAAGACGTTCTGCACCGATTCTATCAAGAATAACACGGCTATCAGTACCAGTGACGGTACGGAAAGCTATTCTCGTAGGAAAGTTAGCCTTGATGTTACCAGTTACTACGTCCGTTGATGGTCTTTGAGTGGAGATAATCATGTGAATACCAACCGCCCTTGCTTTCTGAGCGATACGGCAGATGTATTTCTCCATTTCCCTACCATTAGCCTGCATAACCAAGTCACCGTACTCGTCAATGATAACCACGTAGTAAGGCATTGGTTTGTCGTCGATATAGCCCTTCTTGCAGGAAATATTATACTCCTTGATATTGCGGACTGATTCATTTTTGAGTTTAGTGTAGCGTTGATCCATCATTTCACATACGGCTGCAAGTGTAGCCCTTGCCTCGTCATACTCCGTAATGATAGCCTCGCTATCCTTATGCAGCTTTGCGAGATAAGGTTTCTTGATTGCATCGTAGATAGTGAGTTCAACTTGTTTCGGGTCTATCAGAATCATCTTCAACTCGTCAGGGGATTTCTTGTTAATCAGCGACGAAATGATAACGTTAAGTCCGACAGACTTACCCATGCCAGTAGCACCAGCGACAAGTAGATGCGGCATTTCTGCCAAGTCAGCCATGAACACATTGCAATCAACCTTGCGACCAAGGATAATCGGCAAAGCCATGTCTGAGGTCTCATACTCTTTTTCGTAGAGCATTTCAGTCATTGGGATAACCACACGCTCACGGTTAGGAACTTCGATTCCTATTGTTCCTCTTTCAGTAGGTACAATCATCCTTACTGCCTGAACACCAAGTTGCAAAGCGAACTCTCGTTTCAGGTTTTCGAGTTTGGATAACTTCGTACCCACATTGGGAGTGAACTCAAAGAGCGTGACAGTGGGACCAGATTTCGCAGTGATAATATCATGCTCAATCTTGAAAGCGGTAAGCACTTCATCAATCTTGTGCTTACTCTCTCTAATGTAATCTTCATGTTTCATATTTGAGTACCTATTAAATTAAACGTAGTTCCCTGCTGAATTATTGTACTCAGCAAGGATAATTTTAGAAATCAAACAAACAGAGTTGAACAGGTTGCGGATGCAGGAGCTTCTTTAGTTCATCGTAAATGAACTGCGGAACGATTCTTTTCTTTCCTGCTTTCCTATGCCATTCAGTATCTTCATCAAACCATTCAATGCTTTTCTTTGCTACGGCTGCAAGTGCCTCTGATTCGGTTGCAAAGTCAGGTCCCTGCTTGCAAACACCACTACCAAATCCACTTGTAGGAGTATCAAGCATACAACCATAATACCACCTACCATCAATGGGAGCCGTTTCAATCATTGCACGATACTTGCCAGATACAAAACTCTGAACATTCGGATTCATGCAGATTCCGAACTCATTGAAATCAAATACCTTTTCCATAATTCATAAGTTTAAGTTAATAATCGTACTTTCGTCCTCAACTAAGAGAACGAGAGTAATAGATTACGCCGCTTCTGCAACGTCCTTTTCAGGTGAGCAAGCAAGTAATACGTCGATATGCTTGTAAACGTTACCATCGGAAAGCAATACATACGTTCTATCAATGCTTTCGATAGTCAGTCCACTGGATAACTTCGTACCTGCCTTGAACCATTTAGGAAGAGTAGGTTTCTTCTCGCTGCAAGGAACTATCAATTCCTCGCTAACACGATAGCGATTCCAACCCTTCGTGCGGATGCCCGCCGTACCTTTGCTAAGACGTTCCAACTTAACAGCGATAACGTCACCACTCGGCAACTGGAGGCCTGCAATACCACCGACCATTACACCGTTGCACGTTTGGGTTTCATTTTCACTAACATAGCAGATTGTGTCGATTCTCTGATTGCTTTCGCAAGAATAGACATCTTCTCGAATTGCTTCGACTGCATCGGACTTGCGCTGTTCTGTTGAGAGTGCGAGCGCATTGTTGATTTCTGATTTCGTGCCATAGTTTAAGAGAGTGTTTACTTCGTTGAGAATATCCTGCTTCGACTTCACGCTGCCATCTGCGAACATATCCATTTGTCCGTTAGCTGAATCGTGAGCCTGATGATTGTAGATAGCGTAAACCTTCTTTAGTTTCGTAACCTGAGAATGGTTAATCATATCTGCAAGCATCATAACAGTAGCATTATTGAAATCCGCTACCGTAACGGAATCACCGAACAACGTCATCTGACGTGCAAAGCCGCTTACTATATCGCCCTGGTGCATACAACCATTAGCCCTTGCCTGATAGCAGAGATTGATTGCCTGCGACATTTCAGACTCCAAAGAGTAGTCATCAAGAGCGATATTGTTAGAGATTTCAGCCAGTGCCGTGATGATATTCTTTCTTACACCTTTGAAAGCTGTAATCTGACGTACTGCATCGGGATTGGTAGCAAATGCCTTACCGATAAGCACGTTTTCAAGAATCTCTCTCGCTGCCTGACTGATAGTGTCGCCATCAAACATTTCAGGGTACTGCATCTTTGAGATAATGCCAACCTTTGACAAGTCATTGACTGCCTCGCGTGTAGCCTTGACATCATTGTAGAACTCTCCAATGGTATCGAAGGAGTTGATAACCTTGATTAGACGATGGAATGTAGCATCATCAACCAGTTTACCTAACTTCACCGCCATTTCAGTCTTTGACTGCGACTTTATTTCCTGCGCATTGAACATTGCGAAGGTTTCAGCCGTGTACGGATAGTTGTCATCAACCCGGAACATCAGTCTTGGATGCTTGAAGCTCTTAACGTCCTCAGGCTGGAATCCGTACTTCTGAGGGAACATTTCGAGATAGCCGATATATGCAGCGTCGGTATTGTTCTGCGCCGCAATCATTCCTGCCATCGTTCTTCCGTTACCACTCAGCACTACACCATCCTTTGAGACGACCACCTGAGAGTTTAAGGCTCTTGAATCGTAGTTGTCTGCGATTTGCCTTGTAATCTCTTGTGCGTCCTTGTCACGTTCATAGTCACGGTCATTGACTGTGTTTCCGTAAGCATCGGTAGGAAATCCGATAGACTTCTGAAAACCATTCATGGGGTCATGGCTTGGAGTGACTGCGCCTGATTCGGTTAGCAGATAACGACCTCTGATTTTCACACCTGAGGCTGTTGTAATCTCGTCGCTGTGTCCGAAAATCTTTCTTGTTTCATTGAAACGCTTCTGGATTAAATCTAAGTTTGCCATAATTCATAGAGTTTTGAGTTAATACTATTAGTTAGGGAATACAAATCTAATCATATTCCCTAATGGCTTAATTGAGATAGTAATTGTAGAGTGCATTAGCCATGATTTCAACTGCGTTTGCAGGTAGTTCATCAAGCCCCATCAGAGTATTGTTATCGGGATAATCTTCGTTTTCAAGTTCAAGATTCATTCTTGTAACGTTGATGAAATCTTCGCACTCCGATTCTACTTGATCCAAATCCATAGGAATAGGCTCGTCTAAATCGTTTCCTTCTTCATCTTGATAGATAAACAAGCTATCCACTGGGTCACACCAATTCAGTAGGACTTCATTTGTCCGTGTGTCGATAAAGTGCCATTCGTAATATGCAGGCACAAAAGCATAGTTATTAGCCATAATTCATTGAGTTTAAGTGAAACATTGTACTCCAATCCTAAACTGATAGGACTGGAGCGAAAGAGTTAGTCAGTAAAGTTTGCTAAGAAATAAACAGAATCGTCCTCTTTGTTCGGGTAGTGAACGAATTGCTCTTCATCGTCATGCTGCCAGTTGAAAGCAGGGAACCACTCCTTTAGTTTCTGCAACATCTGTTCCTCAGTAGTGTTCCACATAACGTACTCATGCTTAACTAAGAATCCGTTACCACCACCCATCATCATTACTCGCAAATCCCTTGGAGGTCTGATTTCGTCGCTGATAATCTGCAAGGAATCCTCGGTAAGTTCTTCAACACCCACCTCGAATGTGTCCGTATAGTCCTTGTAGAGAGCGATAGTAAGAATACCATTGTCATCCATTTCTATACGCTCAACACCGAATGTGTTACCATCTTCAAGTGTTACCTCGAATAGTTCATCAAACGCATACGGCATTTCAGGCTGTACGAATAGCTTGCTGACGATTTCATTAACGACTTCATCCTTTGGGTCAGGACAAGTGATAGAGTTGCTGATAAGGGCAAGAGATTCAGAAGAAAGTCCATTCTCAATGCAGGCATGAGGCTCTTCCATCCATGCGTTATAGATGTGAGCGTAGATTTTGCCATTGTCGAGATAGATGTGCTTTGTTCCTGCACGGTCGCCGTGTTCACCTACGATAGTGATAGATTCATCATACTCATAGCTGCCACCGCATTTTTCGAGTTTAGACTTGATTAATGCGATAACATTTGCACGTCTCTGTTCCATACTAATTTTGTTTTCGTCCATAATGTTTGAGTTTTAAAAGGGTTAATAAAACAAATTAGTAGGAAAAGGTGGAACTAACCACCTCTACCCTTTAGTAAGTGCCGTACTGACTACTTGAATGTTCTGAATTGCCGTTTGATTCGTAATGCGAACCTCGGTAACACTGATTGCAGCAACCTTTATTCTTGCAGTCGCCACAATAACCAAATCTCATGTAAGCCATAATCAATTTGCTTTCTTGAATAGTTCAACGTAATAGTAAAAACCGCCATACTCCACTTGGATTCTGCCTCTCAATGGCTTTTTTCCGTCATTTCGTATGAATAGCTTGTAGGGATTACGATTCTTATCAAAGAACCTTTGGAATCTCGCAAAGCGTCGCATTGCGTCACGTTTTCTTTTGAACTCTGCAACATCGTGCATAGCCATTGGATAGTTAGTCTTAACGATATACATAACTACTTCTGATTAAATTCAAGTCCTGCAATCACTCCGTCGAGATAGATTTCTAAGTCTTTGGATTTACGATAGTAGCTCATGTAGTTAAAAGCCGTAATAAGAACTCCACTTTTAGTAGTTACACTATACTCTCCATTACAACCAAGCACTTGAAAGTCAATGCCAGTAAGCACCTCCAATCTTGCAACCTTACATTTGATTAAATCAATTCTTCTCATAATTCATAAGTTTAAGT
>Ga0310695_10014855_pt1 | contig 10466 bp, 7 predicted proteins | sample RumenRJG_04DNA_FD_203882 | JGI IMG/M metagenome (GOLD analysis project Ga0310695, IMG submission 203882) | Bovine rumen microbial communities from Lethbridge, Alberta, Canada - RJG_04 (v2) (version 2) | ecosystem: Host-associated > Mammals > Digestive system > Stomach > Rumen | place: Canada... | reverse complement strand
GTAGTAATTCAACAAAAGTGGAATCTGGTCAGGATATTGTTAATCAAAACTTGACTCCTACTGAGCAGTTAGAACAAGCATTCCATAGCATTATTGATGATCTCGCAGCCGATTTGCTACAAAAGACATTGGAGCAATCTCCTTATTTCTTTGAGCACTTGGTGGTAGATCTCTTGGTGAAGATGGGCTATGGTGGAAGTTTTGCAAATTCTGCACAGGTTACTCAATATGTGCATGATGATGGCATCGATGGCATCATCTATGAGGATAAACTTGGATTGGATAAGATCTACATCCAGGCCAAGAGATACAAGTTGGATAATACTGTAGGCAAACCTCAGATCCAACAGTTCTCAGGTGCATTAGATGAGCAGAAGGCAACAAAGGGAGTGTTTATAACAACAAGTTCGTATAGCAAAGAGGCAAAACAATACGTTGAGAAACTCAACAAGAAGATTGTGCTTATAGACGGGCAAGAACTTGCTCGCTATATGATTGAGTACAACGTTGGTGTAAGTACCAAACAAGTGTATGAAGTAAAACGTATTGACTCTGATTATTTTGAAGAATAATTCTATATGTCTAAATATATTATTGCCTAATTTTATAAGTGAAATCGTCATGACAAAAGGGAAGAAGGTTGAATCGTTTTGTGAGCTCTTTAACAATGGAAAAGAGATTCTTCACAATTGGGGGTATAAGAAATTATATTCCGAATCACCTGTTAATGTTGTTGACTTCTTTTGTTGTGCTGGAGGAATGTCCTTAGGTTTTGCTTCGCTGAAGGATATTTATACGATTCGTGGTGGAGTTGACATTAACCCCATATCTCTTTCGGCTTACAAAAAAAACTATCAGGTTCCCACAATTGAGGCTGATATTGCCTCAATGTATGGCGATATTGACACTATAAAAAAGATTTTCAATATTTCATCTGACAACAATAAACCTCTTGTCCTAATTGGATGTGCACCATGCCAAGGCTTTTCTGCGCATCGGAAAGTCAAACAAGAAAGACCAGAAGATTTGCGAAACACGTTAATTGGCGCCTTTGCCGATTTAGCGGTAGAACTGAATCCTGATTTTGTGGTGATGGAAAATGTACCAGAAATACTAACAGGTAAATATAGAAGTCATTATGATGAAGCCAAGAATGTTTTCCAGTCTAATGGTTATCACGTGGTACAGAAGGTATATAATGCAGCTGGATTTGGAGTTCCACAGGCAAGAACTCGTGCTATTATTGTTGCAAGTAAATACATTGATTTTGAATTGCCAGAGGAGATTCTATCTGAACAAAACTATGTGACAGTGCGCGATGCCATTGGTGATTTGCCTCCTGTCGCAGCAGGGCAAATATGTAAGTCGGATGCACTTCATAGATGTTCGGCACACAGACAAAGCACAATAGATGTCATAAAGGCTGTACCTCATGATGGAGGAAGCCGTCCTTCTGGAATCGGACCTAAATGTCTTGAAAAGATAAAAGGATTCTATGACGTTTATGGACGATTAGCATGGGACAAACCATCTATAACGATTACTCAATATGCAAGAAATCCAGCTAGTGGACGTTTTTCTCATCCTGAACAAGACAGGGGATTGACAATTCGCGAAGCTGCTAGGTTGCAAAGTTTCCCAGACGGTTATGTTTGGGAAGGTTCGCTGGGTGAAAAATTCAAGCAGATAGGCGAAGCAGTGCCCCCACTATTGGCACTTGCCATAGCGACACAAATAGCTTTAAAACTACAAAAGGAGGGCAAAGTATGAATCAATATAAATGTATAGATAGCTTTTCAGGAGCAGGTGGTCTTTGCCTTGGTCTTATTGAGGCTGGATTCAATGTACTTTATAGCTTTGATATTGATACTCATTCTATTCAGACTATCAATGCAAACCCCAAATACTTCAAGGGGCATAAAGCAGAAGTGAGAGACATCAATGAAATAAATTCAGACGATTTGCTGGCTTCTCTAAACCTTCAGCAAGGCGAACTCGATTTATTGGCAGGCGGTCCTCCTTGTCAAGGCTTCTCTGTTCAACGCATAGGCAATGACTATGATGAACGTAATCATCTTGTGGAAGAATACATCAGCAAAGTCATAGCTATACGCCCTCGAATGTTTATTTTGGAAAACGTTCCTGGTATTGAAGGGAAGCGTGGTAAAAGCATCCTTCATCAGGCATTAGCAAAAGTAGAAAATGCTGGTTATTTCATACACGAACAGGTGTTGGATGCTCAAGACTTTGAGGTTCCACAAAGGAGAAGGAGGGTGGTTATTGTTGGTGAGAGAAAAGATCACCCTACACCATTATTTCAGTATCCAATTCCTCATGGCAATAAGGTAACGGTAAGAGAAACCATCGCTTTACTCCCTCCACCACCGACTGATGGTACTGAACATCCAGAGATAAGCCTACATCGGCGTGACAAGTTGTCTGCCAAAAATATAGCCAGACTTCAATATTTGAAACCTGGCCAGGGGCGTGATTTCCTGCCTGAGGAATTGTTGGCTGACTGTCACAAAAGAAGTTCTCATACCATAGGCCATAGGAATGTATATGGACGTATGCCGTGGGATGATGTGGCTCCTACCATCACTGCACGTTTTGACAGTTTTACCCGTGGAATGTTCGGACATCCAGAACAAGACAGGAGCATCTCACTTCGTGAGGGCGCCATGCTCCAGACATTCCCTACAGACTTTTTGTTCTGTGGAAGTAAAGTTGAAGTTGCTCGTCAGATTGGTAATGCAGTTCCCGTCAAGATGGCAAAAGCCATAGGTGAACAAATAGTAAAATGCTTAGATCAATGGAACAACTAAGGAATATTATTATAGATTATTTGGGACGGCTCAAAAGAGACTACGATAATGCTGTCGCTACTGGGAATGCAACTCCAGAACTCTCTTTCCGACCAGCATTGGATAGCCTACTTGTTGAGTTGGCAAAATTCTATGGAAAGGATATTGTTCGTATATTTGAGCCAAGAAATCAAGGTAATTACGGACGTCCGGACTGGTTGTTCAGTAACTCTAAGACAATGGGAGTATATGGTTACATTGAGGCTAAAGGGCTCAGCACACAAACATCATTGGATTTTAGGAATTACGAAAAGCAGGTCAAACGGTATCTGTATCTGGATAACCCTGTTATACTGACAGATGGTCTCGATTTTATTTTATACAAGCCTGATGGTGGAAGAGAATATGTTTCAATATGCGCCAAGCCTGTCAATTGGAGCAACGTTGAGCCAAACATGGATATTCTCCCTCTGTTCAAACAATTTTTCAAAGAAGAAAGATCCCGTACGGTTAGCGAGAAACAGTTGGTTTCTGAACTGTCAATTCGCGCTAAACACCTCTGCTCTGATTTGGAAGATATTCTGGCCTTAGGCGAAGATGAGGCAGAAAACGAAACTGAAAGGGAAACTGTCGTTGCGTTGAAACATCTTTGGGATGTTGCTTCGCACAACCATGACAAATCACTTGAGGATAATCATACATTTGCAGGTTTTGTAGCACAGATTATGGCTTTCAGTTTGCTCTATGCTCACCGTTTCGTTAACGAGAAGAACATTACGCCAAATGAGAAGTACAAAAGTCTTCATGCATTTTGGCAAATGCCTTCTTACGAAAAGGATGCCATGAGATTGTCGCCATTTAAAACCCTTCTTGATGCGCTATCAGATGAGCTGAAATCTCCTTTCAGTAAACTTGGAATCTGGTATGACAATACCCGACATCTACTTTCTTGCATAAGACTGAGTGACAAACAGGTCTCGACTCCAAATTACCACGAGTTATACGAGGCATTCCTGAAGGAATATGATGGAAAAACGAGAAATGACTTCGGTGCTTGGTATACGCCTATGCCATTAGCAAACTATGCAGTCAATTTTGTGAAGGAGGTTCTTCCATCTGTCATTCCTGGAGAAACTATCGATGCGAAAGCATTGAAGATTATCGACCCTTGTTGTGGAACGGGTACTTTTATTGAGGCAGTTGTTAATAATCTGCCTTTGCACGAAGGTTCGCATATAATAGGATTCGAGATCCTTCCAGTACCATACGCTCTTTCCAACTACCGCATATCCATGCTTCATGGCAGGGAAGACTGTGACATAGAGATTGTGCTTACGAATACATTAAGTGACAGTACATTCAAGTCCGTAAAATATGATGGAGGCTATCCAGATGCTGTATCTGCCTTTTTCAGAAATGAACAGAAAAAAGCACTGAAACTATCTAAGCCACCACTCACAGTCATTATAGGAAATCCACCTTGTTCGGACTCGATAGATGTTTCTAATGAAGGTTCAAAGATAAAAAAGCTAATGGTTGATTTCCGTCCTGCTATTCGTGTAGGCAGAAACAATACGCAGAAGCAGAATGCCAACGAAATGACAAAATTCCTTCGTTGGTGCTTATTCAAAGCTGAGCAAAGTCGTCCTTCTGTTTTTGCCTTGGTGCTTCCATCGACTTTTGCGAACAACATCTCTTTTGTACCAGCGCGTAAATTTCTTTTTGAACATGTTAGTGAAATGTGGGTATTGGAGTTTGACGCGGATAATCGAGCAGGACATCAAGCAGAGAACTTGTTCAATACGTTACAGGGAAGGTTACTTCTCGTTGGCACACTTAGAGAAATTGACACCAATCTGCCATCAGTCCATTACAAGAGTATCTTTAATCTTGGCTATAAAGAAAAGTTGAAATACTTGGAGCTCCCAGTGGACAACACAAACTGGGATGTGGTGAAAATGACCAAAGACTATCTTTTGAAGCCAATTGGTAACTTTGACGAGAACCTTTATTCTCAGTTCTGGCATATTGCTTCTGACTCAGAACCTTCTATATTCGAAAGGCATTGTTCCGGTCTAAAACTAGCTCCAACTCATTTATTGGTTCATTTCAATGAAGGACAACTTAAGAGAAGAAACAAGTTCATTGCTGATGAAGCAAATAGCTATGAGGAAATAAAAGATCGTTGGTATAAAGGGCAGACGAAACCACCTGCCCAAAAGAAACTATCTCTCGAAGTCAGGAAGTGCTTGTCGAATAACAATCTTCAGATAGTAGACTACTCGTATCGCCCTTTCCTTACTGCTAAACTCTTGTTTGATAATACTGTTATGGACGCACTTCGCAAAACAGAAGGTGGAGGTATGAGAGAACGCCCGGAAGTTCAAGCCGCTTACGCTGACAATAGTGTTTTCGGCTTTGCTGTTGCCCCAGCCCCAGCAGACATCAGTCCCCAAATTCATAAGTTTACTTCTTTTTGCTGGAGTATGCCAGACAATGACTTGGCAACACGTGGTAATGCACATGTATTTTGTAACAAATTCCCTGATTACAAAAAGACTCAAAAAGATTGGAAGGGTAAATGCAAAAGCAATATTAACGATAAGCTCCTTAAGGTATTAGCAGAGAGATATAAAGTAACAGCCACTAAATTGGTTGATGAATTGGTGTTCTATGCTTATGCTGTACTAAACTCAAACATCTATTTGCATGCATTTGAGGGGAAGCTTTATTCAACTGCTGGCGAGTGGCCGGCAATTCCTATCCCTATGACGTACGAACTGCTTAATCGAATGTCAGAGTTGGGGCAGAAAATGGCTGAAGTTGAAAAGACAGATTACCGATCTGTTAATCAGCAAGTTACAATTGGTGGCTCTTTGATGGATAGTGAGATTTATATGGGCTATGCTATTTTAGACGGCAGTATCAAGATTTATGATATCAACTCAAAAGTGGAATATATCATTCAAGTCCCTGAAGAAATTCTAACCTTCCAGGCTTCCGGTTACGAAATTGTTCGTGAATGGATGAAATATCATTCGTACAGCTATTATCGAAAATCTTGTGGCAAAAAAGAGTTTGAGGAATTAGAGAATCTATTTGGAAGAATTCTTGATTTCAAGTCACTTGTGAGATCTGCTGATGTGATCATGAGTGTAATTCTTCAAAGTGAGTTTATTAAACCAATGAATACCAAATAAGTAGTTTGTGACAAAACATGAGTGAGGTAGGAAAGAAGAATGCATTAGGGGCTATTTCCAAACTTCTTGTAAAAATCCCACAGTTAAGGGAGGTGCCTGAAGATAGCCCATTGTATCGTCAATGGAAAGATGAGGCTGACGCTATAATAAAGTTTATTTTTGGAGAAATGGATATTACTTATATCGATTTCCATAAAAAACTCTTTCCTCACTATTTCCCTCCTCTTTCTAGTGAACGCAATGTTGATTATAGGAAGGCTTATTTGAGAAGACTTGATACTTATGAATCAAAGCTACAGGCGATGAGGTCTGTTGTTGAAATGTGGTCTTGTGATGAAAAAATGAATAATAATGATGTTGTTCATAATTTAGTTAATATCTTTTCTAAATTTCACATATTTGCTCGACAACTTAAACGTAGACATGATGATAGACAAACTATTGTTATTACAGACGAATATGATGTGCAAGATTTAGTGCATGCCATATTAAGACTTCATTTTGAAGATGTTAGAGCAGAAGAATATACACCAAGTTATGCTGGTTCATCATCACGTGCGTAATCCGCCCCATACCCGTTCACTTTCCGGGGGCTATTTAAAGCCCCAATGAGGCATGAAAAAGCCTCGTTTTGATGTCCATTCATTTAGAAAAAGAATGAAAAAATGGACATTGAAACGACTTTTTTCCGGCTGATGCCCGTTCACCTCCGAAACGGAGGCGCGGAAGCGACCTTTTTCCGCCCCATATCCGTTCAATCGGATCTGAGTATCGATTCTTTTCCGCCCGATACCCGTTCACAGGAAGGACGGACTGATGCCATCGGCATCGCCTTTTTTCCGGAGCATACCCGTTCAGTCGTGACACGGGTTCAGGTGCATCCGGTCTTTTTCCGGCCCATGTCCGTTCACTCTTTGGCGATATACGCCTATCTTTGTACTGGGAAATCAACAAGCACCAGTACACGTATGGCAGGAACAATAAAGGAAATGAGCCTAATCAAGCAAGTGCTGCAGCTGAAGCAGCGTGGAGAATCGAACCGCGGCATCGCCCGCCAGTTACCAATCAATAAGGAGACCGTCAATGGATATATGCAGACCATCAAGGCCAACGACTGGAAGATGGAGGATCTGCTCCAGATGGATGACCCTGTCCTGGAGGGTATGTTCCATGCAGGCAGTCCGGCCTACACCGACGAGCGCATGAAGGCGTTCCTTCGTCTGCTGCCCTACTTCCGTGAGCAACTGACTAACCGCAAGCTGCACGTAACACGGCAGCTGCTGTATGACGAGTACCGCAAGACACATCCCGACGGCTACGGCAAGTCGCAGTTCTATGAGCACCTGAAGCAGAACCTCGTGGCCCAGAAGGATATTACCACCGTGCTATCCATGACCTATAAGCCGGGCGAGAAGCTGATGGTGGATTTCGCAGGCGACAAAATGCCGTACATCGACCCTGAGACGGGCGAGGTAAAGAAGGCGGAGGTGTTCGTGGCCTGCATGCCCTACAGCGACTATATCTTTGTATACTGTGTGCCGTCGCAGCGCACGGAGGACTTCCTCTTTGCCCTGCGCCTGTGCCTGGAGCATCTCGGAGGTGTGCCCCCCATTGTGGTGCCGGACAACCTGAAGTCAGCCGTCATCACACCTGACAGACATGAGCCAGACCTGAACAAAGCCCTGCAGGACATGGGCAACCACTACGGCTTCACAGTGCTGCCCTGTGATCCGGGCGAGCCTACGCAGAAAGCACTCGTGGAGGATGCCGTGCGCATCACCTACAACCGCATCGCAGCCAAGCTCAGAGGGCGTGACATCGTAGGCCTCCTGGCTTTGAACAAGGCCGTGGAGGAGCAGAACGTGATGCTCAACCAGACACGCATGCAGAAGCGTCCCTATACCCGTGAGGAGCGTTTCCACGCAATGGAGAAACCTGAGCTGAAGCCGCTTCCAGAGCAAATTTACGAGATGCGCTACTATGCAGATTTGAAGGTGCAGAACAACTGCTTCGTGGAACTGCGTCACGACAAGGTCACCCACTTCTACAGTGCCCCGTATGCCTATATCGGACGCAAGGCAAAGGTCATCTTCACACGGTCATGGGTGAAGATATACGTAGACAACCAATTGGTGGCCACACATAGGCGAGAGCATGAGTACGGCTACACACACGTGGCGGAACACCTTGCCTCCAAGTCACGTGCCATCACGGAGCGCAGTGCTGCGTACTACATCACATGGGCAGGCAAACAGTCGGAGGACTGCAAGGCGTATGTCACGGAGATCTTCAATCCCCGCCGCACGAGCAATCCCGAGGAGGTGTACTACCGCATCTGCGGAGCCATCATCTCCTCCTATAGGAAGTACGAGAGCCCGCTGGTAGACCTCACCTGCCGCCAGTGCCTTGAGAACCGCGTGTTTTCCTACAAGAGGTTTGAGGCCATCCTCAAGAACAACTACCTCCACCAGGCCGACGACGAGCCGGGCCTGTTCGCACCCGTACCCACAGACCACGCCAACATGCGCGGCAACGGATATTTCAAATAACAAGCATTATTCACCATCTAACAGGATCAAGTAATGACAGACGAGACAGTAAGATTCCTACACGACCTCAAGCTGCCGGGAATGGCAGCCTGCTGGACATCGCTCGAGGAGACGCACCAGCTGGACAAGGTATCACTGCGCGACGGCATGCAGCTGATGCTGCAGCATGAGCGCGACACACGCCAGGCGAACCGCATAGCCAGGCTCATCAAGAATGCAGGCTTCAGGCAGAAGGCCACTATCGAGGAACTGGAGATGGACACCACACGTGGGCTGTCCACCGCCGATGTCACCGAACAAGCCACAGGTGGCTACATACGTGACGCGCGGTTCACTATTGTAATAGGCCCTACAGGCACGGGTAAGACCTTCTTTATCAATGCCTTGGGAGAGAGGGCATGCCGTCAGGGCTACAAGACGCTCTACTTCACGATGAACACGCTCATCGACCAGCTGCGGTTGGTACATCTGGAAGGGCGTGAGACCAACTTCTTCCGCAAGCTCTCCGCCCACGACCTGCTTATTATCGATGACTTCGGTATGGTCAGGCTCGAAGGGCAAATACAGCACGACTTCGAGCAGATCATCGACGACAGGTACAACCGCAAGGCGCTCATCCTGGCAAGCCAGCTGCCAGTCGCCGACTGGTACAACGTATTCCAAAGTGAACTGATTGCCGAGGCTTGCCTCGACAGAATAGTGCATAAATCAAAAAGATTTGAGCTGAAAGGCGAGAGTTTGAGAAAAAAGTATTAACTTTGCCGCCGATAGAGTAAATAACCAACCGAGTGAACGGATATCATCGGAATTGGTGAACGGCTATCGCCGGAATACGCAACCAAGCTTCGCTCAAAGTCACACAAGACACATTAGCAAACTTACGTTCATACGATTGAGATGGCATCTGCCCGTGAGGGTGGATGCCATTTTGAAAAGTATGTTAAATATTTGGAGAATTCGGAAATTTTCCATACTTTTGCAGTATAATGGTTGTTATGTGGATTTGCTAATAACATAATAATATGCATTAGAATATGAAAAATCCCCACAGCAGTTCCAGTTCATGAACCACTGTGGGGATTTACAACATTAGACATCTTCCCTCTTTTTTATCTTCTCCCCTCGTGGAGACCGAGAGGGGTTACTCATATTGATTTTTCCGTCTATACTGCTCCGTTAAGGCAAGAAGTTCTTTAAATTTCTCTACCCTATCTTCCTTCATCTTTCCAGCATTAAGAGCCTTTCTATTGGCCTTAATCCAATTAAGATACTTACCTCTTTCCTCTTCATCATGTTTTGACGGATTACGATGGTGCTTCTCTATGAAACTAACTACATCCTGATATCTCATCATCCATCTATCGTCCTGCGTCATATCACCAACCTGTTTCGTTCTGTTAACCTTACCACACCATCATCTACTATTATTCGTAATACTTACTTGTATCAAAACTAAATGCATTACGTCTTTTGTTCCTCCACTTTCCTTTCTCCAAATGCAACTCTAATATAAATGAACCTGGGAATGACATTGAAAAAACATCCTCATCGAAAGAAATCTCAAACGAAGCTTCGCACTTTCCCTCTACCATTATATAGTCCTCCTCTATTTGAATATCGCTAATTGAAGTCACACCACAATCATCGACCGAATATCCACTAGTGGTTAACTGATCTATTTCGTCAACTGGCTCTTTCGCCAAAGCTTCATATACTATCTCATCAAAACTATCAGGAATAGGTCTGCTCAATATGTGTTTAGCCGCGGGTGGTATTTTTACACGAAGTTGTATAGGTGGAATTTGCAACAACCTGCTTATCTCATTTCGCAAGTCTCGTGATTCTATCATATATGGCTCCAGTTCCAAGTCGTCCTTGATATCTTTCTCTCTGAAAATAACAGAATGAATATA
>Ga0310695_10014853_pt1 | contig 10467 bp, 9 predicted proteins | sample RumenRJG_04DNA_FD_203882 | JGI IMG/M metagenome (GOLD analysis project Ga0310695, IMG submission 203882) | Bovine rumen microbial communities from Lethbridge, Alberta, Canada - RJG_04 (v2) (version 2) | ecosystem: Host-associated > Mammals > Digestive system > Stomach > Rumen | place: Canada... | reverse complement strand
GGGCCTACAATATTGCCATTGGCATTGTCGTGCTCTATGGCATCCTGATCAATTTTCTGATTTGTGCCTACGGATCAGATTATGCACTGAGACTACTGGGTCGTGTCAATCCGATCATCTTAATTATTGGCTATCTGGTATTGGTTTTCGGGGGATCTTTTATGGCTATGAAATCCCACAATCCTCTGATCAGTTTCCTCGGCTATAATATGATCGTTCTGCCTCTGGGTCTTGTTCTGTGCATCACAGTTTCGGGCTATGGCGGGATAGGAAATGAGGTTGTCATCGATGCTTTTATGTACACCCTGGGCATCACCCTGGTCATCATCGGGGCGAGCTGCCTTGTACCAAAGCTTTTTCTCAGAATGGGCGGCTTCCTTTTTGCCGGACTGCTGGGGATGATTATCGTGGAGATTGTGGGTCACCTCTTTTTTGGATCGACCAACTGGACATCCTATGTTATAGCTGCCATTTTCAGCCTCTATATCGGTTATGATGTACAGAGAGCGCAGCTCTTTCCTAAGACCCTGGATAATGCCATTGATTCAGCGATTGATATCTATCTGGATATTACCAATCTCTTTATCCGGATTTTATCCATCATTGGAAACAAAGACAATTAATAGGATCTGACAATCATAAATCCACTGTATTCCTGATAACCTCCTTTTTGGGGAGGATTGGGAAGATCGGTGGATTTTTTCTATGAATATTCCTTCCTGACATTCTTAAAACAATCCTGCCAAAAAGCATACTTAAAGAAAGGGCGAAGAATGAAGAGAAACAGATGTTTACTTATAATCCTGGTTTTAATGGGACTTTTATGTCAGAACAGAGTCTGCGGAAAGGCGGCAGTGACCACCCCGCTGGAAAGCCTTCCCTCAGACACCGGCTTTGATCAGCTGGAAGTAACCATCAACCAGGAGGAAGGCAGCAGGACTTACATTGTTTATCGGCAGGGAGGAATCAATGAATCCACCCTATATCCCGGTTATATCGCCGGACATGGCTGTGCTGCCTGCTCAACGGCCAGCATCCTGACTGCCTGGGCGGAGGATTCCAGTGGGAAAATCACACCGGCAGACCTGGCGGAACGTGTGGAAAAAGAGGTCTTCGGCGAGGAAAAATGGACGAAAAACTATTCCAAATCCTTCGCGAAGCAGATGCCCATGTCCCTCTATGGGGCAAGCCTGATTCTGGAGTATTACCAGGTGCCCTGCACCTATGTCAGAAGCTTCGAGGACCAGGAGGCGGTGGAAGAGATTACGGCCCACTTAAAGAAGGGACTGCCTGTCATTGCCCTCTATTCCAATGTAAACAGACACGAAAAGAAGCATAAGGGGTCTGTCGGTTATCACACCATCACCTTTCTGGGCCTGACCGATGAGGGCGAGCTGATTATCGGAGAACCAGGAGGAAGCGGGCGCCTTCGCTTTTCCACGGTGGAGGAAATGATTCCCTACCTGTTTCCCTGTAAAGAACCGGAGTCAACGGCCTGCTATTTCAGCGGCAGGAAAAAGTCCGGCGGTTACATCCTCGTAGGTGTCGGGGAAAAAGAAGCAGAAGAGAGCCTTGAGTAAACAGAGCAAAGATCGAACGGAGCAAAACCGATAGAAGAAAGATCTGACGGAAAATATGAAAGAACTGCAGAAACATATAAAAAATAAATCATTCAGCCGGGTGTACCTCCTTTATGGAGATGAGACCTACCAGATTCTTCGGGGAAAAAAGATGCTGAAAAATGCTTTGGTTCGGGAAGATGACAGCATGAATTTCCAGGAGTACAGGGAGGAGAGGCCCAACCTGTCTGAAATCAGGGACACCGCTCAGACGGTCCCCTTTTTCAGTGACTGGCGTCTGATTATTCTCGACCGTACCAAGGTGATGAAGACCGGAAAGGACGATCTGGTGGAACTCATGGAAGCGGTGGCGGCCACCACTGTTCTGCTGATCTGTGAGCAGGAAGTTGACAAAAGATCCAAGGCCTACAAATGGATTAAAAAGAATGGCTTCATCCGGGAATTTCTGAAAAAGAATAATAAGGAGAATGATCTGATCCGATTCACCGCCCAGCTGTTGAAACGGGGCGGCAAGCAGATTCGGGAGCAGGATGCCCGTTATCTGGTCAATGTGACCGGTTCAGATATGTTTCAGCTGAAAAATGAGACGGACAAGCTGATTGCCTACTGCGGAGACCGTCCTGCCATCAGCCGGGAAGACATTGATGCCGTCATCTCGCCGGAACTAGAGAATAAAATATTTGACATGGTGGCGGCCATAGCCCAGGGAGACAAGGGGACTGCCCTCGGCTGCTACACGGATCTGATTCTTCTCAAGGAGGCTCCCATGAGAATTCTTTATATGATTCTCAGGCAGTACCGGATCCTGCAGATCATCTATGACATGAGAAGCCACGGCTGCAGTCCGGATGAGATTGCCCGCATGGCCGGCGTCCCTAAATTTTTTCTGGGAAGATACGAACAGCAGCTTAAGGGTTATACAGCGGATATGCTGGAAGAGTGCATGGATCAGTGCCTGTCTGCGGAGACGGCCATCAAGACCGGACAGATTGGAGACCGGCTCGGGGTAGAGACAATGATAGCCGCTCTATTAGAGAAAGATTATTAAAAAAATCAGAGAGAAATATTTAAAAATGCCCGACAGGCAGCCGCTCCTGTCGGGCATATCTATATCTGTTATTATGCTGTCTGTATGGAAGACTAGGCCATCTTGTTGACAGCTTTTGTCATACGGGAAATCTTTCTGGAAGCAGTGTTCTTATGATAGATTCCCTTGGAAGCAGCCTTGCTGAGATCGGAGATTGCATTTCTTAAAGCAGTCTCTGCAGCAGCCTTATCGTTGCTGGCGATGGCAGCTTCAACTTTCTTGATACTTGTCTTCACTCTGGACCTGGTAGACTTATTTCTTAATGTCTTCTTTTCGATGACCAGGATTCTCTTTTTTGCAGATTTGATATTAGCCAATCTGTACACCTCCATAAATATTTCTGATTTATTACCAACAGCACCTGCTGTTTTGTGCCGCAGCGATTTGAACCGCAAATCAAATTACTGCAAAGATACCCGCCAGGTCGGACACGGACAAGCTGACGTGCACATACTCTACTATTTTATTAAGGTGTATTTGGTTTGTCAAGAGAAAAGAAGGAGAAAAAATCATATTTTTTACTTTACATCTTCAGTTTCTTCGTTATATATTTTAATAGAATGAGAACAAGCAGACAGATGGAGGAAATGTTTTGGCAGTAATTGATCAGAGCAAAATCAGAAACTTTTGTATCATCGCCCATATCGACCACGGAAAGTCCACCCTGGCGGACAGGATCATCCAGGAGACCGGCCTGCTCACCGACAGGGAGATGCAGGACCAGGTCCTTGACAATATGGAACTGGAGAGAGAGCGTGGTATTACCATAAAGTCCCAGGCAGTCCGGATCATATACCATGCAAAGGACGGCCAGGAGTATATTTTCAACCTCATAGACACACCGGGTCATGTCGATTTCAATTATGAAGTGAGCCGCAGCCTGGCAGCCTGCGAGGGAGCCATCCTGGTGGTGGATGCTGCTCAGGGCATCGAAGCCCAGACCCTGGCCAATGTCTATCTGGCCCTGGACCATGATCTGGAGATCATGCCGGTCATCAATAAAATTGATCTGCCCAGCGCGGATCCGGACCGGGTGGTGGAGGAAATCGAGGATGTCATCGGCATCGAGGCCGAGGATGCGCCGAGGATCTCAGCTAAAAACGGGATCAATATCGATCAGGTTCTCGAGCAGATCGTGGAGAAGATTCCGGCACCGGGCGGAAGTCCCAATAATCCCCTCCAGGCTCTCATTTTTGACAGCCTCTATGATTCCTACAAGGGAGTAATCGTCTTTGCCAGAATTATGGAAGGGCGGATCCGAAAAGGCACCAATATGAAGATGATGGCCACCGGGGCCACAGCGGAAGTCGTGGAAGTGGGCACCTTCGGTGCAGGACAGTTCTTTCCCTGTGAGGAGCTTTCGGCGGGTATGGTGGGCTACATCACCGCCAGTCTGAAAAATGTCAAGGACACCAGGGTGGGAGATACAGTGACGGATGCAGATAATCCCTGCGCTCAGCCTCTGCCCGGCTATAAAAAGGTGAATTCCATGGTTTTCTGCGGGGTATATCCGGCAGACGGAGCCAGGTACCCTGACCTCAGAGACGCCCTGGAGAAGCTTCAGCTCAATGATGCAGCCCTCCAGTATGAGCCTGAGACCTCGGTTGCTCTGGGCTTTGGTTTCCGGTGCGGTTTTCTGGGCCTGCTCCATCTGGAGATCGTCCAGGAGAGACTGGAGCGGGAGTATGGGCTGGACCTGGTCACCACCGCCCCCAGTGTTATTTATAAGGTTCATCTGACTGATGGAACCTGTTTCGACCTGACCAATCCCACCAATCTGCCTGACCCCTCCAGCATCGAGTATATGGAGGAGCCTGTGGTGGCTGCGGAGATTATGGTCACCAAAGACTATGTGGGTCCCATCATGACCCTCTGCCAGGAGCGGCGGGGCACCTATATTTCCATGGAATATATGGAAGAGACCCGCGCTCTGCTCAAATATGAGCTGCCCCTCAATGAGATCATCTATGATTTCTTTGATGCACTGAAATCCAGATCCCGAGGCTATGCTTCCTTTGATTATGAACTCAAGGGTTATCAACGGTCCGATCTGGTCAAACTGGATATCCTGATCAATCGGGAACCTGTGGATGCCCTCTCCTTCATCGTTCATGCCTCCACGGCCTATGAGAGAGGCCGCCGCATGTGCGAGACTCTGAAGGGGGAGATTCCCAGACATCTCTTTGAGATTCCAATCCAGGCGGCCATCGGCAGCAAGATCATTGCCCGGGAGACGGTCAAGGCAGTCCGCAAGGACGTCCTGGCCAAGTGTTACGGTGGTGATATCACAAGAAAGAAGAAGCTTTTGGAGAAACAGAAGGAAGGTAAAAAACGAATGCGCCAGGTGGGTGCGGTGGAAGTTCCCCAGAAGGCTTTTATGGCAGTGCTTAAGCTCAGTGAGGACTGATGGAAGATTCAATCGTAATCTGATGAAGAAGGAAATCGGGTCGGCAAAACAGGCATTTCCAGCCTGCGCCGGCCCTTTAGTATTTCAGATGAATCAAAAATCTGAGTAAAAAAGTTGGATAAAGATGAATAAAAAAGATGAATTAAGATGAATAAAAAAATAGAAGAAAAGATTCTTGAACTCTATATTCATATCCCATTTTGTGTCAGGAAATGTATCTACTGTGATTTTCTGTCTTTTCCTGCCGGCCAAGGGGAAACAGATCTGATCAGGACCTACTGCCGTGCCCTGGAAAAGGAAATTCAGGCCTCCGGAGATACCTCCTGGCTGGTGAAGAGCATTTTCTTCGGAGGTGGGACTCCTTCCCTGCTGGAAGGAGAGCAGATGACCTCCCTGATGCAAACTTTAAGACAATCCTTCCGGGTGGATCCGGAGGCGGAAATCAGTCTGGAGGCCAATCCGGGAACCCTGGATCGTGACCGGCTGAAAGCCTTTCGCAGCGCTGGTTTCAATCGGCTGAGCATCGGGCTCCAGTCCGCCTCTGACCAGTCCCTGGCCCTGTTGGGGAGGATTCACACGCTGGACCAGTTCCTGGAGAACTATCAGGAAGCCAGACGCTGCGGCTTTGACAATATCAATATTGATATCATGAGCGGCCTTCCCGGCCAGTCTCTGGAAGAATACAAATGGACTCTGGATCTGGTGACAGACCTGAGGCCGGAACATATTTCCTCCTACAGTCTGATCGTGGAGGAGGGGACGCCCTTGTCCAGGTCAGAAAGGCTGCTGGAGATCCTGCCCGATGAGGAGTCAGACCGGGAGATGTACCGGGAGACAGGAAGGCGGTTGAAGAAGTCCGGCTATCGGCGTTACGAGATTTCCAACTATGCCCTGCCGGGAAGGGAGTGCCGGCATAATCTGGGCTACTGGAGCGGTATTTCCTATCTTGGACTGGGGTTGGGGGCTTCCTCCTACCTGCCGCTGGAAGACGGCAGACACTGCCGTTTCAAAAATACCGATGAGATGGCAGACTACCTGGAACAGCCTTTTCTTCCCTTTAAGCACCGGCAGGACTATGCCGTTCTGACCCGGGAAGAAGAGATGGAAGAGTATATGTTTCTGGGTCTCAGAAAGTGTGAAGGGGTGTCGGCAGCTGCCTTTGCCCGATCTTTCGGCAGGACCATGGAAGAGATTTACGACAGCCAGATCAGAAGATACCGGCAATCCGGCCATCTGCTTCTTACAGGTGACCGGCTGGCTCTCACCGAAAAAGGTATCGACGTGAGTGACTACATTTTCAGAGATTTTATGCTGGTGGATTAGAGGAGGCTGACATTTTGCCCGATAGCGGTTATAATGGAAAAATCAGAAACCATTCAATCGTAATCTGATGAGATAAGACAGGTGATATTATGAAATGGAATAAACTGACAATTGAGACGACAACGGCTGCAGAGGATATGCTCAGCTATGAATTGACAGAGATGGGGATGGAAGGAGTCGAGATCGAAGACCATGTTCCCCTTTCCGAGGAAGACAGAAAGATCATGTATGTGGATCTCCTTCCTGATGAGATTGCTCCCGATGATGGAACGGCGAGAATCTCCTGCTACGTGGACGAGAAAGAAGACCTGGACCAGGTGGTGAGGAGAATCCGGGACAAGATCGAGGAGCTGTCGGCCTTTCTTCCCATGGGAAGCGGCAGGATCCATTTTGACGTGACCCAGGAAGAGGACTGGATCAACAACTGGAAAGTCTTTTTCAAACCCTTCCGTCTCGATGACAATATTGTGATCAAGCCCTCCTGGGAGACCCTGGAGGACAGGAGAGAAGATGATATCATCGTGGAGATTGATCCGGGAACAGCCTTTGGCAGCGGATCCCATGAGACCACCAAACTTTGCATCACCATGCTGAAAAAATATATGAAGCCCGGCGCCGCCATTCTGGATGTGGGAACCGGCAGCGGTATCCTTTCCATCATAGGACTGAAGCTGGGCGCCGGCCATGCTTCGGCCACGGATATTGACCCCAATGCCATCAGGGCTTCGGAGGAGAATTTCGAAATGAATCACATCCCCGAAGGGCAGGCAGAAGTCTGTCAGGTCAATATCCTCGATCCCGCGGAGGCTGCCGGAGCCGCCATGGTAAATGGCACAGAGAAATACGATCTGATAGTGGCCAACATTCTGGCGGATGTGATCATTCCCCTGTCGGGGCTGGTGAAGCCCCTTCTCAAGGAAGGGGGCGTGTTTATCGCCTCCGGCATTATCAATACCATGGAAGAGGCTGTCAGGGAAGCCGTCGAGGCCAATGGCCTGGAGATCCTTGAGGTGAACCACATGAAAGACTGGGTGGGCCTGGCAGCCAGACCAAGATAAAGGCAGCAGGGAGGAGCAGGTGCTTTAACGTATGTTTCAATTTTTTATCGAAGTCGAAAATATCACAGACCAGGGGATCCTGATCACAGACGGGAAGGATGTCAACCATATAAAGAATGTTCTCAGAATGAGACCGGGTGACCAGGCGGCCTTCTGCTGTCAGGAAAAAGAGAAAATGTACACCTGTTGTCTCAGGGAGGTCAGCCGGGAAGAGATTCTTTTTGACATTCTCGATATTGACAGTACAGTCACAGAACTCCCGGTGGAAATTACCCTTTTTCAGGGTCTTCCCAAAAGTGACAAGATGGAGATGATTATCCAGAAGACTGTGGAACTGGGGGTCAGCCGGATCGTGCCGGTGGCATCCAGACGTGCAGTGGTACGACTGTCCGGAAAAAAAGAAGAGAAGAAGCTGGCCCGCTGGCGGGAGATTGCCAAAAGTGCGGCCAAACAGTCCAAAAGAGGGAGAATCCCCGAGATCGGCGGCGTCATGACTTTTGCCCAGGCAGTGGAAGAAGGAAAGAAACTGGAGATGCTGTTGATCCCCTACGAGGAAACCATGGGTATGGAAGCTGCCAGAAAGGCTGTTGCCGCCGCAGCCGAAAAGAAAAGCCTTGGAATCTACATCGGACCGGAAGGCGGATTCGAGAAGGCGGAGGTGGATCTTGCTGTGGAGGCCGGCGCAGTCCCCATCAGTCTGGGAAGGCGGATTTTGAGGACAGAGACAGCCGGCATGGCCCTGCTGGCCATTCTGGGCTTTGCCCTGGAGGAAGACTGAGAGTCTGGATCAATGAATCTCTTCTCAGAAGAGAAGGGAGTCGGGGTCGTAATCTGAGGAAAGAGTTAAAGGAGAAATAATTATGGCTGGTTCAGGAATTGGAACCATATATCGGATGACAAGCTGGGGGGAGACCCACGGAAAAGGAGTCGGCGTTGTTGTGGACGGCTGCCCGGCCGGCATAGAGCTGACCGAAGACCACATCCAGGGGTACTTAGACCGCCGCAGGCCGGGCCAGTCCAGGTACACCACCAAGAGAAATGAGTCTGACCAGGTGGAGATTCTCTCCGGCGTTTTTGAGGGGAGGACCACAGGAAGTCCCATCTCCCTGCTGGTTTTTAACAAGGACCAGCGGTCCCGGGACTACAGTGCCATAAAGGACTTGTACAGGCCGGGACATGCAGACTACACCTTTGACCGGAAATACGGTTTCAGGGATTACCGGGGTGGTGGGAGATCTTCCGGCAGGGAGACCATCGCCAGGGTAGCCGGGGGAGCCATTGCGGCCAGAGCCCTGGCCCAGCTGGGCATAGAAGTATTTGCCTACACCCGGTCCATTGGACCCTGTGCCATAGATGAAGCCCGGTTTGATCCCGGAGAGAGGGACAGGAACGCCCTTTATATGCCGGATCCTGAGGCGGCAGCCAGGGCGGCGGCTTTTCTGGAAGAGAAGATGAGTCAGGAAGATTCCTCCGGGGGTGTAGTGGAATGCCGCATCAGCGGCCTGCCCGCAGGAGTTGGCGAGCCGGTTTTCGACAAACTGAGTGCCTGCCTGGGCAAGGCAATCCTTTCCATCGGGGCGGTGAAGGGCTTTGAGATCGGAGATGGTTTTGCCGCAGCTCGGTCGGTGGGATCTGTCAACAATGATGCATTTTGCAGGAAGGAAGGCAGGACGGTCAAAGCCACAAATCATGCCGGAGGAATCCTCGGAGGTCTGAGCGACGGCTCGGAAATCCTGTTCCGGGCGGCCTTTAAACCAACCCCATCCATCGCAAAGAGACAGTCCACCGTGACCCGGCAGGGTCAGGAGACAGATCTTTTCATCAAGGGACGACATGACCCGGTGATTGTTCCCAGGGCAGTTGTGGTGGTGGAAACCATGGCAGCGGCGACGGTTTTTGACCTGCTGCTTCAGAATATGACCAGCAGGATGGACCGGATCATCGAGTTTTATCAGGACAGATAAGAAGGAAAACATTTTTCAGGATGTCCTTGAAAAGGCGTAAATGCCATTTTTTTACCAGCACATAATCATACTAGATCAACAAGACTTTTCAGGCCTTTTGTGTTATCCTGTATATGGAGGATACTGTGTGTTTATCAGCGGGAGAGCGCTTGATCATAAGCGCTGCTTTCCTGACCGAAGAAGGTGCTTGTATGGCTGATCAGGGGAGAAAGTGCATAGGTTTGATTGAGGCCATCGGTCTTGCTGCAGCCATCTCTGCTGCCGACGCGGCAGTCAAGGCGGCCAATGTGGAATTGATTGGTTATGAGTATGCAGGCTACAGTGCCAGGATTGCTGTGAAGGTGGAGGGAAAAGCCGAGGCGGTCCGCACAGCAGTTGCCGCCGGCAGGGCTGCCACCTACGGAGTGAAGGGTACACTGAATGGCTGCCAGTCCACCGCCATAAGTTTTGCCCTGGATCCCCGTGTCTATGACACCATGATCCACAACCGGATGACCACAGGTGATCCCCTGCAGATTGCCTCAGGCAAGAGACCCCAGGGTACCGGCAAGACCGGCAAGAGGGCCGGTGTCTGGGACGGACGCGGTGTCTACATCTACGAATAAATCCTACAGAAGCGTTGCAAAACGCTTCTTTTTTTTTCGGGGAATTGATACCTCCAACTGACATTACACAGGGCATATGGACTTTTTGCCTCTTACTATAACGGGGCTGTCACATGAAAGAGGATGAAAGATTTGACATAACGACTAAGACCCTTAATGTCCTACGTGTTTGGCATTTGTGCGGTGTCTGTGCGTTCTGAGACGGACTGATTTTTAGTCCGTCATCAGACGAACAGATGCCGCCAACTGACATAACACGGGACATTAAGGGTTCTTGTCGTTTTTAATTGAGGTATCTGCTTTCATGTGACAGCCCTGGTTTCCATAAGGATTTCTTTCCCCCTTGAATCTTTTCTTGAAATGAATATTTGTTTATGCTACAATCAAGTCTATGGCAATATGAAGGGGTGTAGTATGTATAAAATAATCAGCAGAGACGGTCT
>Ga0310695_10014852_pt1 | contig 10467 bp, 9 predicted proteins | sample RumenRJG_04DNA_FD_203882 | JGI IMG/M metagenome (GOLD analysis project Ga0310695, IMG submission 203882) | Bovine rumen microbial communities from Lethbridge, Alberta, Canada - RJG_04 (v2) (version 2) | ecosystem: Host-associated > Mammals > Digestive system > Stomach > Rumen | place: Canada... | reverse complement strand
TCCTTACTTCAATCTCCCAGATTCTCGTAATCTTTGAGCCAGATTCTAACCTCGACGCTGAAAATCCGCAAAAATCGATTTCGTACCATCGTACCATCGTACCATCTCGAAAATCGATTTTGCACCCCAAAATATTCCCTATTGATTTATATATATTATTATATATATTATAATATATATAATAATATATATAAATATAATATACCATTTCAACCAATTAATTAGTAAAACCGCAAATGGTACGATGGTACGATGGTACTTTTCAGTGTACTTCCCTAAAATAAGTTGAATGTTTTTCAGTGTTTTCAGGGTATGACACAGCATTTTCTGCCTTAAAGTTTGGTGGAGTAAAAAATATGTGTTACCTTTGTAGCCATAATTGGTTAATCTGGATTTATGTTTGAAGATACAAATACAGAAATCGACATCTTTGAAGATGATTTTGACCTTCTGGTAGCAGAAGGTCAGGTTAGGGATATTGCTGATGAGTTGGAAGAGTTGCATTATCGACGTGGTTCGCATTTTATCTGGCAACTGAAGGTTATAACTTCTCATCCCTCATTCTATCCCATCAAGGGTGAAGATAACATCTATACTACAGGAGGCGAGAGTGGTGAAGATTATGAGAATCTTCTCAATACAGCCCGTAAGGCTGTAGAGCATGGATATCGTGTATTTATCCTGCCTAATCCCAAAGGTATCCGTACGGCTGATTTCATCTTTGAGCGCAAAGGGGTATATAAGATGTTTGATTTGAAAACTATATCTGGTAATAACTCAGTAGATAATCGCTTGTCAGAATCCGTTGGTCAGACAAACCGTGTTCTACTCAATATGGCTGTAGATTATAATCCTCGCCAGTTGGCAAGAAGCATTCGGCATTATTTTGAAAGAAATACAGAATCATTAGAGGTTCTAATATTAAAGGGAAAGAAGATTATTTCTATTATTCGTGAAGACGTTGAAGGAACATCATATATAAAGTACTTTATGATGAAGTACAGGAAATAAAAAAGTCACCCCAAAAGGTGACTTAAATGGGCAGTATCGATAAAGCCTTACCCCACGCGGGATTCTACCCGGATAGTCAAACATACATTTGACGTTGCAAAGATAGTGCAAATCGAATAAAAAACCAAATTTTTTTTGAGTTTTTTTGAGATGCAGCCTATCTTCGACTCATTTTTGAGTCAAAGATACGAGCAATCTTCCAAATATTTTGGAAGAAAAATCGTCATTCCCACGTTATTTTCAAACTTTTCCCCCTTTTCTTTCTTTATTTCCAATTTATTTCGTACTTTTGCAGATGCATCGTGGTTTAAACTAAGCTCCAATGGGGAGTAAAGGCTGCGTTGCAAGATTTTCGCGGGTTAATAGAATAGTATCGAAGATTCTGAAGAGGTTCACTTTCAAATAGTCGCCAACTAAATGATAACACGACCTCGCGGGATTGGGATACGCCTGTATAGGCGTACCCTTTCCTTGTATATCGTGTTAAGGCCTGTTTGGCGACGGCTTGAAAGTGAGTATGCAAGGGATTGAGGGTACGCTTTCTTTTTCCCTAACTTAAAACAATTGAAAAAATATGGAATTGAGTATTTGTGAAGGATATTGCTATCAAGTTGTTGATAGCCTTCTTGAAGTTACAACTCCCACTACTGCGAGTATGCTCGAGAAATTAATATCTTCGAAAGGAGCTATTGAGGTGAGCAGAGCCGATGCTTTCGAACGTGGTTTTGAGGAGCTTGCCGACTGGTCTATACCAGAGAACGATAGGCTATATGTTATTGGTGATTTCATCCTAATATGTTTACCCAAAGATGGAGGATCATACGCCTAATGTTGAGGTACCTACCAGAGAATAAAGGTTTCAAGACAGACTTGATAGTTCAGCCCAATGAGACATTACGAGTCGGCATAATAGATGCAGACTTGTTAGATCATGGAACCCGTCATCCTAACCTTGCACTTCTAAAGGTATCAGCTTTCTGCAAGGAGCATGGACATCTCGTAAGGCTGATTACAAGCTACGACGAGCTTATGGAGAATGGTAATCCCATCATAACAGATTGCGATTACGATGTGTTAGTGTTGTCGAGAGTTTTTAAATTTACTAAGATTCCCAAATTCATTAGTCTAATGATAAAGCAACACCTTGTTTTTTATGGTGGCACCGGTTTTTTTGAAGTAAATGGGCCTAATCTCCCTGACGAAGTAGAACATCATGCTCCTGATTATCATTTGTATGAAGAATATATTGAGAAGGCTACTGGTGGCGACGAAAAGATAAAAAAACGCAAATTTGATGACTATCTTAGCTATTCCATAGGTTTTACTACAAGAGGCTGTATACGTCATTGTGGTTTCTGTGTGAATCGCTTACTGAACAGGGTCGTTGAATGGTCGCCTGTATCTGAATTTTTAGATGAAGATCGCCCCAATATATATCTTTGGGATGATAATATAATGGCAGCTCCACCTAAGGTGTTTGCTAAAGTTATGGAAGATCTGAAAAAATCTGGTAAACCATTCCAGTTCCGTCAAGGAATGGATATAAGATTAATGACACATCAAAAAGCAGAATTGCTTAATGAAGTAAAGTATCATGGTGACTATATTTTTGCTTTTGATCATTATCGCATGGATGATCCCAACGAAAAGAAACAAGTGGAACAAATAATCAAGGGCCTGAAGATTTGGAGAGAGCATTGCTTGAAGTCTACTAAATTATATGTTCTTGTTGCCTATGATAGTCAGGATGAAAAAGATATAGAAGGAACATTTTTTAGGATTAAAACATTGATGGAATACGGATGTCTTCCATATATTATGCGTTTTGAAGAGTATAAAAACTCAGAATATAAGGATATGTATATTCAGTTAGCTCGTTGGTGTAATCAACCCAGTTTCTTCAAGAAAATGAGTTTTCGCCAATACTGCATTAGAAATGAAGAATACCATTTAGGCATTCAAGATCTGACACCCAAAGACAAATACAATAAGAAATTGAAAATTCCCCAAGGATACCATATGAAAAAGAAATATTGTTCTTGCTATCAGACGATGCTCGACTTTGAAGCCGAGTTCCCTGAGATAGCCAAGAAATATTTCGATTTGAGATTTGAAGAATTAAACCCCTATTAATTAGTGAAACGATGATACAAACAGTAAAATAACTTAAATGAAGTTTTCCATATAATTTCGCAATTTGAACAATCTATATAATAATAAAGACATGGATTCAATAAAAGAAGCATTTATTATTAATTTTTACTCTCATAAATTACACGTTGAAGATACATGTAATTTGCAATATCCATCTGATGGTATGATGAGATTATGTGAGGATATATATTCATGTCTTCTTAATGTAGAGTGTGAGGAAATTATTCGAGTAATTAAAAAAATTGGGCTAATCTTTGAAATCTCACATGGTGATGTTCCACAATTCAGCAATTTTGAGGATTGTGTATATAAAGTTCCTCTTCTAGTTAAAGATTGTGGTATCGAAGATTTGACTTTTACACAATTAGGATATATGTTGCGAACTAAGCCTCGTAAAGTTAGTGCTGACATGAAATATGGTGAAAATCAATCGAAAACCGCTGCTCAAATGGGACTTTGCTCAATAATAAATGCAAGAATCTATCCTTCATATCTTGGAGTTGGTTTTTGTAATCTTGATAAAGAATCTCAAATGAATCTTTTGCCAAAATTAATTTTGTTTATTCCATATATATTTAATCAGTATGTTACAAATGCGAAATTTGAAGATATAAATGATTCCGTTTCTTTTCTTTCTCTATCAACTCAAAAGAGAAGACTTACCAATATTTGGTCTTTAATAAATCAAGTAAATAAAGTATTGCCATATGAGCTTCAAATCATTAGATATTAAACCAAGTTACGAATCTGGTGTCGGTGATATCGTTCAAGATTTCTACGAACCAGTTTTAACAGAATCTGTCTTGTATGATAGAATCTCCGGCTTTTTTACATCAACCAGTTTGGCTGTTGCTGCAAGAGGTATGTGCAATTTTATCAAGAACGGAGGAATTATGCGCATAATTACCAGTCCTATATTATCATCTGATGATGTTGAGGTTGTTGAGAAACTAATTGAAAAGAAAGGTAAAATTGAAAGTAAAGAATTAGGACTGGATTTAGATGCTCTTGAAGATGCTTTTATATCTGATCATGTTAAAGCCTTTGGGTGGTTATTAGCTGCTGGTAAAATTGATATTCGTCTTGCAATATTGCTGGATGACAACAATAAACCTATCACAAAAGAAAGAATACTCTCTGCAGGTTTGTTCCACCAGAAAATAGGGATTCTTACTGATATTGAAGGCAATCATATATCATTTAGTGGATCAATAAATGAAACTGCAAGCGCTTGGACCAAAAATGACGAAGAATTTAAAGTTTTTAAAGAATGGGAAGAGTCATATTCTTATTATAATGAAGACCGTGAACGTTTCAATAATTTATGGGAAGGTAAAAAACGTAATGTCGTAATCGTCGATTTACCTCACGCTATAAAAAATGAGTTAATCGAATATTCAAAAGATTTTGATGTGGAAAGAATTTCTGCTAAACAATATGTTGAGAGAAAAAGAAATCAAGCATCCCCATTTGAACTTGATGGAATATCACTCTTCTATTATCAGAAAGAAGCATTAGATAATTGGAAAAAATATGGATTCTGCATGCTTTTTGAAATGGCGACAGGTACAGGTAAAACTCGTACAGCCATCGCTGGATTAAATTATGTTAGACATAAGCATGCAAGAACAATTACAGTTATAGCTTGTCCACAGAATGCTCTTGCAAAACAATGGAAAGAAAGTGAAGTCGCAAGTTTCAATCTCAACTTTGATAAAGAGATAATAATTGATGGTACAGTACCAAATTGGAAATCAAAATTAAAAGAAGTCTGCCTAGAGAATGGAGCAGGTTTTGCTGACCATTGTATTATTTATACAACTCACAATACCGCCTCTTCAGATAGTTTTATTTCCATTCTTATGAACAACAGATCTCAAAAGACAGTTTTGACTTTCGTCGGAGATGAAGTTCATTGGCTCGGTGCAAAAACATTGAGAAAAGCATTGTTGCCAATTTATGAATATAGAATAGGCTTAAGTGCAACCCCATCTCGTTGGTTTGATGACACAGGTACCCGCCTATTGGAACACTATTTTGGTGATAATCATTATGAATTTACGATGAAGAATGCGCTTGCAGAAATTAATCCAATTACAGGGAAGCATTTCTTGGTAGATTATATGTACCTTGTTAGTCTCATTAGTCTTAATGAAGAGGAAGGACAAAAATATTCTGAGTTGACAGAAAAATTAAGCAAACTTTACCGTATGAAAGATAGTGACCCTGAGGTTGCAGAAGCTTATGATCGTCTTTTACAGAAGAGAGCAGAAATAATTAAAAATGCAGAAAACAAATATTTAGTCTTATCAGATATTCTTGACAAAATGATTGAAGATGGACAATTAGAGAATCTTATAATTTTCGTTTCCCCTCAACAGAAAAACAAAGTGTTGGAAATGCTGGAAAGCAAAGGTGTTGTTCATCATCAACTAACTCAAGCAGAAGGGAATGCGCCCAGAAAAGAATATAGCGGATTGACTGAAAGACAATATATAATTAAATTGTTCAAAGATAAGAAATATCAAGCATTAGTTGCAATTAAATGCTTGGATGAAGGTATTGATATTCCAAGTGCGTGTAGAGGAATATTAATGGCAAGCAGTACAAATCCTCGCGAATATGTTCAAAGAATAGGTCGAATTATTAGGCAAGACAAGGATAAAAAGCTTGCATACCTATATGATATTTGCGTTGAATCTTCAGGGGCATTAACTGAAGATCTTCAAGATATTGATGCTAAAATTAGAAAAAATGAACGTAAAAGGCTTCGAGAAATTGCCGAGAACTCCATAAATTCTGTCGATGCACTTCAAACTATTTTAAAATTGAATTAAAAAACAATATTACTATGGCATTAAATCAAAAAATAACAAAGAAGATTAAGGAAAAAGCCGGGAGTGACGATTTCCTTAGAAACAAGATGATTTCCTTGTTGTCTAGAGTAGATGAAGGGAAACAGCCAAAACGAGAAATTGAAAAAATTATTAACGAAATAAAGTAATCTTTATGAGAATAGAATCTATTGAAATACTGAATTTTCGCCAATACAGAAAGGAGAAGTTTGTTTTCCCTAGAATAAAAGGTAAAAAAGACATTCATGTGATTATTGGTGAGAATGGTGAAGGAAAAACCAATATTCTAAATGCACTTACATGGTGCCTTTATGGTGAAGAACTTCATTTGGGCGATAAAAATACTGCTATTAATAAAATAAATAGTCAATACGTACAAGAACTACGCGATCATTCTCAGAAAAATGGAGAAACAAAAGTCACCGTTGTGATGTCAATCGAAGACGGTGGCAAAATAACATTTATGAGAACTGCTATATATAGCATTACTCAAAGTAATGTTATAGAAACCAAACAAGATGTTATTGCGATAGCGAATGCAAATGGCGGTAATAAAATCATTGAAAAAAAAGATGACTATGAAATGTATGTTTCCAGATATGTGCCGAAAGAAATTAACGAATATATATTCTTTGACGGTGAACTCATGGATCAGTATTTTAAATCAGAAAAACGAGGAAATATTGAATCTGGAATTAAAGATCTGACAAAGGCATCAACTATTGAAAAAACGAAAAAACAACTGAATTTATATGCAAAGAACGAAATTGCACCTGTTTTAAAAAGTAATGGTGATAATCGTGTCAGCGAGGCGCAGACTAATCTTGAAAGCGAGCAAAAAAGACGCGATGATCAACAGGAAAAAGTTGGTCTGATATTAAATCAGATAAAAATAGCAGAAGGTGAAATAGAAAGATTGACAGATATAATCCAAGGATTCGATTCATTAAAGGAAAAAACTGATAAATTGGAAGAACTTGAAGAAGAATCTGATAATCTCAAGAGACGCCAAAAGAAATTAAACAATGATCTTAATGAGTTTGTTCGACAAAATTACATATATTTCGCATTGTTTCCTGCTCTTAAAGGGTTTAGAGATTATATACATAGTCAAGAATCTAAAGGTAACTTACCACCCAAAATAGACAAAAGACTTGTTCAGTCTATTATTGATAGCAAAGAATGTGCAGTTTGCGGAAACCATCTAAATACAGAACATCTTCAGCATGTCTTATCTATTTTACAAAAGCTCGAAGTGTCAAGTACAACATCGGCAGAACTTAATCGTGCTTCTTCGGCATTGAATGCTATCATTGACAGTATGAAATCATATCCTAGAAAGAAGCAAGCAATTATTGATCTAAAAAGTGATCTTGATAGACAGGTAAAGAGGAATGAAGAGGAGTACGAAAAACTCAGTAAAGAACTACGCAGTATACCTAACCAGGATAAAATTAGGGAAGCGATAATTGAACGCGAAGAATATCGTAAAAGCATAAATCCTCTACATGAAAAGTATGGCAGAGAGAATTTAATTCTCGAAGCACGAACAAAAGCTGTAAAAAGAGCTGAAAAAGAATTAGAGGATGCAATGAAAAGCAATCGTCTACTGGATATATATCGCAAGCAACTTGATTTTTGTAAGAAAGGTATTATTTTGTTAGATGAAACTTTGAATGAAATAATTGAAGAATGCAGAAAGGAGATGGAGGTTGTAACATTCGAGATTTTTAACAAACTAATTTGGAAGAAGGATGCATTCTCAAAAGTCAATATTCTCGATGATTATTCTTTTGAACTTTTAGATGCATATGGGCAACAGACATTGGGCGCTTGTAGTGCTGCAGAAAGAGCTTTGCTTGCATTATCTTTCACAATTGCACTCCAGCAGACCTCAGGCCATGATTCTCTTCTCTATATAGACACTCCTCTCGGACGTGTTGGCGAGAAAAATCGTATCAATTTTGCAAAGGTATTAACAGGAATTGCAGAGAGTAAACAAGTAATTTTGTCATTTACTCCAACGGAGTATGATGATAATGTAAGAAGACTACTTGCTGGCGAATATAGTTCTTATTTTGAATTGAGTTTTGACAAAGGTGTAACAACAATTAAAAAATAAATTTATGGCATTTTTAAATATTTCTTCCAAGAATAAAAATGGTATTCTCAGAAAGATAGATGATGAATGTTATCTTGGTCTTGATGAATGTACTCGTCTTGATTTATATAGTTTTATGGTTGCTCTAGGTTTTGCAAGCGGTTATGCTTCCGACTTTGATGGGGCAAAAGAATCTTTAATTCGAGAAGAGTATACAAAGAACAATAATATTTGTTATGCATTCTCTGCTATATATTTTAACGATAATAAGGATAAAGTTGAAGAAATAGCAGATACAGAAAAGGTTTTTGCATTGGCTGATAAATATGCAAATACAGGATTTAGCGTAATGGCCGATTATATCAATGAGTATAGTCAAAATGCATTGGCAATGAAACTTCTAGCTGATATGGATAATATGTACGAGCAATATAAAGATTCATTTTAATTGTTAATCATTAACGGATAATGATTATATTTGCAACGTATATATGACTTTTGACAGATATGGAGATAAGGCAATAGAGCTGGTAATGGAAGGCAAATCGCTTTTCATTACGGGTAAAGCTGGTACTGGTAAGACTCAACTGCTAAAGGAAATCGTATCGCGACTTGAAGCTAAGAAAAGATACGTAGCTGTGACTGCGCCCACAGGGATAGCTGCACACAATGCTGATGGTGTGACGATTCATTCTTTTATCCATTTGCCTTTGTCGCCTTACTTGCCTGGCGTTAAGATTCCAAGGTTGTATGATCTGAATGAGGATGAGGTGAGGGTTGTGAGACAATTGCAGGTGCTGATTATTGATGAGGTCAGTATGGTGCGTTGCGATATGATGGATGCTGCTGACGACATCCTGCGCCATTATAGAAATAGTAAGGAGCCGTTTGGAGGTGTGCAGGTTGTGATGTTTGGCGATCTGTTCCAGTTGATGCCTGTGGCTGATGAGGAGGAAGAAGAACAGTTGATGGAGTATTACGAATCACTGTACATCTTTGGTAGCAAGGTGATGGAGGAACTGGATTATGCCATGCTGGAGCTGAAGAAGATCTATAGGCAGGACAAACGTAGTTTTGTGAGACTCCTTAATAAAATAAGGTGGGGACGAATCAATGCTGTAACGCAAGAAAAACTGGATCGGCTTTTCCATAGAAATTATAAGGTGTCGGAAGATAGTCACCAGATAATCCTGACCACACATAACAGGAAGTCGAAACGTATCAACAGGCAGAAGCTGGAGGCGATGGAGGGTCAGGAATGGGATTATCAGGCATACACTGAGGGCTCTTTCCCCAGTCAGGAATATCCCACCAACTTCCATCTGAATCTAAAAGTAGGGGCCAGAGTGATGTTCCTGCGTAATTCGGATGAGTATTTCAACGGCATGCTGGGTACTGTCGTGGCTTTGGATGATGAGTCTATAGAAGTAAAGGCTGACGAGAATGGAAGAATCATTCACGTGAAGAGGAGTACCTGGGATTTTAACCGTTATCACCTAAACACGAAAACCAAGGAACTAGAAGTGGAACGCGTTGCCACTTTCAAACAATATCCTCTTAAACTGGCTTGGGCCATCACTATACACAAGAGTCAAGGGTTGACTTTTGATGAGGTGGTGATAGACGCAGGTAAGGCTTTCGCTGCAGGACAAGTGTATGTAGCATTGAGCAGATGCAGACGGCTTGATAAGATCGTGCTGATGTCGAGAATCACTCCCAAGACTGTGATGATGGATCAAAGCGTAAGAGGGTATCTGAATACTGTTAAGCGAGTTGAGGTTGAAGATGAAGAGGTTCCTGCACCAAAGGAAGAGCGTAAAAGCATTAAGTTGTCAGGAACTGTCAAGAAGACGCTTACAGCTTATCAGAAGGGGTGCTCACCTGAGGAGATTGCAAAGAGGCGTGGTATTACGCTGGGAACGATCTATGATCATCTAACCCAACTTATTGCAGCTGGAGAGATCAGTGTCTATAACCTGATTTCTAAAGAGGATGTGGCGCTTGTGGCATCTGCAAGGAAGAAGGCTGATTCTGACAGGCTTTCTCTCATCAAGGTGTATCTCCCACCTGAAATGACTTATGAAACGATCAAGTTGGCAATGGCCCATATATTGCAGGAATAAGGTACATTTTCTTAAAAGATATTAAATAATCAAGGGGTGTCCTGCGTTTTGGAACAAGTAGGATGTATCTTTGCATCGTGAAATAAAAATTAGAGTGTATGAATACATTTATTATGATGTGGAATCCTGCTATCTCAAATTGGAAGATGGAGGACTTTGAGTTGACCTTGTGTCATTTTGATGATGTTGAGTTCAAGTGGGCTATCTATGACTATAAGAAAGC
>Ga0310695_10014851_pt1 | contig 10468 bp, 2 predicted proteins | sample RumenRJG_04DNA_FD_203882 | JGI IMG/M metagenome (GOLD analysis project Ga0310695, IMG submission 203882) | Bovine rumen microbial communities from Lethbridge, Alberta, Canada - RJG_04 (v2) (version 2) | ecosystem: Host-associated > Mammals > Digestive system > Stomach > Rumen | place: Canada... | reverse complement strand
TAACTAATCTGCCGAATGCATGGAACCGAAAATCCATCCGTGGATTTTCGGATTCCTGACGAGAATTTTGCTATGCAAAATTCTCGCTTGGCTTTTACTCCGCATCCGTGCGGAGCATTTATTTCTTGCCGAATGGCATTCCAAGGCAAAAATGAGCTTCGGCACCATGCCGAAGGTCATTCTAAGGCAAAAACGTGCTTCGGCACCATGCCGAAGGTCATTCTAAGACAAAAATGGGCTTCGGCATCGTGCCGAATGGCGTTCCAAGGCAAAAATGAGCTTCGGCACCATGCCGAATGGCGTTCCAAGACAAAAATGGGCTTCGGCATCGTGCCGAAAAGGTTCGCTATCACAAGGAACAGGAAGGAGGAGTTAGAACTATGTGCAGAATTGTAGAGGATTATGCAAAAGAAAGAGCTGCGGAAGCTAGAAAAATCGCTCTTGCAGAGGGCTTGAAGCGTGGCTTGAAGCGTGGAGTTCACGAAACCGCTATCGCCAACGCGAAGAACTTTCTTCAAGAGGGTGATTCACCTGAAAAAATCGCACGCTGCTGTTCACTTCCATTGGAACAAGTACTAGCCCTCAAAGAAGAGCTTTCACGTGAGCCTGCACACGCTGCAAATTAATACTCAAAAGTTAGGTGAACTTTTAACAAAAGTCAATAGGACTACAGACCAAAGTTCAGCTAACTTTTGTCCGTAACTCACCTAACTTTAGACCAAAGTTCACCTGACTTTTGTCCGTAACTCACCTAACTTTTGACCAAAGTTCAACGGAAGATTATCTCCGGTGTCTTTTTGAACAGGCTCCTTATGCCGAAACGGAATCTGACTGGGAAAAACTCCTCCCGTGGAACATAGAAATCACACCATTCCAGTTCCGTGGTGAATGGATGGATTTAGCTAAGCAAGGCTAGAATTGACGGATACGCTTGAACGCAAAGCGGCCTGCGTTGCAAAATAGATTTTTACAGAACAAAAAATTTCGCTGGATAAAAAATCGCCCCGAAAGGCTTTGCTTTTCGGGGCGATGGTGTTTTTGGGGGGGGGGATTTGCCCCCACTTTGCTGATTGTCTGACGTTTACTTCATCTGGGCGGTTTCTATTGCACCGCTCTTTGAATTAATCTTGATTGCATAACCAAGAACTGGATTTGCGGTTCCATTGCCATAAATCTGTCCATTTGAAACAGAATTATATGCATTCGGCTGATTAGTAGTTGATGAAGTTCCTGTCGTGTACTTATCTGAAGTTGAATCAACTATCACACCGTCATCTTTCCAAAGTCCTACATTTATGTCGTTATGCTGGAGACTCTGCATCTCGACATTGCTTTCGGTCGGAACGTTTGCACATTCCCACTTGCCAGTATGCAAATCTTTAGCCGCACCAGCTTCGATTGTATCTGTGGCAGAGAAGCCTCCCACATAGTAGGCAAGTTTTGGCCTGATAATGCTTGTCGCATAGTAGCTGATGTATGGAACAATCTTGCCCTCGCCGTTAATTCCTACGTCAATATTGAGGTTTGAACCAACGACACCATTGCTGTCTACGATGCAAGACTTGAAGTCCGAAGCTGATGATGCAACACCCTTCTTGTCTGCAGGAAGATATGCATAGATGAGGTCAAGATTCTTCTGATCGTAGGCCGCAATATGAACGCCACCATTTTGATCCACGGCAACCTTACAGTACTCTCCTGCATAAGAGTAATTGCTATTTGCAGGGAAGACTCTATCAACATAAGTCCAGCTTCCTGGATTATTGATTGGATCGCTATTGTAAGCATAGCGGAGTATTGGGAGTGCAGGATTTGCCTGATCCAGCCATACAGCAACAACCGTGTCATTTCCGCCTGTTACAGAAGAAGGAACAACTCCAAGGCTTACATAAGCACCTGTTTTATAAGTTGTTGTACCGCTGGCAAGAATGCTTACATAGGTATCATTATAACCAGGATTTGAAACTGTTGCAGAATCCTGGAACTGTCCAAATGCATGTTTTCGTGAATTAGCTACAATCTTAATGTATACATTATCATTAGAGATATTCTTAAAGCCGGCACGATGACCTTCCTGATAGAAGTTATAACTATTGATATCTCTTCCTAAAGGCTGCGTAAAAGGAGCAATACCATTATTATTATTATCAACAGAAATCTGGAATGCCCATTCCTTATTTCCATTGGCAGGTGCTTTATTAGAAACTCCTTCATCTTTCCATAATCCAAATAATCTGTAAGCCGTATTACTCAGAAGATTTCCATTTTCATCACAGAAATAGACAGAATCATCATTTTCACAAGCTAATATATCACCATTTTCTTCCTCATATACCCATGCTCCTGTTCCTAGCCAATTACCTCCGTCCAATTCACGAACCTTTCGAATCCAGCTTGTTGAATTTGTTCCAGACTTGAAACGAATCTCATCATTCATCGCATCATAATATGCGAGATAAAGATTTGTTTTGCCTGTTCCATTCTGAGATGAAACAATCGATGGAGACTTAATCTTCTGTTTATCAATATCAAAAGCTGTTCCATTATACTGACCAATTCTTTCAAGTCTTAATGCATTTGCGCCGTCATAAGAACCTCTTTTAGAGTGCCCACCAATACCAAAGTTACTAGAAACTAGGATAAATGCATCACCTTCCGCTTCATTCGAGTCACCACCTGCACCAACACCATAAGAGTTACCAAAGCTATCGTAAGTAAAGCCGATAGAGCTCCACAAATCATAACTTCCTGTCCAGTATTGGTAAGAATAATCCTGTACACTTTCGCTACCACCCATGCTAAAGAACAACGGGCCGTTTACGAAGGCAAAGCCAATCTTTCCGTCTGTCGGGCGAATCTTCATGACAGGCTGCTCAATCTTTCCGCTAATTGGTACTGCGGCTCTGTTATTGAACTGCCAGATATCAAACCAGATATCGTCGGTGAGAAGGTTGTTGTTGTCGTTGTTCGGCAGACGGTTGTATGCGTAGTTATTCTTGACATTATAGCTGCTTGAATCAGAAATTGCTGATTTATAAGCACCCCTTGAATTGTTTGTGTTCAAGTTGTTGAGAGCCTTAATGCCAGAGAATTCAAAATCATATCTTCCAGATGTATCACGTGTTGCAATACTGAGGCTTGCACCATCTCCCAAGTTGAAGCCAACAAATTCGACAGTTTCATCTGAGCGGACAGTGTAATGACCAAGTGCTGTTCGAGTGTAAACACTAGGATTACTGCTCTTCAATGAGCTGAGCGATGTCTTAACTTCAGTGATATAAGGCACAACATCCACCGTATATGCCGGCTTGTTTGAACTGCCGTCGGTTACGGTGTAAGTCACGCTTGCAGAAAGCTCCTGACCCGGAATGTAGCCTGTGCTTATGGCTGGAGGCACTTCTGAGTCAGCAGTTACATTATTTGAAAGGTCTTTTGCTTTGACACTCAAGCTGATGTCTGAACCAACCTTTGCGTCCAATTTTTCCGTATCAATTGAGAGAGTCCAGTATACTTTGTGACCTTTCTGACCAAAATAAGCAGTGTCTTTGAACACACCATAAGCCGAGTCTGTAGAAGTTGTTGTCTTCTGAGAACCGTCATAGCTATATGTTTTGCCAGCATCGGTTACAGTCACTTCGTAACCGTCTGTGCCGATTGCTGCCTCTGCGACTGTCCATTTTGAATTGCCTTTGTCATAAGTTGCAATATCCACACTTGAAAGCACATTGCCGAATGTAGCGGTGAGCTTAGAAAGCGCGTGCTCGTCATAAGCCGTACCAGTGAAGGTGATTTTTCCAGAGACTTTCGGGTCTGCGTCCAGTGCTGTGCCGCCTGCGATTCCCTTTCCGTCCCAGCTTGTGAGTTTCTTTCCAGTGCTGTCTGTTGCCGTCCAGTCTGATTCAAGCTCGATGTGGCCCTGGAGGTCGCCCACAGAAGAAACATTGTCTTCATCACCAGAGCCATAGATTGAGTTAGAGTTCAAACTCTGCCAGTAGAACGGATTGATTACCGTCGTTGGAGCAACACCGTCGTGAAGGTCAATTGCAAAGTCTGTTACATAAAGCACACAATTCTGGCTTGTTGAGCCTTGAACAAGCTCTTCTGTTGAGTCCCAGAAAGTAAATGAAGCTTTTTTGCCAGTTCCGTCATTAGTCTCTGCAATTACAGCATCCTCTGCTGTGAGGCCTACAACCTGCTTGCTTGTAAGAGTAAAGCCTTTAAGAGATGTTGTTACGGTCTTTTTGTTATAGGTTACGGAGCCGATTTTGTCCGTAGCGGTAATCAAGCTTGTAATTGTTTCATTTGCAGCTGCCGAAATACCACTACTTAATGGTACGGCACTTGCACCGGTTGCATCTTTGCCATAGACCATGATGATGTCACCGTTTCCGCCGACAAACTCTGCAACTACGGCAAGCTTATCCTTGATTATGAAGCTGCTTCCGTAGCTTGCGGTCTGGATTGTCTGAGAAGCTTTTACTTCAGTATTTGTGATTCCGTAAGTTTCATTTGCATTATAAAGGTCGTAGCCTACAAATTCATTTGCCTGCCATGAATCGTTGCTGTTCAAGTCTGTTCCGAGGAATACTTTTGCAAGGCGAGGAGCTGAGTTTTCAACCTTTACGGTGTATTCAGCTCCGCTAACATTGCCAGCCTTGTCGAATACGAGGACAACGAGTTTTGCAGGGCCGTCCGGGATGTTCGTAGTGTGAACCGAAGAATCCCAGAGATAGCCTGTTGACTTAGAACCAGAAACAGCTTCCGGCATAAAGTCACCGTCATCACCGCTCTGGAATGTGAACGGATTAGCCGACGTGCTTTCAGTTTTTTCTGTATTTGTATTGTCAACGACCTGTGCATACGGGAAGTAAGCTGTTGTGTCTGTGTCTGCCGTAACGCCTGTGTTTGAATCGAACGTAACTGTTGTACCAGAAATAGATTCGATTCGTCTGAGAACACCGCCGACTTCAATCAAACCACCCCTTCGGATATGCTTGTTGTCTTCAAGTGAAGAGCCAGCCTCAAATGTATATCCGCCGGCCTTCATTGTTCCTGATACAGCGAGTGCCCACAAGCCATAAGAAGGTGTTGAATCCTGAGAGAATGTACGTTTAGTGAGGATTGCACTTGTAGTGTCATCAGTTCCCACAGTTGTAGAACTTTCATTATACAGATATGCCTTTGAATCAGCTGTGCCGGTTGCTGATTTTACAAGAGGATCAAGCACAGCCTGACGATTGTAAGTCTTTGAATCATCATTTTCACGTACATAATAGAAGACAACTCGCTCAAGTCCAGAACCGTTCTCCGTTACTTTTCCGCCGAGCGTGAAGATATAGTTCTCATCATTGACGGTGTAGTCCTGTGTGAGTACCGGTGAATTCTCAGAATCTGAGCCTTTGTAAATCTTCGTAATTGTAGGAGCCATATTATCGATACGGAGACTGTATACAGCATTGATTGTGTGACCGCCAGTTTCGTTTGAATCTGTTACAGTAACCGTATAGTCAACTTTTTCGTCTGTTTTATCTACAGGGATAAAGAGTGTTCTTGTAACAGATTTTACAGTAAATCCTTCTGGAATACTGACAGTTGTGCCATCTTCTTTAGTAAGAGTTTGGGTAGTCACACTAGGTTCGCCAGATTCAGTAGGTTCGGTAGTTTCGATAGTGAAAGTTTCGCCAGTGAAAGTTTGGTCTGCTTCACCATCTTTGCTGAAAGTCCACTTCTTAGAAGAAGCATAGTATCCACTACTTGCAAGAGTCTGGTTTCCTTTCTTAACAGAATAGCTGTCAAGTCGGCTTTCGTCATCAAGCTGAACAGTCAAGTACCAGTCGCCCTTGAGGTACATTTCTGCCTCGTAGCTTCTGATTGCAGCGGCTTGTGTTGTCGGGAGATTTGAATCTACATCAGTTGTGCTGAATGCATTTGTTCCGCTTGCAGCAAACTGTCTGAGAGTTGCAATCTGTGTCGGAGCAGTAGAATCGACATCAATAAAATATCTTTCTGACCATGCGCCGACTTTTCCCTCTGAGTTTACGGCACATGCACGGATAGCAATATGGTTGGTAGTTCCGCTTGGAGGATCAAGTTCGCCGTTGGCGTTAAGTGAGAAGTTCCATGCAGAGCTTGTCTTGGTGACAGGGATTCCCCACCAGCCTTCAGAAGTTCCAGCCGAACCAAAGTTGAGGTCAGAAGCAAATCCGTTGTCAGTCTTTACATCGTCAGGAGTTTTTACAGTGTAGCCGTAACCGCCATTGTTTATTCCGCTGACCATGCTTACAGCAGAAGAAGCCTTTGTTTTTGCATCATCTTCAAATGAAAGGAAACCATTGGTTACACTACCAATCTGGAGATAAACAGCCTTTACTGTGGCTTCACCGGCAGGAATAATTGACTCACCAGTTACACGGATTGTTCCGCCAAGAGTTCGGCCTGACTGGTCCGGGTAAGAAATTGTAGTCTTAGGTCTGTCTGCATCTGGATTGTGCTTGATTATGTAATCACGCTTGATTGTACGGTTTCCAAGTTCGTCTGTAGAAAGTACATAGAACGGGAGAATATAAACACCATCACCAACAACTTCTGCATATCCGTCATCAGAACCAGAAGGAGTATCACTACCGTCAGTGTCATAAACCGAAATCTCATTTGATTTCAGTTCGAATGTCCAAGATGAAGCCGTAGATTTGGCAGTAAAGCCTGTATCAAGCCAGTTATCTTTAGTAGCGGCATAAAGAGCTTCATCAGTTGAAATCTTTCGCTGAGTTTTTGTCGGAATCAACCATTTTGTAGAGGCAGTCTTTGAGCCGCCCTGATCCGTAGAAATACCAACGACGCTTACGGTTCCTGTTACCTCGTCAGTTGGCTCAGGACTTGTGACCTTGATTTCTGGACCTGTCGTGTCCGCAACAAATGTAACCTGTCCGTTGCCCTGCAAGCCAGAAGCATCATAAGGAATGATTTTTACAGAAATATTGCCCTTGGCATCTGCAAATGAAATCTTGTCGGTTGTCCAGATTTTTGTCGTTGTACTGTCTTTAGTAGTACCATCAGCTTGTTTTAGTTTTTCAGGCTCAAAAGTGTCCTTCTCAGTATCAACAGTTCCTTCACTTCCAACAGTAGCTGATGTGCGGCGTTTTATTGTTTTTTGAGCATCAGTTTTATCTTTGTAAGAAATCTCCATGTAGATTCCAGCGATTCCGCTGGCATCGCTTGCAGAAATCTTGAACTGAACCCACTGGCGTTCCGTTCCGCCGATTACGTAGCTTGCGTTTACACCTTCATACTCAGTGTATTTGCCTGTAGTATTGTTAAGGCCGCCGTTAACTACACCTGGAATATCGTTACCATCAGCATCTTTTCCACCAGCTTTGTATGCAAGTGCATTGACTATACCAACCTCTGGAGAAGTTGAGTCTGAGAAGTAGACGAACTTTGAAACAGTCTTTTCATTTGCAATGAGCGTGTCATTTACCCTGATTTTCGGAACGTTGAGGTACCTTGAGTTTGATGCAGTGTCAACGTCATCCTCGCCATAACGATTCGTGTAGAATTTGCTTCCTTTTGTATCTTTTACATAAATATAGAACTTCTTCTCTCCGTCAACATTGCCGTTTGCATCAGCATCAGCTTTTGGAGTGAAGGTCAAAGTTCCTGTTGTCGGTACATAAACAGATGTTGTTGGAATAGTCTCTGTACTTGTTCCTGCATAAGGACTTTCAGAAATATAAACCTCATCAATTCCGTCATCATCAGTTACAGTTGCTATGACCTGAGACTTTGTACCATATTTGAGGATATATGAATAAGCTCCATCTGTAACTTTGGTGAGGTTCGTGATTTTTACAACAGGTCTGTCTGAATCCTGAGAAATTGTAATTTCAATAAAGTTGCCGTTGCTGTCCTTAATCGGAGAATAGCCGATGTTGCCAGCCTGGTCACGGGCCTTCGCTCGGATGTAGTAAACGACGTCATTCAAAGGCTCAATCTTTGTTGTATCGAAATTTTTGATGTCGAACGTGTAATCACCCGAAAGTTCAAGATTTGTCATTCCGCCCTTTGAATCCTTTGTGAGTTCCGTCCAAACAGGTTCTGTTGAAGATTCAACTGCAGCCGTGTAATCAGCTTTCTTGATGTACTGAATTCCAAGAATTGCCGTTTCCGGAAGTGGGTTTGCGTCCTTTACTGTACCGCTCAAATCAATTACGCCGTTGATTTCGCGCTCAGGAGTTGATGGGTCGGCATCAGTCGGGAGAGCAAGAGTTACTGTCGGAGCGATTTTATCAACGGAGATTGTTCCGACGTTCGATGTCTGAGAATTGCCTGTTCCGGCATTGTCTGTGGCCGTTACATAGACGTTAAAGTTTCCTGCATCAACGTTTGTAAAGATTCCTTTTTTGACCGTGACAGACCAAGTTGTTTTATCAGCATTTGATGTAAGTGTAATTTTCGGAGTTGTGTCTGTACTTGTGTAAGTTTTTTCAGTTCCGCTCTTTTCTTTTACTTTGATTGAAGCAGAAAGGGACTTGATTCCAGCGGCGTTTCCTGTCGGGTTATCAATTGCAGTTCCGTTAAGAACAAGGTCAGCAGAACTTGCATTTGTGAGGAGTGTTGATGACTCGCCATCTGCCAAAGTTCGCTCAACGGTCGGAGCTTCAACATCAACGTTGATTGAATAATATGACTCAGCAGGTGTCGTGTCATCAGAGTAGTAAATTGAATCTGCCTGTGCATTTCCGACGTAATCTACGCCCACAAGAACGAGATAGTTTTTTCCGATTCCGAATTCAGAAATCGTTGACTTGAAGTTTGTCTTTATATCCCTGAATTCATAAGCAGTGGTGCTTGTGTTGAATTTAACACGCTTGGTATCTTCCGCGATTGCCGAGAAGAATCCTGTTTTTTGATTCTTGTAATCATCTACAAAGGCTTTTATTTCATCAGCACTTGGAGCCGTTGCCTGAGAGAATACTTTGTAGTAAACATACTGCAATCCGCTTCCTTCTTCCGTAAAGTAGCCGCGGACAGTGATTGTGTTTGCCTTTCCGTAAGTTCCCGGAGCGTACTTTCCGCCTACATCTATATCTTTAGAAGAATCCAAAGCCGTGATTGTACTAGTCCATGCTTTAAGCTCATCACGATCATTGTCATCCTCGCCGATTCGGAATACAGCATCTTTTGGAGTAGAGCCTGAGTCAAAATTGTGCAAAGCCGCAGGTTCTGTTGTATCGAATACGATTGCAATGTCTTTTTCCGCTTTGTTTCCGGCTTTATCGGTTACGGTAAGCGCAGCTGTAAGAGGAGAAGTTTCCGTAGCTGTCAAACCGGTCTTCAAATCCTTACCGATTGCAAAACTCCATTCAGAGAGCTGTGCTTCGTTGGTGATCTCATAAGTTTTCTTTACTTTTACATCGCTACCTTCTTTCACTTTCAGTTCGAGTTTTGCAGACTTCAAGCCCAGGTTGTCGGTTGCGATTCCAGAAAGCGTGAAATTGCCGTCCGTGTTGTTTACGTAATATCTATCTACATTCTGGTTTGGCTTATATGCCGTGTAATCAGAAGAGTCTGTAAGTGAAGCACTCTGGATTGCAGGATCAGTATTATCGTAAGTGAGCGCGAACAGGTTCACGTCAGTAGCATTGCCCGCCCAGTCGTAGATTCGTGCGTATACGGTTCCTGATTTTGTGATTTGCGCATAAGCGGCAGGGATTGTTGCCGTGCAAGAGCCGTCAGCAGCAACAGTCACAGGCAGAACTGTATTTGGCAATGGCAAAGTTGCAGTCTGAGTGTCAGTCACTTTATCGTAAAGCTGAACATAAACATCCTTAATGCCACTTCCACCTGAGACATCGCTTACTTTGAATGTTACGTTTACAGCAGGAGATGGATTTCCTTCCTTATTACCACGAGAGTAGAATGGGGTAGATTCAGAAACAGTAACACCATCCACTTGAACAGGATCAGAAGTAAGAGACGGCGGTGTTATATCGATGTTGAGAGAGCCAAGCTCTATATAATCAGAAACGTTCTCTGCGTTATCGACCACAGCAACACGGATATTCTGTTTTGAAACAAGACCTTCAATAGTTCCTTGCCATGAAGTTGTACCAGCAAATGCTTTATCAGTGCTTGGCTCAAAGTAATAAGTACTTGTACCACCTGTCAATGTTCCAATCTGATAGTAGACTTTATTGATACCTGTACCGCTTCCATCACTTGCACTTCCTTCAACTCGCAAGCTGTTTGTATTGAACCATTTTTCTATTGCTCCACCATCCAGAGTTTTTTCTTTATAGCCCGTCGAAATATGAGGAGCATTAGAACCAGTGCCGAAGCTTGGTGCAATGGTATCAACGGTTACGGTTTTTGAAGTTTGATATGTTTTGCCAGCTACATCAGTTGCAACGATTGTAATCGTATATGTACCGTCTGGGAGATAATCGTTTCCAGAAGCAGAGTGTTCAGA
>Ga0310695_10014850_pt1 | contig 10468 bp, 9 predicted proteins | sample RumenRJG_04DNA_FD_203882 | JGI IMG/M metagenome (GOLD analysis project Ga0310695, IMG submission 203882) | Bovine rumen microbial communities from Lethbridge, Alberta, Canada - RJG_04 (v2) (version 2) | ecosystem: Host-associated > Mammals > Digestive system > Stomach > Rumen | place: Canada... | reverse complement strand
TGCTCTCGGTTGCCGATGGCACCGTTCTTGATGCGGGCGCGGTAGTTGTAGATGGTATTGACAGAATAGTGGAGGAACTCTGCTATTTTCGAGGAGTCGTCGATGCCGAGACGGATAAGGGCGAAGATGCGGAGGTCGGTGGTGAGCCTTCCCTTCTCCTTTGGATGAATCTGCGTCTCGGGTTGCAAGAGCGCATTGAAATCGTCGACAAAATGAGGGAAGAGATGGAGAAACGCGGAGTCGAAACTCTGGTTGAGGTCCTCGATATCGCGCTCTTTCTGCTCCGTCGACTTGGAGAGTTGCAGTATGTCGGCCAGTTCGTTTTTCTTGATTTTCTTGGTCACCATTTTCCGGTAGCTGTCGAGTTTGTCGACATACTGGGCGCAGAGGGCGAGAAACCTTCCGATATACTCGTCTTTCACGTTGTTGGCGTCCTTGAGCTGGGCATTGACAACTGCCAGCTGGCCGTTGGTGGAGGAAAGCTGGCTGTTGGCCGACTTGAGTTCGTCGTTGAGGGCGGCCAACTGCGCGTTGGTGTCGTGCAGGGCATTTCTTGCCACTGCCAACTGCCGGTTGCGCCTATTGAGGAAGAAGAGCGCTCCGAGCAACAGCAGGAAGAGGAGGCTGATGGCGGCGATGAGCAGCCACAGCTGTTTGGTGGTGTGCTCACTCTTCGTCTTGTAGTTCTTGGCAATCTCGTTGAGCAGCGGGGAGATTTGCCATTGGCGCTGGCGTGAGCCATAGCGTCCGGCACAGTCGCTGGTATAGCTGATGTAGCGGTAGGCGCGGTCGATGTCATTCTGCAGCATGAGCTGATTGGCCAGTTCCCACATCGAGCCCTGGTCCATCACCCCATTTCGCACATCGGCGAGCACCGACTCGCAGAGCCAGCGCATCATCTCCACGGAGTCGTTCTGCGCCTTGAACTCAAGATAGCGGTAAAGGGTGACGAGGGCATAGGGATGGCTTCCCGGTTCCACGGTCTTCAGCCATTCATCGTTGAGCTGGAGTGCCGCTTTCAGGTCGCCCTTCGCATTGAGGGCCAGCTCGCGCCGGGCGTAGCAGTCGGGGTCGTCGGGAGGCAGCGTCTCATACATCAGCGCCTCATATTTTCCGGCCTGCTGGTAATAGGCATCGCGCATGTTGTCGAGTTGCGAGTAGTATCCCAATTCGTTGTAGACATTATTGCGTGCCCTATAGTATTCACCCATGGCCTCACGGCTGACGCCAGTGAGATTGATGCTGTCGAGCGTCATCAGCGCCTCGTCGTACATACCGATGTTGGAGCAGCGGAGAGCCAACAACGAACGGCAGCGCACCCCTTCGGACCGGTCGCCCATCTCGTCGGCGAGGCGGATGCCCTCGCGAAGGAAAAACATGGCGGAGTCGCTGACGAAGGGACGATAGAGGTCATAGAGTTGCAGTGCTATGGCATACTGTGCCGCCGGTTGTTTTGCCTCGGCAAGGTTGCGGCGTGCTTCGGAAATCCTCTCTTCTCGTTTCGTCACATATTGCGGAGAATTGGCTATTGCACGGTCTATCTCCTCGAGCTTCTGCAAGGGGAGTTGATATTGTGCGCATAATGTTTGTGAAATCAGCACAGCGAGCAGGATAAAAAGATGTCGCATATGAGTTCAGATATTTTCTCGCGCCAAATATACAAAAAAAAATCGAAGACAATGCAAAACAACAGACGAAGTTTTTGGCCACAGGTGATTTGCGCAAGAGTTATTGCGCAAAATGTAGGCTAAATACAATTTCAAGCAGCGACATGTGAACATTATCCCTCTGTATACATTGAGTAACCTTTATAGGGGTAGCTTGATCAACAATCAAAAAAAATACGCTCAAACTGCACGTTTTTTTTGTGAAAAATTTGTATCTTTGTAACACAACTTGTGCTTATACATTTAGAGTACAGAGGGCTCTCACTTTTATCCAAAGTGATAACGCTATCAAACAAGAAAGAAGTCGTTTACTATCACAACGATAGTTTTCAAATGGAGTGGGCAATCAAATGATAAAAAAATGCATGATGTACCATGATATAGCCTCTGCAAATCTTCTCTGCGCTCGGATATGGACTAAAAATTTCTCTCACTTGTCCCACGATATGAAACAACACAGAGTTATCTTTGCACTCGAATTGCAAATCATTTAGCGAAAAAGAACGCTCATGAAAAATAACAATAATATATATATTGCCCACTCTGCAAATTCATGCGGAATCATCCAAACTATGAAAGAACATAGTTTGGGTGTGAGCAAATTAATGAGACAATTTGCCTTGTCTGAATCACTTGCAGATTTGTATGAATTCTGTGGTCTCATTCACGATATGGGGAAGTACTCCGAAGCATTCCAAAAGCATATTTCAGGAGATAACAACAAAGTGAAGCATTCTATTTACGGAGCTATTTTTGCAAAAGACAAGTCGCTTTTGGAAGTTTCACTGCCTGTTTTTGGTCATCATGCAGGTCTGCCAAACAATCCTGATATGCTCCAAGATATCAAGGCAGAACAGAATACCGACAAGGAAGTATACCAAAAACTTTATGATTCCTGGCAAGAGGATAACCAACACTCTGTTTCCATACCTGATGATAGTTCATTCCGCAGCCTTTCAGATGTTCTTCAGAAAGAACTATTTGTTAGGATGCTATATAGTGCACTTGTCGATGCCGATAGCCTTGACACAGAAAAACACTTTTACAATATCAAGTTCACTTCAAGAAGAGCTCCTTCTTTAGAGCCGGAGGTGTTGCTACATCAATTACATCAAAAGTTGGAGAAGCTGAATGCTGCTCCAGGGAAAAAGGACTTGCCTATAAACACATTACGCAATGAAGTTCGAATGTATGCTGAATATAAGTCAAATCTTCCATTAGGATGTTATTCTCTCACCCTCCCAACTGGATTAGGAAAAACACTATGTAGTGTGAATTGGGCTCTGCATCATGCAAAATACCATAACAATATCAAACGAATCATCATCGTATTACCTTTTATCAGTATTATAGACCAAACCGCAGAAGAACTGAAAAGTATATTCAATGATAAAAAAAATGACTATGTGCTGGAGCATCACTCAAATGTTATATACATGGAGAGTGAGGACAAAGATGATTATAACCCCAAGCAATTAGCCACCGAAAATTGGGATTACCCTATTGTTATTACTACTTCCGTTCAATTCTTTGAGTCTCTTTTTAGCAACAAGCGTTCTGCTTGTAGGAAATTGCACAATATTCAAGACTCGATTATCATATTTGATGAAATTCAGACGTTGCCTCTCGAGGTAACAGAACCCACTTTGATCATGCTCGACAACCTGCAACAACTTTGCAGATGTAGCCTTTTGTTTTGTACAGCCACCCAACCAGACTTTGAAACGAGGCTGGGATTTAAAGGGATAAGCCATATAGAATCACTGGTGGATAGTCCTAAAGAAATCTTTGAAAAAACCAGACGGGTGACCTATCTCCCCATTAATAATTATGAGGAAGTTTCTATATCAGATATGGCAGACATTGTCATAGAGAAACAGAAATCGGCACTTGTTGTCTTCAACACGAAGAAGAAGGCGCGAATGTTCTTTGAAGCAATAGAAGACAATTGTGAATACAAATTATTTCACTTGTCAACATCCATGTGCCCCGCTCATCGAAAAGCAGTGCTCAAGTCGATTCGTCAGGCGCTAAATAATAAAGAACTTACCATTGTGAGTTCCACACAACTCATTGAAGCAGGAGTTGATGTGGATTTTACTTCAGTCTACCGAGAACTGGCCCCTTTAGAATCTATCATTCAGTCGGCAGGACGATGCAATCGAGAAGGTACGGGTGACAAAGGAGAGGTATATCTATTTGCTCTAACAGAGTCTGGACAGCCAAGTAAGCAATATCAGTCGTGGACTGCTTTTGCTAATCTACTTTACAAAGGCAACGAAGAAAAACTATATACCCACGAATTCTACAGCTATTATTACCAAGAACTTGTTAAAAACTACGCAAATACAGACAAACAAAACATAACGGCCGACAGGAAAAGGTTGCTTTTTCAAACTGTCGCCGATAAATATAAAATCATAAACAATACCACGCAAGCCATTTTCGTTTACAATTATAATGAAGAAAGTCGAGAACTATATAACCACATCAAGAATCTGGAATTTCTAAGCAGAAAAGAATACCAGCTAATTAGCCAGTATTGTGTGCAAGTATACGGAAACTTCTTGATAGAGAACAACTCTTTTGTTGGGATGGAACGATGCGGAGTCATTGTTTGGCATGGTTCTTATTCTTCTAAACTTGGCTTGCCATTAATTGAAGATTTCAATACGCTGATAATATAAAAACCAAAAAGATATGCTTGACAAACAAATAGTGCGAATAAAAGTAACTGGCGATTATGCCTGTTTCACTCGTCCCGATTTAAAAGTAGAACGAATGAGTTATCCTTGTATGACCCCTTCTGCAGCAAGGGGTATCCTCGAAGCCATACTCTGGAAGCCTGAATTTCAGTGGTATGTTAAAAGAATCATTATCCTCAATCCGATTAAGTTTGCTTCCTTAAAAAGAAACGAAATCAAGAAAAAGCAAGGTAATGAACCGATAGACATCACTGACATAAAAAATCGAGTTCAAAGGAACAGCATTGTGCTGAAAGACGTTGCCTACATCATTGAGGCTTCTGTTTTCGTTGAAGATGAACTTATTTCGAAGACTAAAAACAGCGAACATCCGATAACCGTAATGAAATATCGAACAATGTTTGAACGCAGGGTGAAGAAAGGCCAATGTTGGCATCAGCCTTGCTTGGGCACAAGGGAATTTGCGGCCGACTTCTCAATGCCTGATAAGCAAGACAAACCTTGGGATATTACTTATCCAATCGGCAGCATGTTCTACGATATGTTTTACGATAAAAACGGGAATGCGACTCCTGTTTTCTTCTACGATGTCGCAATAAATGATGGCATCCTTGAATGTCCTGAGGACAAGGCAACCAAAATGTTGTCATCTTCACACATCCAGCCTAAGCAGTCGGATGAATACAACCGTGCCGTCTATGATCATTATATAAAAGAGGAATTAGGCTTATGATTCAGGAGTTAGTAGTATTTGGCAGACGAGTAACCGAAGGGAAAAATAGAGCTTTTAAAGACGAGTCTTTCTCTGTTGTACTTGTCATCAATGAGAAGGGAGAATTCCAACCTCCATTTATTGTGGGAGAAAAGCAAACGATTCAAGCCGAAGTTATCACAGCTAAGAAAGGCAAAGCTCGTTTCCTATTGGATAAATGTGAAGAAGTTCTTGGGATTGGAGATAGCGATGCAGACAAAAAAAAGCATAAGCTATTTTTGGAAAAACTTGAAAATTACAGAGGGGTGCCAAATCTTAAACCTGTATTCAGTTTTTATGAAGAGAATAGCACGAATGGCTTGGAAAAGGCAAAAGTGGAGTTTGAAAAAATCGACAAGAAATTCCAAAAAGAGAATATAACATTCATGGTAGGCACAACCTTATTGTTGAAAACCGATGAGGTAAGACATGCCATCATTGATCAATTTCATAAAAACGAAGAGAGACTTGCTAATGGAAAGATCTGTTCTATATGCGGGCAATCCAATATTCCTGTATTAGACGAACCTCATGGACTGGTAAAGATGCCAAAAGGTCAGACCGCTGGCAGTGCTTTGGTATCTTTCAATGAAGTAGCCTTTGAATCTTATGGACTGAAAGGCAATCTGAACTCTTCGATATGCAGGGAATGTGCAAGAAATTACATAGATGGTTTAAGATATTTACTGTCTGATGGATATCAGGTTGACGGAAAAGATAATCAAAAGCCACACTATCATTTCAATCACAGAATAAATATCAGCGATACGACTGTTGCTCTTTTCTGGACTAAAGACGACGTGGAAGAGTTTGATCCCTTTGTGGTGTATGATGTTCCTGAGGCTTCAGAGGTCAAGAATCTATTAGAATCTGTATGGACTAGCAAGAAGAGTGTTATCGCCACTGTTGACACAAACATGTTTTACAGCTGTACACTCTCATCGGCAGCAGCTCGCATTGCAGTACGCGATTGGACCGCGATCAGTCTGGAAGAGTACAAGAAGAACCTTTCTGAATGGTTCTCAGACATCGAGATAGAAGACAGAGACAAAAAGCAATCTTATTGTTCGCTGAGACAATTAATCAATGCGACCCAAAAGGACAAGAAGCCTGGAGACAAACAAAAATCTGACTTAAATTCGAAGTCAAGGATTGGTGCCTGTCTTTGGAATGCTGCCATAAAAGGTAATTCTTACAAAATACCTCTTGAAATTTTGCAAGGTGTACTTGCCAGATTATGGAAAGGAGATAAGTTCTCAGCAGAAAGAGCCGCCATTATCAAACTGATTATAAACCGTAATACAAACAAAAATATGAAATCATCATTAGACAAATCCAGCCCAAGTGTTGCCTACTTATGTGGCAGATTGTTCGCTGTCATTGAGTCAATGCAGTGGAAAGCTATAGGCAGCGTGAATAGTAGTGTTAAAGACCGCTTCTTTACAGCAGCAGCTTCACAACCTGCATATATCTTTGGCACTTTACTCACAAAGAACGTACCTATTTATCAACACAAAATAGGAGGTTATTTGGCGAAGGAATTAAATGATATAGCAGGAACAATTAGTGAAAACGGAAAATTTCCACAACGTTTTTCTACGATTGAGCAAGGTGAGTTCGCTTTGGGTTATTATTTCCAGCGAAATCACAAAAAAGACAATGAAATTTCATAAAATATTAACTCATAAATTATTTGCAATATGGAAAACTATATTCAAAACAGGTATGACTTCGTTTTTCTATACGATGTGAAAGATGGTAATCCCAATGGCGACCCTGACTTTGACAACCAGCCAAGAATAGACTTCGAAACAAGAGAAGGTCTTGTTTCGGATGTGTGCATTAAGCGTAAGGTTCGCAACTATATCCAGTTAAAAGTTGAAGCAGGTGAACTCTCTGATGACAAATACGACATCTTCATCAGGCAAGGTAATACTCTAAATAGTATCATCGATGCAGAGAAAGAGAAGGCTGCCAAAGACGAGAAAAAGGGCCGTATGAATATGTGTGACAAGTATTTTGATGTCAGAACATTTGGGGCTGTCTTAAGTACTGGCAATAACCTCGGAGTGGTAAGAGGTCCTGTTCAATTTGTTTTCTCACGCAGCGTGGATGCGATTGACAGCCGCACACATTCTCTTACCAGATGTTGTGTAGTCGACAAGTCTGACTCCACTACTTTCGGTAGCAAGTCAAACGTTAGTTATGGTCTTTATCGTATGCATGGTTATGTGTCTGCTTTCGATGGTGAGAAATGTCACTTTACAGAAAATGATTTGAATCTCCTTTGGGAAGCTCTTACAAATGCTTTTGAGCACGATCATGCAGCAGCCCGAGGCGAAATGAATGCCCGTGCCCTCATTGTGTTCAAACATGAATCAAAACTTGGAAATGCTCGTTCTGCCCAACTTTTTGAGCTCGTTAAAGTCGAGAAGCATGAAGGAGTAGACTATCCTCGCCATTTTGGTGATTATAGAATAACTATTGACAGGAATAACCTTCCAGCCGGCGTGACCATCGAAGAATTGATTTAGGGCAATGTACAGTGATGACGATATGCTCATGTTGTCGGGGATACAGCATTTTCGCTTTTGTCCCCGGCAATGGGCATTGATACACATTGACCAGCAATGGGCAGACAACCGTCTAACGATGGAAGGCCACATCCTTCACAAACGAGTTGAAGACCCATTTTATCGCCAGAAATGCGGCGATTTCATCTCGTTGCGCTCTGTAAGTGTTGCTTCACGACAACTTGGACTATATGGTTTGACGGATGTGGTGGAATTGCACCCAACTGATGATGTTGAAAACAGCATCAAGCATCCCAAATACCCAGGATTGTGGCTGCCTTATCCTGTGGAGTACAAACATGGACGTCTAAAATGGAATGAAGTGGATGAGGTACAATTAGCTGCCCAGGCAATGTGTTTAGAGGAGCAATATGGAATCAAAATCACATGTGGGGCATTTTTCTACGGCGAAATCCGACAACGAGTAGAGGTATCAATTGGTGATGATTTGCGATTCATTGTCACGGAATGCGCGAATAATATGCACGAAGTGTTTCGTTCGGGACAGTTGCCTCCCGCCTCTCCTGGTAAGTATTGCAGCAAATGCTCCTTAAATGACACGTGCCTTCCCCAAACAACCAGATGCCCCAAGGCATCATATTACCTTAAAAAGTACCTGTATGAGGAAACTACTTAACACGCTGTATATCACTACACCGGAATCCTATTTGAGCAAGGACGGCATGAACGTTGTTGTTTCGGTTAACCAACAAAAGGTGTTTAGCATCCCAATTATCAACATTGAAGGAATTGTCACCTTTGGCTATATGGGAGCCAGTCCCGGGTTGATGAAGCTATGCACGGACAACAACGTTTCACTCACATTCCTCTCGCCCAATGGACGGTTTATCAGTCGCATACAAGGACAAGCTCGTGGTAACGTATTGCTTCGTAAGAAACAATACAAATTGTCTGAGCAAGATGACTGGACGCTTCATGTGGCGCAGATTTTGATAGGAGGCAAAATTCAAAACTATCGCAACATCCTTCGTCGATATATCCGAGACTATGGAAATCATCCAAAAGTAGAATCGGCTGCGATGGCACTTGAATGTTTCAAACGTAATATATTGCGTACTTCCGACCTGACCTCTCTTATGGGTGTAGAAGGAATGGCAGCCAACAGATATTTCGAGGTTTTTCCCTTACTGATGACACAGCAACGTGATACTTTCACTTTTAATGGTCGCAACCGGCGCCCACCAAAAGATGCTGTAAACGCCATGCTCTCCTTGGCTTATACATTGATAATCAATGACATAACAGCGGCATTGGAAACAGTGGGTCTCGATCCATATGTGGGCTTCTTTCATCAACTACGGCCAGGACGTGCCTCACTCGCCCTTGACTTGACAGAAGAACTGAGAGCATACATGGGAGACCGCTTTGTACTATCACTCATCAACCGCAGACAAATCACCATCAATGATTTCCTTCACCAAGGAGAAATGGGAGTGACAATGACTGACAAAGGCAGAAGGACATTTCTCACAGCTTGGCAGAATAGGAAAAAAGAAACCCTTGAACACCCTTATCTTAATGAGAAAATACCAGTAGGTCTCATTCCCCACGCACAAGCCATGCTTCTGGCAAGATATATCAGAGGAGAAATGGACGACTATCCCGTGTTCCTTATTAAATAATAAACTTAGAATATGTATATATTAGTGACATACGATGTAGATACAATTAGCGAGAAGGGGAAAAAACGCCTCCGCCAAGTGGCTCGCATCTGCAAAAACTATGGGCAAAGAGTACAAAACTCCGTATTTGAGTGTGAAGTGACCGAAGCTCAATACTGTGTTCTGAAAAACGAATTGCACACTGCCATGGACGAAAAGCTTGACAGCATTCGATTCTACCATTTAAACAAAAACAAGAACCACAGTATTGAAACAATGGGTGTTATTACATCTTATGATGTAAATGATGCCATAATCATCTGAATGCGAAAGGGAGGTTCTGCATTTTTTCAAGGATGTTCGCATACTTTGATTATCAATGACTTATCATTCCGTAGTAGCCTCCAATATCATTAGCAATCAAAGGTTCGCAAAAAATAGTTCTTAGATTATTGATTAACAATTAGTTATATTAACAGAGTCGCCCCTCACGTGGGGGCGTGGATTGAAACCGTTCGCACAACTCCAGGTTATGTATACCAGATGACGTCGCCCCTCACGTGGGGGCGTGGATTGAAACTGGACTGCCGGCAGAATGGTGGAGTAGTTCTGAGTCGCCCCTCACGTGGGGGCGTGGATTGAAACACCCATGGCAGCGCCACCGCCTCGCCAGGCCTGTCGCCCCTCACGTGGGGGCGTGGATTGAAACGCTGAGTATTTCCCGGTTGTCGCATCAAGCTGTGCGTCGCCCCTCACGTGGGGGCGTGGATTGAAACTTAAAAGATGATACTCACACCACAACAGGCCCTCGAGTCGCCCCTCACGTGGGGGCGTGGATTGAAACATCGTGCAGGATGCCAACGGCACATGGTATCTCAGTCGCCCCTCACGTGGGGGCGTGGATTGAAACTGGAAGGACTACGAGGTGAACGTGGTGAGCACGTCGTCGCCCCTCACGTGGGGGCGTGGATTGAAACCTTGGTGGTGTGCCCGTTCAACACCGACTATCAGTCGCCCCTCACGGGGGGGCGTGGATTGAAACAAGAAAATCATTGAGACTTACAAAGGCACGTTGCGTCGCCCCTCACGTGGGGGCGTGGATTGAAACGCATGGATATCTCATGCGATCATTCTGAGGTGAGTCGCCCCT
>Ga0310695_10014849_pt1 | contig 10470 bp, 8 predicted proteins | sample RumenRJG_04DNA_FD_203882 | JGI IMG/M metagenome (GOLD analysis project Ga0310695, IMG submission 203882) | Bovine rumen microbial communities from Lethbridge, Alberta, Canada - RJG_04 (v2) (version 2) | ecosystem: Host-associated > Mammals > Digestive system > Stomach > Rumen | place: Canada... | reverse complement strand
CCAAATATTTATAGAGGATGTGAGACATGTATTCTATTGTTATTATATTCGGCAAAGTTAGTCAAAAACTAATAATGTTGAAACAATCTATTTAATTATGTAACAATCAATAAGCCGCATTATCCGTTTGAGATACCTAATAATTGGGTGTGGACACGTCTAAATGAAATTACTACACTAATCGAAGATTGTCCACATTCCACGGCTAAAGATGAAGGCTCGGGCTATCCACTCATAAGAACGCCAAATGTTGGTGTTGGTAGATTGTTATTGGAAGGAGTTCATCGTGTATCAAAAGATGTCTATGATAAACGAAACATAAGAGCAATACCGCAAGAAGGAGATATTATTTATGCACGTGAGGCTCCTGCAGGAAATGCAGCAACTATTCAAAAAGGGGAAATTGTATGTTTAGGGCAGAGGACGGTTTTAATTCGCCCACTAAAAGGATTTGTCTATAGTCTTCTGCTCACTTATTTTATCAATGCACCTCTTTCAAGAAAATCATTGATAAGTAAGGCGGTTGGCTCAACAGCTGCTCACGTGAATATGGAAGTCATAAGACCTTTCTGGATTCCATTGCCTCCTTTGCAGGAGCAAATAAGAATAGTCAAGGAAGTAGAACGTCTGTTCACCATTATCAATTCTATTGAAATAGAACAAATTGAATTGGAGAACAAAATTTCCATGATGAAAAGCCGAGTTCTCGAACTTGCCATATCTGGTAAACTCGTGCCGCAAGATCCGGCTGATGAACCAGCCGATGAATTGTTGTTACGCATCAATCCTTCGGCAAAAGCTGCCGATAAATCGCATTATGGGCAATTACCTAATGGATGGAGCTACACCACAATGAATTTCATTTGTCAATTATATGATGGCGAGAAAATTGAGAACAAGGAACTAATTAACCTTGACGCAAAGTATTTAAGAGGGAAAAGCGAAGGAAACATCCTTAATAAAGGGCGTTTTACTCCAGAGAAAACGACAATGATTCTTGTGGATGGTGAAAATTCAGGAGAGATTTTCACTGCACCCATCGACGGTTATCAAGGCAGCACATTCAAATTACTCGATATTTGCGAAGAAATGAATGCCGAGTATGTGAAAATGATTATTCGGATTTATCAAAAACGTCTGCGAGACAATAAAGTGGGTTCTGCAATTCCCCACCTTAATAAGAAGATGTTCAGAGAAATCCTCGTACCTGTGCCACCCATTGCTGAACAAATAAGAATTGTGAGACGCACATATGAATTGATGTCAAAAATAAGCGAACTTACTGAGGCTTTATAAGGCCTCAGCAATATCATCAATTCTATTATTGATGCGTTCAATCGCATCAACAATACGGCATTGTTCATTATAGGGAGGTAACGGAATATCCAGTTTGGAATACTCTGATATCCAATATCGCTTGTGGGTTTTTCCCACCAAGCGAGTTATAGACATGAAGTAATAGACATATTTGATATTCACCCCACTATTAACATGAAGTATCTTCATGGCGGACGATTTAACCTTAAAGGGAAAATCGACATACTTTGAGTCCGTTGTGAAATCATCAAATATGATTACTGGCACTTTGTTGAACACACCTGCAGTTTCGTTTGTATGACCTATAACAAACGATTTGCCGGCTGTTAACACTGGCGTTTTATAAGCATCGCTGTATTCAGTGGATTCCACTATATATCGTTGCGGTTGCTCATATTCAACAATAACTTCTAACTTGCAAACGCACCATCCTTGCGGCAGGTGCTGATAATGCGATGTAGGAAATGTTTATTTTGTTACTGCTTTTTATTAAAACTAAGTTTTTATGGTAACAAAATTCAAAAGATTCCTTGACAAGCAGAACTTGTCAAACAACACCGTTACGTCCTACATGTGGACGGTACGCTATTTCCTATCGCATTATGATGGGGTGACGTGCAAGAACCTTTTGGCTTACAAAGGGTATCTGGTAGAAACGTTCAAGCCACAAACTGTAAACCTGCGTTTACAAGGCATGAACAAGTATCTTGAGTTCCTGAAACTCGACAAACTGAAAATGAAGTTTGTCAAGGTTCAGCAAAAGAACTTCTTGGAGAATGTGATCAGCAACGCTGATTACCAGTTCCTAAAAACAAAACTCAAAGCTGATGGTTACGAGGATTGGTATTTTGTGGTTTGGTTTCTCACTGCCACTGGAGCGCGTGTCAGTGAGTTGGTACAAATCAAAGCCGAGCATGTCCAGATTGGATACCTGGACATCTACTCTAAAGGTGGCAAGTTGCGGCGCTTATACATTCCGAAGAACTTGCGAACAGAGGCCATGAGATGGCTTGAAAAACGCAATCAAACTTCGGGCTATTTGTTCCTTAATCGTTTTGGTCAGCGCATTACAACTCGTGGTATAGCTCAGCAACTGAAACACTTTGCAGAGATATATGGCTTAAATAGAGACGTTGTTTACCCACACTCGTTCCGTCATCGTTTTGCAAAGAATTTCCTTGACCGTTTCAACGACATTGCCCTCCTTGCCGACCTGATGGGCCACGAGAGCATTGAGACAACCCGCATTTACTTGCGTCGGACAGCCAGTGAGCAACGGGCTATCGTTGATAAGATCGTAAACTGGTAAAACTCAATCGTTGGAGTCGCGCTCACTCCAACGATTGTTGTATTTGATCAATCACTGCAAACAGTTCATCAACCTTAGAAACAATCCGTTTCTGTTCATTAAGCGGTGGCAAAACGAAAGAATAAGAATTAATTCTGTCCATGGTAAGTGTTGCGACGGTTGTACCTTGCGATTCCCAAATATATTGTTCTTTAAAATGTGATGAAGAAATAAACATTTCAATATACCGTGGGTCTATTCCATTTCGGTTTTCTATACACAAGACACTACCATCTTTATAGTAAAACTTATCCCCTTTTCTTACGATATAAGTCTTCCCAAGCGTTCCGACAGCGGTTATCATTATATCTCCAGACTGAGGCACACCTGATTTCGCAAATTCACTATATAATAAATTGTCAATGTATAAGTCATTATCAACAGTACCCAAATCAGAGAGTTTTCCTATTTCTCTTGCTCTATAAAATGGAATGCCTTCACTTCTCCAATCTGCTTTGTGTACTCGTCGAGCAGATCTAACATTAAATAGATCAGAGAATTTACACTGAATCCACCCATTCGGAAGATTTTGACCATTGTAATGCGATGTATCGGCAGATACAACCGCATTAGGGTTAACTCGTTTAAGCAAGACTTCGGCTGGTTCATCAGCTGGATCTTGCGGAACGAGTTTACCACTTATCGCAAGTTCTAGAATCTTAGCTTTGACTTGCGAAAGCGAATAGTTCATCAAAGACGTTGACTGCTCAATTTCATCAACAAATGACATTAGTTTTTCCACTTCAACACCAATTCTTTCCTGTTCTGCCAATGGTGCCATAGGAATTAAATACGATGAAATTTTTTTTAAGTTTAAATTTGGTTGCAAACCACCTTCTGCCAAGGTTCTTATTTTCCAATAGTTTGCTTTTAAGAAAATTTTTATAAAGTCTTTATATTCGTCAATAAAAGGTACAATGGCTGCACATGCTTGATTGGTAGCAGAAAAAATTTTCAGTTCTGAAATTTGCCCCCTTGTTTTACCTTCACCATACATTGCCATTATTATTGCTCCAATTGGATAAATAGTGCAATTAGTCTCATCAATAGCCTTCTGCGTTATGTAAGTAGTTGGCTCAGTTATAAACTCACAATTGGTTTTACTGCTATTTACCCAACATATAGTACCGTTATTATAGTATGAAGAATCCTTTGTGCTAGGGGTGGCACCTGTTCCAATCTTACTTATCTCATCTAGCCTTACCCATTCCCAGGAATCTGGTATTTCAAACGGATAATGTGGCTTATCGGAAGAGGAGGCCGACTTTTTCGAGCGTTTGATTTTGCCCTCTGCGATAAGGCGTTCTTTCTCAGCTTTGACGCGCTCCAGCAGTACGCTTGCAGGCTCATCGTTGGGATCTTGAGGCACAAGTTTTCCACGAATTGCCAGGTCTAATATCTTTTGGCGCAGTTGTTTGGTATCCATGTGTTTATTCTTTGATATTTGACAAGAGGCTAACCAACTCATCAACGGCTGTCTTGATGTTTTCACTCTTTTCTTGAATGATTTCCATCAACTCAGGCAACGTGTAATCAGCATCGTCACTTGTTTGCTTGATCCAAGTAATGTCAAGACTAGTCTTGTCACGACGCAGAATGTCCTCAACATTGAACTTGCGCCATCGGCCATTGGGATTCGTCTCGGCGTTGTAGGTTTCATTGCGGGTATCGACGTTGTCGGCATTATAGCATGCCACAAAGTCATCGAGGTTTGCCCTGGTCATCTTCTTGGTGACAAGTGTGTGCTTGATGTTAGTACGATAATCATAGTACCAAATGCTATCGGTTTTCGAGCCTTTGACAAAGAACAGCACATTGGCTTTCACGCCATTAGCATAGAAAATACCTGTAGGCAAACGCAAAATGGTGTGCAAGTTGAAATCTTCCAGCAACTTCTTGCGAATGATTTCACCCGAACCGCCTTCAAATAGCACATTGTCTGGCAGGACGACCGCTGCGCGGCCACCATCCTTGAGCAGCGACATGATATGCTGCAGGAAGTTCAGCTGGTTGTTGCTAGTTTCGGTATAGAAGTCATCGCGGTTAATTTCCACAGATCCTGCAGGGCGAGTACCAAAGGGCGGATTTGCAAGTACCACGTCAACCAGTTTGTCGGGGGCTTTTTCCAATGAATCCTGGCACAGAATCGGGCTGCGGTCGGTTCCGATGCCATGCAGGTACAAATTCATTGAGGCGAGTGTAACAACCAGAGCCGTGTTGTCAATGCCATGCAAGGCCTCTTCACGCAGAAATTTGCGCTTGGTCTTATCTTGTGACTGGCTCTTCATGTAATCGTAAGCAGCGAGCAGGAAGCCCCCAGTACCGCAGGCAGGGTCGCAAACCGTCTCGGTGATTTGAGGACGTGTGACATCTACCATGGCCTGGATAAGTGAGCGCGGGGTGAAATATTGTCCTGCACCACTCTTCTTGTCAGAGCCGTTTTTCTCAAGAATATTCTCATAAATGGCACCTTTCACGTCACCATCCATGATAAGCCAGTTCTCCTCATTGATCATCGAAATCACTTTCTTCAGATAAACCGGCTTATCGATCTTGTTTTGCGCCTTCGTGTATATAGTGCCTATCAGGTTCTCCTGTTCACTCAATTTTGAAAGTGTGCGCTCATACTGTTCGGTCAAGTCGTAGCCATCGAGGTCTATGAGGTCTGCCCAACGATACCCCTCCGGGATAGCCGAGGTCTCACCGAAGGTATTGGTGCTCTCGTCATCCATCTTGAGGAAAAGAAGGTAAGTGAGTTGGGTGATATAGTCGGTGTAACCGATGCCCACACCAGCGAGAACATCAGCGAGCTGCCATACTTTTTTAATCAACGATTGTTCTGTTGCGGTTTGTTGTGTTGCCATTATTATGCTGTTTTACGGTATAACAAGAATTGAGATAATGAAGTGATGGCATCGTCAGCTTGCGACCTGCCTCCAAACGAAGTGATAATCTGAGCTGCATAGGGGCGGTCATTGTCGATGATGTCCTGAACTTCACAAGAGCCATTGGTGACGATATAGTCCACAATTTGGGTCAGCAGTTCTTTTTGTGCATCAGTGATAGTGCGCTGCAGCTGGCCGCACCACAGGTTAAAATACTGCTTTGCTGTAGCTTGCAAACCGACAAGATTGGAAGTCATGTGATAGCCATAGCGCACAAGCTGGATGATATTGGTGATTGCTTCACGTTCCTCTTTTGTGCCAAATTTAGTGACTTCCTCGGGTTTCAGCAATGCGTAGTTGTTCCACAGCTGATTGATGCGGAACTTGCTGTTTGCAAGCAAGAGCTGGCTCTGCAAGTCTTTGAGCATGGTGTATGTCAACGGCTCTCCAGCGTTGTTGTAGATGATACGCAAGGCCTCAATCTTATCTTTGTGCTCGGCGATATATTTTTCAAAAGCCTCGGTTGTCGAAGCTGCTTCTTCGGTGGTGAATCCTTTGGTGATCAATTCGTCTTCGCCTGGTTGAAGAATTGTCACAAATCCAGCAGCAAGAAGAAGAATATACTTGCGCACCTCTGGGTAGTTGGCGATAGCTGATACAAGAGCCTTGCGTTCCAAGTTCGGCTCATTGATATTGATATATGGAGGCAAGGTGCCCTTTTCAAAGGCATCATATATGCCCTTGGCAATGTCTGCCATAGAAATATGAGCAAGGGCAAAGAATTTTTCCCGTTGCTCGTTGCTGCATTTGTTGTGGATGCGAGCCAATCGGCCAGCGAGCATCCTCAAATAATCATCACTCACGTTCCCGTGAGCAATGCGCTCAAGAAGGGTTTCGAGCGAAATGGTCGGGTCTGATGGTTCTCCTGGTGTGGTGACCACGTGTTCATGTTCCGTCACACCTACGGCATCCACCAGATAGAACAAGTCTTTGCTGAAAGCATTGGGTGTGACATTGCGCAGCTGTTCGTCGCCGATGGTTCTCACGCCACGGCCTTTCATCTGCGTGTAGAGTTGTTCAGAGCGAACATCACGCATGAACATCACCACTTCAAGTGGCTTGATGTCGGTACCAGTGGCCACCAATGTAACAGTGACAGCGATACGGAAGTTTTTGTCGTTGCGGAACTCTCGGATTAACTGGTTGCTGTCTCCTGCCGAATACGTAATCTTCTGGACAAACGTATTGTCATCTTCTGGTCTTTTGAAAACCTCTTTAGCGATTTGGACGATGTTTGTTGCATGAGCATCATTCAACGCAAAAATGAGCGTTTTGGGCAAATAGTCCATATTGGGCTCACGTTGCGGGTCATTGAACATTTCGGTATAAACCGCATCGCGATAGGTTTCTAAAATCAACTTGATTTGAGCAGGATTGACAATGCTGCGGTTTAGTTCTTCACGCGTATAGTTACGGGCTTCGCGGTTACTGAAACTTTCAACCTTGCCTGTGTATCGGGTTATCTGCTTGACATTTTGGCCCTCACGAATTGCGCCACCATCCTCTGTTTCGCGGGTCTTAATGCGATAAATACGGCAATCCACATTGACCCCATCGATAATTGATTTCTCCAGTGTGTAGTTGATGACAACATTGTTGTTGAAGAAAGCAATGGTTTCAGGGACGGGCGTGGCTGTCAAGCCAATCATTTTTGCCGTGTCAAAATAATCAAGCACGGCTCTCCAGTTGCCATAGATAGACCTGTGGCACTCATCAATGATGATCAGGTCAAAATAATCATGAGGCAAAGCCAAGTTGCCCGGCAATTCAATCGGAGCACCAGGCTCGAATTCGTCATCATCATCAACATCGGTAATGGTTTCTCCACTCAGCAATGAGAATAACCGCTGGATAGTGGAAATCATTACTGTCGTGTCTTTAGGGACATTGGATGATCTCAGGCGGTTTACAGTGAAAATTGTATTGAACGGGTCGCCCGTTTCGGTGAGGCGATACATTCCAAATTCATTCTCAGCCTGCTTTCCAAGGTTGTTGCGGTCAACAAGGAAAAGCACACGTTTCATGGGTGTGTACGACAAGAAACGATAAGCTGCAGTACAGGCTGTATATGTTTTTCCCGCGCCCGTAGCGAGTACCATGAGTGCTTTATTGTGCCCTCCCCTGAAACTTCCCTCAAGGTTGGTTATGGCTTCATACTGACAATTACGCAAGCCTTTCTTTTTAAGGGCAGGAAGTCCAGCATAAATGTCTGGAATTTGTAACATCTCCACGATCTCTTTTGGCGTGTGGATCCTACTAATTGGCTCGAAGTCTGCGTCAGGTATCCTATTATCCTTAAAAAGAAGCTGTTTGCCATTTGATACATATGCCAAAGGTAAAGGCTTTTGCCAATACTGATACCAATCAGGCAATGCTTTCGTGTATTTGACTGCTTGATCTTCCACAACGGGGGTATCAACATCTATCTCAACCCTCTTAGCTTCCAACACACCGACTGCTTTACCGCTGATAAAAAGCAAATAATCAGCTTCCAGATTGCCGTTCATCAAGCCCTCTTCCAAAGCGACAGCTGAAATGTTTGGTGCGTATTCGTCCCTGGATAGCACTTTCCAACCAGCTTCACCGAACATTTCATCTATTCGTTCCCTTGCTTTTTCTTCTGGCGTTTTAACCTTGTTGTTCTGCATAATAGAATTATGAGAAGTTCCTATATCTAAAAAAAACTCCAGAGCAGTCCCTGCGAGCCGACCAAAGCTCATATAACTACAAAGGAGTATGTGAAAACTACATTGTTTCAGTCTTTTGCAGGCATCAAAAATATATAATATTCTTGTTCCGGATGCAAAGATAAGCATTTTTCATGAAAAATGGTACTATCTTATAACTAACGATATGAGAGAAATCCAAATCTCACATAAATCCAAATCTGTAATCCGCAGCAAAGACAGACCAACCCATGGCCCTATTTAGGCGCTACGATCGTTAAAAAGTTAAAATATCGGGGCATTTCATTGTTGTACTAATATTTCTTGTCAATATCGTCTATAGTGTGCATTCTCAGTTTATCCATTATTTAATCATGTTTCTTGATATTATCGCTAATTACTTTAAGGTGTTTTTGCACCTTTTCAATATCGTCGTTCATTTCAGATAATGACTCTGCAATCCAATCGAATTGCTCATATACGCAAAATGAGCCATAAACAATGTGTTCTTTGATTGACATTGATTCATTGATCTTGTATTTGTTATTATATTTGCCTTTGATGTAAATCAGTTCATCTCCATACTGATCAAGCCATTCCCTAATCTCTACATAAGAATGGCGATCGCTACCCAACATCAGATCAGCACCCTTAGCCACAGCAGGGCTGATTAAAAAGTATTTACTCTTTCCTGCAGGAATGGCAAATTTCTTTGACGCCAAATCAAAAAAAATGCCCACAATACTCTTGTAAAGACTGTCTTTGATGGGTTTACCTGTCACTTCTAGATTAACATCATAAGCAGGTTCTTTCCCAATATTTTCAACCTTAAGAAAATATAAATCCTTCCAATGGTAAAAACTAAACATTAGCCTTGCTCTGATTTCATCTTTTCTTTGCTTGTTTTGTTTTACCATCAAGAAGATACTAAATGCAAGTGTTGCTATTGCAATGGTGGCAAGGACAATATTTGAAATTGCACTTAGAGCTACCCAATTAATGTTATATGTGTCTATGCAACAATTAATTAGCATATAAGTTAACTTTAAATTCGTTAATATCTACAATTTTCTAATATAATTTCTATTTCTGCACACTAATAGCCTTCAGCGTTGCAAATTCACTCATTATCTGCGATTTAATACATTAACAAATTGTTCAGCGATTTCCTTTGATGACATAATCGAAGTGTCCAATGCAAGTCTGTCGGCAAGAATTGGGCTATGCTGGGCAACCTCATCTTTAGTTATATTGTGCCATATCGGTAATATACAATTTCCAATAGCAGATTCTTTATTGAAAATGCCATTCAACTCTTGACCGGTCCAGTATTTTTGAAAATAACTGGGCGATATTACTACTACTGCATATTTTGATTGTAGCAATCCAGTCTCAATACTAACTCTTAAGCTCTGTCCCCAGCCGATGTTGAGTTTGTCATACCATACCTTAACATTAAGATTGGTGAGCTCTTGTACAAACTCATCGACAAATGTGGCTTTATCCTCCGAAGCGTGAGAAATGAAAACATCGTATGATTCGCTTTCTTCAACTCGTAGTAAAGGATAGAGGGCAGAATGTAAACGTTTCTGTTCATCCTGAACTGTCTTTACTCTTTTATTCAAATTACTCATTGCCTGTTCTGTCGCTTTCTGATCAGCCGCAATTTTGGCATCTTTTTTCTTGTCTTCTTTTGCTTGCTCTTTATTTAATTTATTACGTTCGTTGTCAAGCTTCTTCTGTGCATCTGCCTGCTTCTTTTCAAGGACAGCTATCTCCTTGGTCAGCTTTGCTTCTTCTGTGCCATAACGTTTAACTTCATTTAGCTTTGATTTGAATGTAGATTGCGATTTGCTTTTTGTCGCATCGGTTTGGGCCTTTAAGCCTTTAGTTTTTGCGTCAGCAAGCTTTTTACGTTTCTCACCAATTTGTTTGATGATACCAGTCACTTCACGCTGGTATCGTTCAATATTGCTTTGTATAGTTGATATGCTCATGCAAATTTCATGTGTTTTAGTTTATTACAATGGATTGTTCTTTAATGAATGCATCATGTGTCATGAGTCATTCTGCTTAATTCCTATTGCCTCAAAAAGTTCAGCCATTTGGGAATAGGTGTGGTCTCGTCCGGTTTCTTCTTTCTCCTTCATCGAGTGGGCTGCATTGCGCAAGGCATCCATGAAGCTGCCGCCAT
>Ga0310695_10014848_pt1 | contig 10471 bp, 7 predicted proteins | sample RumenRJG_04DNA_FD_203882 | JGI IMG/M metagenome (GOLD analysis project Ga0310695, IMG submission 203882) | Bovine rumen microbial communities from Lethbridge, Alberta, Canada - RJG_04 (v2) (version 2) | ecosystem: Host-associated > Mammals > Digestive system > Stomach > Rumen | place: Canada... | reverse complement strand
TCATGAGGTTTTCGGTGACGTTTTCGCCCACCGTGCCGTCCCCCCGGGTTGCGCCGAGGACCAGCCGCCCCCGCTCGTAGGTCAGGGAGACGCTCAGCCCGTCGATCTTCGGCTCCACCGACCAGAGGATCTCATGCTCGGGGACACCCGCCTCTGTGAGGGTCTTCGCGGTCCGGGCGAGGAAGTCCCGCATTTCATCCTCGGAGAAGACGTCCGAGAGGGAGCCCATCCGGACGGGGTGCGTAACTTTTTCGAATTTCTCGGAGGCCTTGCCCCCCACCCGGTGCGTCGGGGATTCGGGATCGTCCAGTCCCGGGAATTCCGCTTCGAGTTTTTTCAGCTCGTCAAAGAGCAGGTCGTACTCGAAATCGGACATTTCCGGCGCGTCCTGATTGTAATACAGATCGGCGGCCCGGACGATGATTTTTCTCAGTTCCTCCACCCGTTCCGCCGCTTGCTTTTCGGTCATAAAACATCCTCTGTTTTCTGCTTTCGATCCTGCCTGTATTGTATCACACGCGGGCGGTTTTTTCAAGAGGGGACCGCGGGAAATGAAGGGGCGGAAAGCGCGGAAAAAGCTCCCGCCTCGTGAAGAAGGGGAGCTTTCTTGCCGGGAAAAGGCAGCTTGCCGAAGGGTCCTCCTCCCGGATCACGCGAGAGAGGCAAGGATCGCCCGGAATTGTTCGGAATCGCGGTAGGGGGCGAATTCCGCAGAGGTCAGTTCCCGTTCCCTGAGCCTCTGACGCGCGCCGCTTTCGTTGTCCGTCTCATAGTCCGCGCGGCTGTTCGTCTTCTCGCCCTCAAAGGGGAAGATCATCGTCTCGTCCTCCTGCCAGGCGTCGAAGGCGGAGGCTTCCTCCACGGCACGGCGGAGCGCGGCGAACATCTCCTCCTCACGTCCGAGCTTTGCAGCGACAGAGGCACGCTTGACGGCAAACTGAAATTCACCGTAGTGCTCCGAACCGATCCGCTGTTTCCCGCCGTGACGGAGGTCTTCGATCTGCTCCATCGCGTCGAGAAAGGCCGGCTGCTCTTCGATCGGTCTCCTGTCGCAGCACTGCCAGAGACCGCTGTACACCAGATCGAATCCGGTGGTGAGATACCAGAGCTCGTTCTTTTTGAGCTCCTCTTTGTCCTCCAGAGCCCAGCCGATGTTCAGTTCGCGGCAGTGCTCGAAGAGGGGGAGCGTCTCATAAATCGCGCGGCCTTCGGCTTTCCTGCCCATCTCGCAGTGGTTGAAGGCCAGAAGCCGCTTCGCTTCGTTGCGGATATCCCCGTCGGCGCAGTATTTCACGATCCGTTCGCCGAGGGAGACGATCTCCGCGTCGTTGCGCTCTGACGCTTCCTTCCAGTCGGGATTCGAGCCGTCACTGTCCCCTTCGAGGAAAAGAGCGTACATGAGCTTTCCGAGAAGCGCGTAGTTGTTGGGGAACTCCGCGATCCCTTCCCGGGCGATCCCGATGCATTCGTCGATGCGTCCGTAGCCGACGGCTTTCTGAAATCTGTCGAGATAGACCTTGACCTTCCTCTCCTCCGTCACCCGGTCCACCCCCATCAGGGCGTCCACGGTCACGGAAAAGAGATCGGCGATCTCCGGCAGAAGCTCCATGTCGGGGTAGGTGGTCCCGTTCTCCCAGCGGCTAACCGTCTGGAAGCTCACGCCGAGGCGTTCCGCCAGCTCGTCCTGGGTCAGATCGAGGCGGCGGCGGTGCTTTCGGATGTTTTCTCCGAGATTCAGTTTCATTTTGTTCTCCTGTGTCCGCGCGGATTGTGATGGATTCCCGGGTGATTTCATTATACCCTCTCCCGGATCGGATTGCAATAACGCATTCCGCGAGATTTTTTCGCCGTTTCCGCGAATCCGAGGCAGGGACAAAGGACAGCCGGAGCCGTCCTCAAGCGGGGTAAAGCCGCGCTTCATTTTCGAAAGAGACGGGACGGAGGCGGTTTTTCCGGGCGTTTTTCGCATAAATCTGCAAGTTCCGGCTTGACTGTATTCATTTTCTGTGCTATAATAGGGGAACAAACGATTGAAAATGAAATTTCGACGGAGTTAAAATGCAAAAGAACGACTGGATGCAGAACGGAGCGGGCAATTTCGGGATGGAAACCCGCCAGCACGATACGAAGATCGCCTACGACGAGAACACCCACCTGATCGAGCAGTCCTCCTACCGCTATTCCCTGCAGGAGAGAGCGACCCCGAACCTCTACCGCCGTCTCTACGACTACGAGAGCGTTCCGAAGGTCTCCTTCAACCACCGCTTTGTGCCGGTGAACATGCCGAAGGATATCTGGATCACCGACACCACCTTCCGCGACGGACAGCAAGCCCAGGCCCCCTTCACGGTGAAGCAGATCACGGATATCTACACCATGCTCCACCGCCTCGGAGGACCGAACGGGATGATCCGGCAGGCGGAGTTCTTCGTCTACTCCAAAAAAGACCGGGACGCCCTCGCCGCCTGTCAGGATCTCGGATATCAATTCCCGGAGATCACCACATGGATCCGGGCGGCATCGAAGGATTTTCAGCTTGTGAAATCCCTCGGCGTGCGGGAGACCGGCGTGCTCGTCTCCTGTTCGGACTACCACATCTACAACAAGATGGGCCTGACCCGCGCCACCGCCCTCGACCGCTATCTCGGCGTCGTGAAGGAGATCCTCTCCCTCGGGATCTCGCCCCGGTGCCATTTCGAGGACATCACCCGGGCGGATTTCTACGGCTTCGTCGTGCCCTTCGCCGAGGCTTTGCAGGAGCTTTCCGACGAGAGCGGGATCCCGATCAAGATCCGGGCCTGCGACACCATGGGCTACGGCGTCAGCTATCCCGGCGCGGCTCTTCCCCGTTCCGTCCCCGGCATCGTCTACGGTCTGAACCACTATGCGGGGATCCCCTCGGACATGCTGGAATGGCACGGGCACAACGATTTCTACAAGGCGGTCTCCAACAGCTCGACGGCCTGGCTCTACGGCTGCTCCTCGGTCAACTGCGCCGTGCTGGGGATCGGCGAACGCTGCGGCAACACCCCCCTCGAGGCAATGGTGATGGAATATGCCTCCCTACGCGGCACGACGAACGGCATGGACACCACGGTCATCACGGAGATCGCGGAATACTTCGAGCATGAGATCGGGTGCGAGATCCCGCCGCGGACGCCCTTCGTGGGGAAGGATTTCAACATCACCCGGGCGGGGATCCACGCGGACGGGCTGATGAAGGACGAGGAGATCTACAACATCTTCAACACGGAAAAGCTCCTGAACCGCCCGGCGCAGGTCGCCATCTCCGCCACAAGCGGTCAGGCCGGACTGGCGCACTGGCTGGCTCACCGCTGCCCGGATCCGGACGCCGCCCAGTACGACAAGCGCTCCCCGGTGGTGGCGAAGATGAAGGAGATGGTGGACGCGGAGTACGCCGGAGGAAGGACCACCACCATGAGCGACAGAGAACTGGTGTTCATGTTCCGCAGGGCGAAGGAAGAACTGGGGATCTGATCGGGAGGCCTCTCCCGCCGTTCTTTGAATCAGACGGACGGAAACTGCAACTCAATAGCCGGATGTTTGGGCTTTTCAAGCTCTTCGTCCGGTTTTTCTTTATTTTTCGCGGTTTTTCCGGCTTTCCGGGCACGTTTTTTTCGTCCGTCCTCTTGATAATCATGCGGGAATATAGTATAATGTAGGATGAATCAGAATCCCCGCACAGAGAAAGACGCAGGTCAACAGAACCTCGTCGGAAAGAGATCAGATGAAAAAACTGCTCCTCGGCAACGAAAGCGTCGCCCGCGGCCTCTGGGAAGCCGGCGTCCGTTTCGTTTCCAGTTATCCCGGAACTCCGTCCACCGAGATCACGGAGTTCGCGGCTACTTATCCGGAGATGTACTCCGAATGGGCTCCCAATGAAAAAGTGGCGTTCGAGGCGGCTCTCGGCGCGGCGGTGGGCGGCGGACGCTCCTTCTGCGGCATGAAGCACGTCGGTCTGAACGTGGCGGCCGATCCGCTCTTCGTTTCCGGCTATACCGGGATCGGCGGCGGCATGGTGATCGGCGTCGCGGACGACCCGGGGATGCACTCCTCCCAGAACGAACAGGACAGCCGTCATTACGCGATCGCGGCGAAGCTCCCGATGGTGGAGCCCTCCAACGCCGCCGAATGCAAGGAATACACGAAAGCAGCCTACGAGCTCTCCGAACGCTTCGATACCCCCGTGATCCTGCGCCTGACCACCCGCGTCAGCCACAGCCGGTCCCCGGTGGAACTGGGCGAGAGAGTCGAGCGTGAAATCGCGCCCTACGTCAAGGATCCCGGCAAGCACGTCATGATGCCCGCCAACGCGAAAAAGCGTCACGTCGTGGTGGAAGAGCACCTCGCCGCCCTCGCGGAATACGCGGAAGTCACGCCCCTCAACACGGTGGAGGAAAACGGCGCGGAGATCGGCGTCATCACGGCTGGCAACTGCTGGAACTACGCGAAGGAGACCTACGGCAAATCCGCCTCCTATCTCAAGCTCGGCCTGCTCAATCCCCTGCCGAAGAAGCTGATCCTCGACTTCGCGGCGAAGCACAGCACCCTCGTCGTGATCGAAGAGCTGGATCCCGTGATCGAAAATCACTGCCGCGCCCTCGGTCTCACCGTGACCGGCAAGGACGTCCTCCCCCTCTGCGGCGAATACTCGGAAGAGCTGCTCCGGGAACGGCTGCTCGGGATCGAACCGGACTGCTGCGAAGTGGGGGCTCCCATCCCCGCCCGTCCTCCGGTCCTCTGCCCCGGATGTCCGCACCGCGGCGTCTTCTACACGCTCCAGAAACTGAAACTCCGCGTCTCCGGCGACATCGGATGCTACACCCTCGGCGCGGTTCCTCCGCTCTCCGCCATCGACTCCGTCTACTGCATGGGCGCGTCGATCTCCTCCCTCCACGGCGCCTGCAAGGTCCGGGGCGAGGAAGACAAGTACGTGGCGGTGATCGGCGACTCCACGTTCATGCACTCCGGTCTCACGGGCCTGGTGAACGTGGTTTACAACGGCGGAAACACGACGACCCTGATCCTCGACAACTCCATCACCGGCATGACCGGGCATCAGGACAACCCGCTCACCGGCAAGACCCTGATGGGCAATCCCGCGCCGAACCTCTCCCTCGAGGCGATCTGCGCGGCCCTCGGCGTCCCTGCCGACCACATCCGCGCGGTGGATCCGAACGATCTCGCCGAACTCGAAAAGGTCGTGAAGGAAGAGGTCGCGGCTCCCTGCCCGTCCGTGGTGATCTGCCGCCGCCCCTGCGCCCTTTTGAAGTCCGTGAAGAAGAATCCGCCCATTCAGGTGGACGCGGAGAAATGCGTCGGATGCCGGTCCTGCATGAAGATCGGATGCCCGTGCATCTCCGTGACCGGTAAGAAAGCGAAGATCGACGAAAGCATGTGCGTCGGCTGCGGTCTCTGCAGTCAGATGTGCCGCTTCGGCGCGCTGTAAGGAGGCCTCACCATGTCCAAGAATATCATGATCGTCGGCGTCGGGGGACAGGGGACCCTGCTCGCTTCCAAAATACTCGGCCGCGCCGCGATGGATTCGGGACTGGACGTGAAGGTCTCCGAAGTCCACGGCATGTCCCAGCGGGGCGGTTCCGTCGTCACCTACGTCCGGTTCGGGGACGAGGTGTATTCTCCCGTGATCGGGCGGGGCGACGCGGATGTGATCCTGAGCTTTGAACTGCTCGAAGCCGCGCGCTGGCTGCCCAATCTGAAAAACGGCGGGGTCCTCGTGACCTCCACCCAGCAGATCAATCCGATGCCCGTCATCACCGGAGCCGCGGAATACCCCGAAGGGCTCATCGACGACATCAAGGCCCTCGGAGTGGATATCCGTGCCTTCGACGCCCCCGCCATCGCCGCGGAAGCCGGAAACGCCCGTGCCGCCAACGTCGCTCTGATCGGGCTTGCCGCGGACGCGCTGGGCTTCGATACGGAGATCCTGAGAAACGCCGTGGCCGCCTGCGTGCCGGAAAAGGCCCTCGAGGTCAACATGAAGGCGTTCGATCTGGCTGCTGCCCGCGCGGCGGAAGCGAAACGGAACTAAACGGTCATTCGGAGAGGAGAGGCGCCGTGGTGGATCTTTTGTCTCTGCAGAAACAGTTCATCCTCGCCCATCTGCGGGAAGGGGACTGCGCCGTGGACTTCACGATGGGGAACGGCTACGACACCGTCTTTCTCTCGAAAACCGTGGGTCCCCGGGGGACAGTCACCGCATTCGATATCCAGCCGGACGCCCTGCTCTCGACGGAAAAGAACCTGCGCGCGAATGCCTGCCCGGACAACTGGCGTCTGATCTGCGCGTCCCACGACAGGGCGCCGGAGTTCGTGAAAGGCCCGATCCGCGCCGGTATGTTCAATCTCGGGTATCTGCCCGGGAGCGGACGGAAACAGCTCACCACCATGCGGAAGACGACCCTGCCCGCCGTGGCAAACGCCCTCTCCCTGCTCGGAGAAGACGCGGTCCTGCTGGTGGCGGTCTATCCGGGTCACGCGGAAGGCGCGGCGGAGGGCGAAGAACTGGAGAAATACTTCTCTTCCCTCTCCCGGTTCCGCTATTCCATCGCCCGGTTCCGTATGCTCAATTCCCCATCCAGTCCCTATTTCATCGTATGTGAAACCAGAAAGGAGGAGGCGATTCGATGAACAATCCGAATCCGAACCGGCGGCGGAGCGATTCCGTGGCCCGGGTACGGCCTGACGCGGCGCAGAGACAAGCCCCCTCCCGCGCTCCGTATCCTCCGAACTCTTCCCCGCCCGGGACGGCGCAGAACAGTATGTCCCGGGATCCTTCGCGGATGAGCCCTCAGAGATCCGGGCAGATCCCCGCTTCCCGCCCCGGACGAACTTCCGCGCAGAACGGAAACGCTGTCCCGAGACAGAATCCCGGGAACCGCCCCCCGATGCGGAACGTCCCTCCGAACGGTTACGCCCGACAGAGTGCCCGACAGGTCCCGCGGCAGAACTACAATCAGGCTCCCTATCCGCAGTCCTCTCCCTCCCGGGGGAACGTGTACGGCAATCCCCGCACGCCTCCGTCCTATGCCAATCCGAATCCCGGACGGGGAACGGCGTATAGTCCACCCCGCAATCCCGCGAATTCCCGGGTATCGGACGCGCGGGCGCGGATGGAGAGAGACGTCAAGGCGCGGAAGAAGGCCGAAAAACGGGCCAGCCGGCGTCGGGGACTGCGCACGCTCGGACGGTTCGCCGTCTACGTGCTCTGCGCGGTGGTCCTGCTCTCCCTGATCGTGGGGGGCGGCGTGCTGATTGCGCTGTTCTCCAAGCCGGACGCGCCTCTTGACAGCGGGACGATCTCCTTCTACTACGGCGGCACGAAGGTGAGGACGGCAGCCGCGGCGGACTGCGTGGAGGGCGAAGAACTCTATGTCTGCTTCAACGACCTCTCCGAATACCTCGGCATGAAGGAGAGCGGATCGGCGGACGAAATGAAGTTCATCCTCCGCACGAACGACAATGTCCTCGTCTCCGCGGCCGGGGACGGCACCGAAGAGAGCGTGATCTTCTACACGGACGAGCACCGGGTGGTCATCAACGGACAGACGGAACTGCTCGACGTCCCGAACACGCTGATCGGCGAGGAGATCTGGATCTCCACCGAATTCCTGACGGAATGGATGGACAATCTCTCCGTGGTCTACAAGCCGGGACGCCGGGAAGTGAAAGTCTCGCGGATCATCGACGAGGAAAACTCCGACCCCTCGAACAAGGTGACGGTGTATCTGCCGATCTCCTTCCGCCTGAAGAAGAACGAACCGACCCGGTCCATCGAAGAGGATACCGGCGTGGGCTTCCTCTCCGAATCGCTCCGGGAGGCGACGGCTTACGAGCTGAACTTCCAGACGGATCTGTCGGAGTACGAGGAATACATGAATCCGCAGGGGGATCTGAGAAACGCGTTCCTGATCCTCGTCAACGCGGACCATCCCCTCACCGCCTCCGACGTGCCGAATGACCTCGGGGACGTGATCTACACGAGCACCGCCCGGTCGACCCAGAAACTGCGGGAATACCCGATGCGCGCCCTCGAAGCCCTCTTCAAGGAGATGCACCACTACGGCTACTACGACATGGCGGTGTATTCGGGCTACCGCTCCTACGACTATCAGGCGACGATCTTCGACCAGTACGTCCAGAACGAGATGGCGAGCAATCCCGCGCTGTCCGAGGAGGAGGCGGAGGCTCTGGTCCTGACCTACTCCACCCGTCCCGGCACCAGCGAGCACCAGACGGGGCTTGCGGTGGACATGGACACGATGGGCTCCTTCACGACGGATTTCGCCTGGACCTCGGAATACTACTGGCTCCAGGAAAACGCCTGGAAATTCGGCTTCATCCTCCGGTTCCCCTCCGACAAGACGGATGTCACCTCGATCAGCTTCGAGCCGTGGCACTACCGCTACGTGGGCCGCTATCACGCGAAGATCATCCGCGACAACGGCCTCTGCCTCGAGGAGTATATTGCGAGGATTTCGAACTGAACAGAAAATCAACCGATCGGATTTCTATGAGGTCCGGTCGGTTTTTATACTCTATCCCTTCTAAGGAGTTACGCGGCTTCTTTGAAAAGAAGCCTGGCAAGAAACTTCAATTGGATAAGGAAAATGGCTCTCTCCATTTCGTTCAGTCTGTGTCCGCACAGCCATATAGCAATCCAACCTTATCAGAGTTATTGCACACGAGCTCATGATCGGAGATCATTCGCACGCTACGGAGAGCGATCAAAACCTATGAAGATAGCTCCATAGAAGGAAAACAGTATTATATACACTCCTCCTGAGACGAGAAAAAGAAGGAACCCTCGTGAGAAGGCTCCTTTCTTTTTTCTGTTGATTTTTGCTTTCGGCAGATTTGCCTGTCCGTCGGATCAGTCAGCAGTCAGGCCGGCACGCTCGATGCCCTGCACGATGTATCTCTGGCCGAAGAGGTAGAGGATAATCAGCGGGGTGATGATCAGGATACCGCAGGTATTCGTGATCGCGGAGGAGTACAGGGACTGGCCCGCGTAGTTCGTATCGAGCGATTTCGGGATCTTGATGATGTCCGGCAGGAGCTTGTCGCCCGCCGTGGTGTAGAAGAGGTCGGTGTAGAAGTTGTCCGTCCACTGCCAGCAGAAGGCAAACATGAAGACCGTGATCATCATGGTGGTGGAAAGCGGGATGATGATCGAGAAGAAGGTTCTCATGATGCCGGAGCCGTCCAGGTAAGCGGACTCTTCCAGTTCATCCGGGATACCGCGGAAGAACTGTCTCAGCATGAAGATGTACAGACCGTTCTTATAGGCAAGGCCCGTCAGAGACAGGATGTACAGCGGCCAGTTCGAGTTGATGAAGTTGATCGATGTCTTGCCGCCTGTTACGTTGATCGCGTCGACCACACCGCCTCCCAGGAAGTTGATGATGCCGAGCACGTCGAAGTAACGGAACTTCATGAAGAGGGAAAGCTGCAGGGTCGCGTGAGGCACCACCAGGGTGAACAGCACGCACAGGAACAGGATGCTGTTGCCCTTGAACTTGAACTTCGCAAAGCCGTACGCGATGAACATGCAGATGAAGGTCTGGATGATGGCGCACACCAGGGACAGGATGAAGGTATTGAGAAGGGCTTCCCAGTACTTGTTGTCCTTGATGATGGCTCTGTAGATCTCAAGGTTCGGGTGCTTCGGAATCAGGACCACCGTCACGTCCACGAAGTCTTCCTTGGACATGAAGGAGGAGGAGATCTTGGAGAAGAACGGGAAGAGAATGACGTAGGAAATACCGAGGAGGAGAACCAGGCGGAAGATGTAGTAGATAACCTTTTTCAGGGTGTACAGGTTGATCAGCTTCGCCTTGACACGGTCCCAGAACGGAGTCCGGTCCTCGAAGTCCACCTTGATGGTGTTCTTCGTTTCTTTTTTGATTTTCGGTGCAGTCTGCGCGTTATTCATCAATCAGTTCCTCCTTTCTCAGTCTCTTCTCTGATAGAAGATAAATCCGCTCAGGATACCGGCCACGGCCGCCAGGATCAGGATGACGATCAGGAAGTACATCCAGGACATGGCGGAGGAGAGGACGTTGCCGTCCGCCTGCTCGTAAACCGTGGAGATATAACGCATGACCGCGTTGTCGTCCGCCGTGAAGGCGTCGATGATCGTGTAGATGGTATTCACCAGGATCATCGGGGACACCATAGGCAGGGTGATCTTCCAGAAGGTTTCCCAGCCGGAAGCGCCGTCGATGGAGCAGGATTCGTAGATGGCGGGGGAGATGGACTGAAGTCCGGAGAGGAAGATCAGCATCTGTACGCCGCAGCGGTTTACGATGTTGAAGATGTTGTTGACCATCTGCACCACGTATTCCACGATTTCGGTACCGACCATCATGTTGTCGAAGAGCCGTTCCACGTCAAGGACGGAAACGATCTGCGTAGCCTGGGACTCCTG
>Ga0310695_10014845_pt1 | contig 10472 bp, 9 predicted proteins | sample RumenRJG_04DNA_FD_203882 | JGI IMG/M metagenome (GOLD analysis project Ga0310695, IMG submission 203882) | Bovine rumen microbial communities from Lethbridge, Alberta, Canada - RJG_04 (v2) (version 2) | ecosystem: Host-associated > Mammals > Digestive system > Stomach > Rumen | place: Canada... | reverse complement strand
TACCACAACCAAATAAGAAAAAGGGGCTGTAAAAAAACCTAGGTTTTGAAAAATATCAATTCCTAGGTTTAACAGCCTTTTTATTTTGAATATTTATAACTAGATTTAGCTTCCTCGTTAATGGATTTATTTTTAACTTTGGAAGCTTTTTTTGATAATCTTTTTGCGCTTGGTTTCGTGAATGTTTCAGGTTTTAATCCATCTGGAGCTACCCAATAATTAAATTTTGCTTCTCCTGAATAATATCGAAATAATTTTCTTATATTATATCCTAAACAAACTAACATAAATTCACAAGATACTTTATTCAATGAACGTCTTCTAAACCTTTCATATTGGAAATCTTGTTTTATTACACCAAATGCTCCTTCAACCTGTGAAGATCTATTAACTCTCATTTCTATTCCTTCTACAGATAATAGATTTTCTTCGGCTTGTTGTATATATTTTTGAAGTTTAATAACTACCTCAAAAATTTTAAAATCTTCATCTTTATTTTTCATGTATCTTTTACAATATAATTTAAATGCACAAGTATTACATCCTGTTACTTTATAAAATATAGAATCTGCTTTTCTATGATGCCAATTTGTTTTATCTTTATAACCTACATTACCATTTAAACAAGTTATTGTTTCATCATTGTTTAATCGATATTGGCTGGGATTGCTGCCAGAAACGTTTCCTTGCCACGAAACGTATTTAACAAAATTTTTTATATTATGCGTATCTAGATAACTATAATTTTCTAATGAACCATATCCAGAATCTGCACATATTGCTTTAGGATAAGATCCATAAAAACTATAATAAACATCTAATAATGGTATAAAATCTTTTATATCTGCCCTAGATTGGGTTACTAAATATGCGGTAACTAAGCCATTTGCTACCATTATTTGTGTATTGTATGCAGCGTGCATATTACTACCTAGTCCTGAATAATAATCTTCCTTCAAACACATTGCTGTTGAATCTATATCAGTTTTATAATAAGAGTTTCTATTTGGGCCACAAATCCTCTCTTTCTCCTCATACTCCAAACTCTTTTTTAAATACTCCGATAGTAGTTCATAATCTTTTTTATATTTTTTATTTTCCTTTAGCGACAAATCATAACGTTTTAATTGTTCGCTAAATTCAGTTAATTTATCAGCTACTAATTTAGATTCAATAATGTCATCCTTAGGAATCCCTCTCAAAAGCCCATATTCTTTTAATAATACTCGTATCTTATCTCCTAGTTTTTTATGAAAAGTAGTAGGCTTCCATACAAATTTATATTTGTTTGCGTTTGCTTCATATTTTGTTCCGTCTAAATGTTGATTATTCATATTAATTTTGCATTCTTCAAATATTGCTTTTGTTATTAAAGAAAATATTTTACTTTGATGAGGTAATATATATTCGTTAATAAAATTACCAAAACTGCTGTGAGTAGGCTGTTCACCTTGTAACATATAAATGCACCTTAAATCATTTTTACATTTGTCTTCAATATCTCTAAGTGTGCCTTTTTCGAAGGCAAAATTATATAATACTGTTGCTAACATATTATACGGATTAAATGATGGTCTACCTCCAAGCTCATCATTTTTATTTTTTTGTTTTTGAATATCTTTTATAAAATCACAAACGCCTGATTTAGATAAAAGTGACAAAAACTTATCGATTTTTTGTGATTGCTCAACATTACTAGTGTAGCAGTCTACAAAAAATGTCTTCATAGTGGTATAATATCCCATGTATTTTATTGTGTCCCAACAATATTATACCTTAAAAACGGCTCCGGGTTCGATTCCCCGAGCGTTTTTTTGTATTGTAACAAAAAAAAGGGCTGTATGCCCTAAAACCTAGTATTTTTCAAAACCTAGGTTTTTTTACAGCCTCTAATCAATAAAATATTGTAATTATGCCGTATATAAATACATCTTTGACAAATATAGAACAGGATTTGTTCCTGTAATAGCGATTATAAACTCTCCACTAAATTTCTCAAATTTAGCTTCAACCCTGTTACTTGCTGTGCCAGAATAAAGGACAGTATAAGAACCGTCATTAACACCAATAATGTATAATTTTTCTATACGACTAGGTGGGGTTGGAGAATCAAGAGTAATGCCAACCAAATCAATTGTCGAGAAATTTGCCTTTAAATAGGCTCCAGTTCCATTTATACCTAGCGTTTCCAAACCAACTGCATTACCAGAATTTTTAGGATTGTAACCAAGTCGAATGTTGCCATTATCACCATAGCAACTACTCAAGTAGAATTGAGCGCCATTAACCTCAACATTTTTATTCTTTTCGTAGCTTGTAGTCTTTAAATTACAAGTACTAAAATCGAATGTTTTAGATGCATCATCATCTGCCATATTTCCCTTTAGGTAATCGATTTGGTATTTTGCACTACTTAAGGCTTGGTAATTCGAAACATATAGCTTTTCTTGAGCATTTAATGCCATTACCTTAGTATAAATAGAATATACAGCTTCTTCATTCTCAAGTGTAATTAAGGAAGGTAAGCTATCAATTTCTTGAATGACATTATATACCTTTTCTTTATTTATGGATAAATTCTCATAATTACTATCAAAAGCTAAATTTACCCATTCTGGATGATCAATAAATGGGTTTCTATTCGATTGATAGCTATAGATAACCTCATTTCTTCTTATTTCCTCATCCGATACAGGATCTTGATAATGCCATTTTAAAAGAGTGGATAATTTTCCAATTTTACCAATGGTAGAGCTTGTAGAGGTAGGAATTTCATCTACAATTTCTAAATCTAATGTTGAATCATTATATCTAGCCATCATATAGAATATCGCTCTTGCGCAATCTCCCTTTGCCTCATCTCTAGGCTCGAAGCACACATTCGTAATCCAAGAATTGCCATATCCATCACTGAATACCTCACCTGTATTGTTTTTTACCTCATCAAAATCTAAATCTCCTCTTGTCGTATTTATCTGATTTTGTGTTGCCGTTAAATGATGACAATCGGTATAGGCAGGAATGGATTCTGAATTAAAGCCATGAGATTTTGGCCAAGTATGCTCTCTATTCCAAGTAGAGCCTTGACCTGATTTTGGAATAGAGAGACCTGTATAGATACAAACAATATTGTCTTTATTATATGGATCCTCATCTGCTTCCTTTAAAATATCCCATGCAGCATTATAGGAATATTTTTGATAATTCTTTGATATAACCTTAGTTAATGAATTTATAAATTCATCCCCCTCTAGGGTTATATCTACATCCTTATAATAATTGTTTACCTTATCTGGTAATACTCTATAGGATAATTCAATATCCTTCGTTGTTTCTGTAGTTGTATTTAGAGTAGTTTCTGTAGTAGTTTCTATAGCTATTGAAGTTCTACAGGAAGCTAAGGCTAGAACAGATATTAATGGGAATAAATACTTAATTTTCATTATTCTCCTCCTTGAAATATTCATAAATCTTATGAGCTAAATCGGAAGGCATTCCTGCCTTTTTTAATTCCTCTATAGAAGCATTTTTAACATTATCAATAATTGTAAAATACTTAATTAAGGCTTCCTTTCTCTTTGGGCCTAATCCTTCAATTTCATCTAATCTCGATTGGAAGAAGCCCTTTGCCTTTTGGCTTCTAAAGAAGCTTATCGCAAAATCATGTACTCTTTGCGATATATCGGCTAAGAGTAAAAATACAGGATCATTTTTATCTAATGGTATTAATTTTTCATTAAAGAAAATAATCGTTGCCTTATGATGGTCATCCTTTTGAATACCCATAACTGGAATATTTAAATTTAATCCATCTAATACCTCTTTGGCTGCATGAACCTGAATTTCTCCACCATCCATGACAATTAAATCTGGAAGAGGTGCATTTTCCATAACTAATCTTAAATATCTTCGATAGATTACTTCCTTCATGGATTCATAATCATTTGCTCCAACGACCGTTTTAATATGATATTTTCTAAATTCCTTTGGTGCAGGCTTACCATTGATATAGCATACCATGCCCGATACAGGGTATTCACCAAACAAATTAGAATTATCGAAGGCTTCAATACGCATAGGTGGATTTATACCTAATAATTCACCTAGCCTGTCTATAGTTTCTACTCTCTTTAAGACTTGGTTCTTATATATATTTCTTTTATTTTCTAGATTATATTTGGCATTATATACAGCCATATCTAATAATTCCTTTTTCTTACCTAATTTGATATCTACAAAAGGAATTTCAAGCATTTCCTCAATATTATCAATATTTATACCGCTAATACCTATTTCCTTTGGCTTTTCATTAATTTCATAGAATTGCCTTAAATAGGATAATACCTCATCCTCCTTTTCATCATAGGAATTAATGATGGTTTGATGATTTTGTACAATAGAGCCTAAGCGGGTAATAATAATATTAATGGATAGATCTCCATTATCCTCATATATACCTACATAATCTCTTGCGGTTAAATCATTAATGGATATCTTTTGTCTTTTTATTGTATTTTTAATCGATTCAATTAAATCTCTATATTCAATAGCCTTTTCAAATTCTAAGGAATTTGATGCAGCATCCATCTTTTCATTTAATTCCTTTAGGATATCCTCTGCATCTCCATTTAAGAAGGATGCAATCTTATTCTTGTATATAGAATAATCAAATTGCTCCTTGATAATACAAGGACCTAAGCATTGATGCATATGATAATATAAGCATTCCTTATCTGGAATATGATGACATTTTCTCAAAGGATATAATCGATTTAATAGATTTACTGTATCTCTTGCAGCACCTACATTAGGGTATGGGCCAAAATATCTTGCCTCCCCCTTCTTTCTTTTATTCCTTGTAACGATTAATCTTGGGTGAAGCTCATTGGTTAGGGCAACATAAGGATAGGTTTTATCATCAGTTAAAGCTATATTATATTTTGGATTATATTCCTTAATTAAATTAATTTCCAAAACAAAAGCCTCAAGCTCACTTGAGGTAATAATATAGGTAAAATCTCTAATTTCAGATACAAGCCTAGTGGTTTTCGCATTATGTGCGCCATGAAAATAGCTTCTTACTCTATTCTTTAAATTTTTAGCCTTACCAACATATATAATGGTTCCATTTTCATCTCTCATTTGATATGAGCCTGGAGAATCTGGTAATAGCTTTAGCTTTTCTTCTATGATGCCCAAGAGAATCACTCTCCTTGAATTTTATCTTTAATCTTTTCCTTAAAATCGAATAAGGAAAGCTTTAAATGCTCGCTTTTTAATTTTATTTTTGTAGATGCATATTTCATATCTAGGAAGCGGAAGGCTTTTTTAACGATATTGGAAGAAAAATAATCCTTAAGCTCATCTAGCTTATCCTTAGTTTCTAAGGTCTTAGAAACAATAGAGTCTCCAATCGTTGTTGCCATAGCCTCAAGCTTCTTAAATACCTTAGCAATAGATACATGCTTAAGAGTAGATAATACACTATCTGTTAAAAATAATGTAAATATGATACCAGATAGTATATAAAAGAATACCAGATTAAAATTTTCTATTCTTGAAACTAAATTCTCTACAACAAAGGGATGTAATACATACATCACCAGCATGACAAGTATGGCAAACATACTTGAATTTCTCAAGCATACTCTACCATTAATATTTAAAAATTTATCACTATAATCCCACCATCTCATATGGAAGATTAATTCCATAAAAAAGGAAACAATATATTCCAGAAGGGATGTTAGGATAAATCCTGCAATAAATACCAATATAGGACTATACCATGTATTTAAATTATAAATAAAGCTTAAGGATAAAAGGATACCTATAGCACCAAAGCCATATATAGGCACTAAAGGACCATATAAATATCCTCTATTCGTTATCTTCTTTGTACAGATAAATACATAGATAACCTCAGCAATATACCCTAAGAAGGCATAAATTATGAAATATAAGAAATATTTAGTTAAGGATTCCATAATATACCCCCTTTAGATGATTATACTACAAAGAAAAGAAAAAAATAACCCGAGGGTTACTTTTTACTTAAAAGTCATTTTTGTTTGGCCATTTAGAATCTCTTCTAATGCCTGTCCTACAGGCTTAACACACATACCATCCTCTGCGGCAGTCCATTCCTCTTCTTCAATGATATGAGCTCTTCTTGCAGCTGCGTATGCTAGCTTATATTTAGAATCAATAACCTTTAATAAATCATCTACAGATGGATAACGCATTCCATCATAATCTTTCTTTGACATAATTAGTCCTCCAAATCAACGAAATTATTATACAATAAACTCTATAAAAAATCTAGTGATTTTATTCATCCTCACCAATAAGCTCCATATATTTATGGATAGATCTTGCTGTTTTCGCATGCTCTGCACGAATGATAGCCATAATACGGTCAGCCGCATTCGAAACCTCATCATTTACTACGATATAATCATAATATTTTGCAAGCTTAAATTCTCTATTGGCCTTTTCAATTCTTTGCTGAATAACATCCTCAGATTCTGTACCTCTTTTTCTTAAGCGCTGATATAGTGCTTCCTTTCCTGGTGGTACAATGAAAATCATTACGCAATCTGGGACCTTCTTCTTTACCTGAAGTGCACCCTCAACCTCAATCTCAAGTACAACCTCCTGACCTTCCTCTAATCTTTCATTTACCTTATCTAGCGGTGTACCATAGAAATTTCCAACGAATTCCGCATGCTCTAGGAACTTACCTTCATCAACTCGCTTTAAGAATTCCTCACGAGAAACGAAGTAATAGTCGATTCCATCTCTTTCGCCTGGTCTTTTCGCTCTTGTCGTCATAGATACACTATAGGTTAAGTTATGCTTTGGCATTTCAAATAATGCTTTACGTACGGTTCCCTTACCTACCCCTGATGGGCCAGATATAACAACTAGAAGTCCTCTGTCATTCAGCTTCATGATTTAATACCTCACTTTTTGTAAATAAGTTTACTATAACAAAACTAAAAATTCAACCAATTAAAGCTCATCAATTTCTTTTGATAACATAAATACGCTTTCAATAACCTCATGGATGATCTCTGATTTATGAGAATCCACCTTAGTATTGTATTCTAAATAGATAATCCTATCCTTAAGCTTAGCCATTAAATACTTACTTTTAATATTAAAGGCGTTTATTTTATTATATAAATCTATAGTTATATCCTCTTCTACATTTCTTACATTAATAATTATAGATAATTCCTTGGTAGTACTATCTATTCTATAGTATGGATATAGGCTATATCCTTCATTTGGCATGACAAGCTCAAAGGAGCCCTTGCCATCTTCATCTAAGGATACAGAAATATTTTTTGCCTCTAGGGTCTTCTTTACCCCATCAGAAAGCTTGGTGTTTTTTGGTTTTTTTTGATCTGTATCATTCTTTTTAAATAAGTCCAAAAATCCCATGAACTATCGCCTCCTATTAGATATATTTTACTATTTAATATTTTAAAACACAAGATAATAGAATTCCATTTTAAAAAATGCTATACTCATTATGGTGATGAATGTGAGCTTTGATGGAATACTACTAGAAAAACTAAATAAGGAAATAGAATTCTTAAAGACAGGTCGTATTTCTAAGATAAATGAAAATGGAGATACCGACTTTATTTTTACAATCCGAAAGGAAAGAATCAATTATCAATTGATGTTATCCTTCTCTTCGGATTATTCAAGAATTCATTTAACGAAGCATATTTATGATAGTGTATTAAATCCTAAAAGCTTTACTATGCTTTTAAGGAAGCATATAGAAGGCTACTTCATCGATGATATCATTAATTATGAATGTGATAGAATCCTATATTTTAAATTATCTGGCTATAATGAATTATCCGATTTAAATCATAAATATTTAATTTGTGAGGTCATGGGTAGATATTCCAATCTAATATTGACGGATGAGAATTTCATTATTATTGATGCTTTAAAGCATGATGGTATAGGAGAATATAATAGAACCATATTACCTAATGCCAAATATGAATTTCCATTAAATAATAAAATAAATCCCATGAAATGTTCTAAGGATGAAATTATAGATATATTCTTAAAGAATAATCCTAAAAACCCAAAGGAATTAATGAATCTATTCAATGGAGTATCTTTAAATATAGCCTACCCTGTATTTCAAAATGATTTTCATGCAGAAACCTTCTATAAATATATACATTTAGAGAATAAGCCAGCTACATTCAAAAATTTTAAGGATAAAATCGATTTTTATTATTACCCACTTGAGGGTAATATAATAAAGGAATATGATTCTATATCCTCTATGCTCGATGATTATTATTACCAAATGGATTTAAGGGCTAAGGTTAAAATTAAAACAAATGACCTACAGACATTTGTCAAAAGACAAATTACTAAATTTGAAAACAAAATTGAAAAGCTTGAGGCCCAGCTTTTAGATACTTCACAAGCAGATACCTTTAAGCTATATGGAGAATTATTATTATCCTATCCAAATATTAAAGAAAAGAAATCCCTAGTCTCTATATTAAATTATTATACAAATGAATATATAGATATTAAATTAGATCCTAAGTTTAGTATTCTTGAGAATTCAAATAAATTCTATAAAAAATATCAAAAGTTAAAATCCTCTGTTACCTATATTAATGAGCAAATGGAAATTGCTAAAAATGAAATTGAATATTTCAAGGTCATTGATTATCAATTAAAGGATGCATCCATTAATGATGCATTAGAAATTCAAGCAGAATTAATTAATGGTAAATATTTATTTAAAAATACTCCAAATAAAAACAAAAAGAAGGAAAAGCCTAAGCTTTTAACCTATATTTTAGATAATGGTACATGTATTACTGTAGGTAAAAATAATATCCAAAACGAATATTTGACACATAAGCTTGCAAAGCCTAATGAAATGTGGTTTCATATTAAGGATGCACCAGGAAGTCATGTTGTTGTACATAATTCCCATGAATTAACTGAAGAGGAAATTAGAACAGGAGCTATGCTTGCTGCATATTATTCTACCTACCAGGATTCTTCTTCTGTGCAGGTCGATTATACAAGAATAAGAAATATAAAAAAGATTCCAGGAAAAAGAGCATGCTTTGTAACATATACGCATCAGCAAACCATTTATATTGATCCTGATTCTGATTTTATTTATAAACTAAAGGTGAAGAAATGAAAAATGAATATAAGAAATTTGGATATTATTATGAAGAAATCATGTCTAGAATCAATTATGATTTATGGCTTGAATTTGTAGAGCCCTACCTATCTAAGGGAGACCGTGTATTAGATTTAGCCTGTGGTACTGGTACATTTTGTAATCTATTAGCCTTAAATGGCTATAAGGCAGATGGACTTGATTTATCTGAATCCATAATAGAAATTGCAAGAGAAAAGAAAAGAATCAATCGATTAGATATCGATTTTAGAGTTTGTGATATGACAAACTTCAAAACAGAATATAAATATGATATGATTACATGCTTCTTTGATTCTATGAACTTTTTAACAAGCAAAAAGGATATTAAGAAAATGCTAAACTGCGTTGTAGATAGTCTTGAAAATCATGGATATTTTGCTTGTGATATCTATTCTAAGGAAATGCTTAGAGAATATGAAAATAATGAGCTTCATGAGGATCATGATACATTTAAAATTGATTGGTACACAAGACAGGTAAAAAAGAATGTATTAAAGCACGAAATTACCATTACAGAAAATGGAGATTCTCCATTTACTGAATCCTATTTAGAGTATTATTATGATATTGAGGATATCTCTCATAAGAATTTAAAGCTTATTAAGGTTGTAGGTGACTTTAATGAGGATTTAAGGGATGAGGATGAAAGAATACTTCTTGTATTCCAAAAGATATAAGAGAAAAGGGGTTGTTAAGATTTTTGTTTCTTAACAGCCCCATTTTTTATATTATTAAAATTCTATAGTTCCATCATTTATTGTATGGAAATGTGTATGATAGAATTCCTTAATTGCCTTTACTAGGTCCTCTAAATCTTTTGCCCCTGCAGTTTCATAGGAAGAATGCATAGCAACCTGAGCAAGTCCAATATCTACAGATGGAATAGATACCTTCGTTTGGCTGATGGCACCTAGGGTAGATCCACCAGGTACATCACTTCTATTCGTATTTAATTGATACCTTGCACCACTTCTTTCACATAATACCTTAAATATAGCTAAGGAATATGCATCCGTTGTATAGGATCCTCTTGCAGCATTTTTTACAACAATTCCTTCATTCATGTAGCAAGCATTCGTTGGATCATATTTTGAAGCATAGGATGGATGGAAGCCCTGTGCATTATCTGCTGAAATGAAATAGCTTGATGCAAGACTTCTTTTAAATTCTTCGCTAGATAATCCTAAGGATAATGTAATTCTTTCTAATAAATCATATAAGGTAGTGCTTGCTGCAC
>Ga0310695_10014843_pt1 | contig 10472 bp, 7 predicted proteins | sample RumenRJG_04DNA_FD_203882 | JGI IMG/M metagenome (GOLD analysis project Ga0310695, IMG submission 203882) | Bovine rumen microbial communities from Lethbridge, Alberta, Canada - RJG_04 (v2) (version 2) | ecosystem: Host-associated > Mammals > Digestive system > Stomach > Rumen | place: Canada... | reverse complement strand
CCGCGATACGCGTATCAAGGGCGATTCCGCCATCGCCATGGTGTCCGTCGGTGCGCTCGCCATCGGTTACCTGCTGATGAATATCTTTTCGACTTCGGCGAACGTTTCGGGCGATGTGTGCACCACGCTTTTCGGCTCCACTTCGATTCTCACGCTCAAGATTGAGGAAGTCTACCTCTGCGTCGCCCTCTCGTGCGTGGTGTTGCTCGTATTCATCCTGTTCTACCACAAGATCTTTGCGATTACGTTCGACGAGAAGTTTGCCCAGGCGACCGGTGTGAATGCGACTTTCTTCAACCTCCTGATTGCGGTCGTCATAGCGGTCATCATCGTACTTGCGATGAACCTGGTCGGTGCGCTCCTGGTGTCCGCCCTGGTGGTTTTCCCGTCGCTTTCGGCCATGCGTGTGTTCAAGAGCTTCTTCTCGGTGACCGTCGCCGCTGCGGTATTCTCGGTGCTGTGCTCGCTGATCGGTATCGTTGTCGCCATCCTTGCGGGAACTCCCGTGGGCTCGACGATTGTCGCGATGGATATCGTGGCGTTCCTGCTTTGCTATGTGATGGGCCTGATCCGCGGTCGCGCCTAGTCGTTTTTTATCTAAATTTGGCGCCGCTATGCTTTTTTCTGAACTTCCCCTGGCAAATCCCTTGCAGCGTGCGGTCCGTGCCGTAGGTTATGAACAACCCACTCCCATCCAGGAAAAGTCCATTCCGAGTCTCCTGGAAAAGAAGGACCTCCTGGGAATTGCCCAGACGGGTACGGGCAAGACGGCGGCCTTCGCGCTCCCGATTTTGCAGCTGCTTCTCGATTCCGGCAAGGTGCGCGCCCCGAAGACGTGCCGCGCCCTGATTCTCTTGCCGACGCGCGAGCTCGCCATTCAGGTGGAAGATTGCTTTAAGCAGTATGCGCAGTTTACCGCGATTTCTACCGCGTGTATTTTCGGTGGAGTGAATGACGCTTCGCAAAAGCGCAACCTGATCCGCGGCGTGGACGTGCTTGTCGCGACTCCGGGACGCCTGCTCGATTTGATTGGCCAGAAGGCGGTTTCGCTGAAGGCGCTCGAATTCTTTGTGCTTGACGAAGCCGACCGCATGCTCGACATGGGATTCATTCACGATATCCGCAAGGTAGTGGCGCTGTTGCCGCAGAACAGGCAGAACCTTTTCTTCAGCGCGACCATGCCCGAAGACATCACGAAACTGGCGGCGACGATTCTGCGTCCGAATCCGGTGCGCGTGGAAGTCGCTCCCCAGAGTACGCCTATCGAGCGCATCCGCCAGGAACTCTACCGCATCGACAAGCGCCGCAAAGGTGCTCTTTTGAAAGAACTCCTGCTGGAACATCCGGAGATGAAGAAAGTGCTCGTGTTCAGCCGCACCAAGCATGGTGCCGACAAGATTACGCGCGTCTTGGAGAAGGCGGGCGTCAAGTGTGCCGCGATTCATGGCAACAAGAGTCAGAACCGCAGGCAAGAAGCCCTGGGCAATTTCAAGAGCGAGAAGATCCGCGTGCTGGTGGCGACTGATATCGCGGCCCGCGGTATCGACGTGGACGATGTTTCGCACGTGTTCAACTACGACCTGCCCGATGTGCCCGAGACCTTTGTACACCGCATCGGCCGTACGGCCCGCGCGGGCAAGGACGGCATCGCGATTTCATTCTGCTCTCCCGATGAGGAGCAGGACCTGCGTGCCATCGAGAAGTTGACCCGCGTGAAGATTCCGGAGGGCGACAAGGCGGTTTACGAGAAGCTGCCACCCCCGCAAAAAGAAACTCCCGAAAGTGAGATGCGCAACGCCCGCGGACGTATGTCGAGGGGCGATGCCGAAAAGCGCGCGTCCAAGTCCCGCGAAAAGCAAAAGCAAAACGCCCAACCGCGCGCCGCTGAAAAGCCCGCGGAAGGCATGCCGCACAAGCATCGCCGCCGCAACCGCCCGGGAAGCCGTGCGCGTCGCCGCATGCGCGAAGCAAACGGTCAGTCGATGACGCAGTAGCGCTGGCTCCGGCCGCCCTTGGGGCAGGCCATGACCACGCCTTTCTTGATGAGACTCTGAATTTCGCGCAGCGCCGTGTCGTGGCTGGTGCCGAAAAGCGTCGCCGCATCCTTCGCGGTGAATTCGCGGGGGAGCGTACCCGCGCTTGCCGCTTCCAGGAGTTCCTGCTCACGTTCGCCGAGCGGGATACCCGAAATCTTGTTCACGAAGCGGATGTGCTTGATCTCGTTTTCGATGGCGCTCTCGCGGTCGGAAATGGCCGCGCCGATTTGTTCAATGAACCAGAGGATCCAATCCGTGAGGTCGCCGTTGCTGCATTGCGCCCTGTTGAGCGTGCGGAAATAATCATCGCGCTTTTCGAGGATCCTCTTGTTCAGGGCGTATTGCAGCTGGCCCGAATTCCTGGCGCGGCAGAGCAGCAGAGCCGTCATGGCGCGGGCGAGCCTTCCGTTTCCGGAGCGGAACGGCCTTATCGTGAGGAACCAGAAGTGCGCTATGGCGGCCTTGACGATTCCGTCCATGCGGGAGTTTTCGAACCAGTCGAAGAAATGCGACATCTCGCTCTCGAGCCTTTCGGGGCCGGGTCCCGAGAAGCGCATGTTGGTGTCGCCCTGCTCGATGTCGCCTGCCGAATTGCGGAAGCTCGAAGCCTTCGCGTGTGCTATGGAGGAGAACCAGCCGAGCAGGCGTTCCCGCGTGAACGGGTTTGCAAAATTCTCGATGGCGCCCAGGTAGATCTTGATGTCGGGGGAGTTCCCCTTGGAGCGCAGGTCCACGTCTTTCCTCACGGCCTTCTTGTCGAGCGCGATGCCGTCGATCGCGTAGCTTGCGACGATGTCCTCGGTGACAATTTCCGCCTCGAGTTCCTTCTTGTCCGCGAATGCGAGGAGTCCGGCGAGCCGTCCTTCGCTGTAGCGTGTCTTGCCGAGCGCGTCGAGGATGCGCTTGGAATCGAATCGGAAATGGGTCCAGTCTGGGAATTGGTGGATGAATAGCATACGGATAATATAAGTATTTAACGCAAAAAGTGCGTAGAAAAAGATGCTATATTTTTGAAAAAGTTTCCTGTGCCCTGAAAAGCCCATGCGGAACGCCCCGACGGGCGCTTTGCAAGGAGAGAATCCCGTGAAATCCGGGAGCGGTCGCGCCGCTGTAAGGGAGTACGAAACCGGCATGAACCAATGCGCGAGAAATCGCGTGTGAAGGAGCCGGGAGTAGGATGATTCCCGAGCCAGAAGAACTGTGGGAAACGCTTTGTTGAGGAACGATGCGAACGACGTCATTCTGCAAGGCCGCGACGACTGCGGTCCTCTTGTGCTGTGCCGCCGGGGCGGATGCCCTGGCGCAGGATGATGGCATTCATACCGCAGATACCGAAAAACTCCAAGACCTTGGCGTGTCCGAAGTTTCGGGCGCAGGCTACGTGCCTACGGGCGATGCGAGCTATACCGAAATCAAAGCTTCCGCGTGGGAGGGCAAGTCGCTCACCGCGGCGGATCTGCTTTCGTCGTTGCCGGGAATCCAGGCGTACAAGCAGGGCGGGCTCGGAAGCCTCCAGACGATTTCCATCCGGGGAATCGCGGCCAGGAACATTTTGATTTGCGTGGATGGCGTGCCGATGAACGATGCGAGCGGCGGTGCGGTGAACCTCTCCTCCATCGACTTGAACCAGATGGAAAAGGTCGAAGTCTACAAGGGAAACGTGCCTGCGAAATTCGGCGTGGCGGGCCTCGGCGGTGCAGTCAACTTCGTCACGAAAAATGCGGTGACGAGGGGCGGTCGCGTGCTGGTCGCTTACGGGAACCACAATACGTGGGAGGGCGCTTTCCAGGTGTCTGCGCCTGTTACGGATAGCCTCATGTTCGCGTCGTCCTTTGCGACGAGGCATTCCGACAACGATTACGAATACACGAACAGGAACGGCACGCAGTACAACGACGATGACGATTACACGTCGACGCGCGAGAATGCGCAGTATACCGATGTCTCGGGAAACGTGCAGTTTCGGATGTTGCACGGGAACGGGTACTTCTCTACTTTGTCTATGTCGGCTACGCGGTATGAAAGCGGAAATCCCGGTAAAGAGGAACAGCAGACCAAGGTCGCGAAGTTCGTCGGGGAATCGGCGCTCATGCGTTACGGTCTTGAATCGGTCGGCTATTTCGATGATGCGCTATTCTTGAATGCGGGACTTTCGGCGCGGTTCGACAAGCATGTTTCGAGTACGTATTACCCGCTGGATCATGTGGGTTACACGAACAAGGATTTTCTGGAATATGGTGCGGCTACGTACAAGCTAGTGCCGGAGATTTCGGCGCAGTGGAATCCCGTGGAACGCTTCAGGAGCGACTTGCGTGTGGCGGGTGAGTGGGAACGGGCGGAGGCCCGCGGCGATTCGAAAGAGTGGGCGCTTGACCGTTTGAGCTTTATCTCGTCGGGTGATTTGTATTTCCAGGTTTTCCGCTACGGCGGCATCGGTAGCGAAGGTTCGCTGCAATTGTTGAAGGACCATCTCGACGAGGGCCTGTTCATTCAGCCTTCGGGTTCGCGAATCCTGAAGAAAGCGGGGGAACGCGATGCCACCTTGTCGGGCAGGGTCTATTCGCGTCTGGGTGCTGCGGAATCTCCGCTGACGGGTGAAGTCTCTATCGGGAGGTTCTACCAGCAGCCCGCCCTGATGGAACTTTACGGCACGTTCCCGGGTGCGCTTTCGAATCCGGAACTTAAGCGCGAAAAGGCGACGCGGTTCGAAGCTTCGGGACTTTTCAAGTTCCCGGGGAACCGCACGTCGTTCAGGGCCGCGTATTTCGAATCGCATATCGAGGATGGTATCTGCTGGGTGATTCTGGTGGAACTCCTGCGTGCCGAGAATATCGCGCGTTCGCTCGTGCGCGGAGCGGAATTCGAGTTGAACAGCAGTCCCTCCCGGTTTATGGATATCGTGCTCCGCGCGACTTTCCAGAAGACGGAAGACCGCTCGCATTCCAACAGCTACAACGGGAACATGCTTCCCGGCGAGCCGGCACGGGCGTATTATGCCGGCGCGACCTTGCATCTGCCGCTGCACTTCGATCTGGCATGGGTGTCGGAATGGCGCAGCGTCATCTACAGCGACCGCGCAAACCGTATGGACCAACCCGCCGTGGCTACACACCGTGCCGACCTCGCGTATAACCCGTTTGAAAAGACCCGCCTCGTGTTCGCGGTGGCGAATATCACCGATGAAAAATACAGGAATTTCTACACGCCCTTCCCGATGCCCGGGAGGGAATACAAGTTTACCATCATACAGGGGTTCTAGCCCCCGCGCTTAAAAGCGTAAAGCCAGAAAAGGAAAAAACATGAAAAAGATACAGAATAATGTCATTGCGAGCGTTGCGAAGCAATCTCTCGCCTTCTTGACCGTTACGAGTCTCGCCTTCGGCCTTGCGGCTTGCGGTGATGACTCCAGCTCCAGTTCCGGCGTCGGTCCCGAAGAAAACGAGACCGTGGAAACCACCATTAAGGCAGTCGTGTTCGGCTCCGACTACACGACGGGTGAACTCCGCTGGATCGACAAGGACAACAAGATTTCCAAGAAGTCTCTCGACTTCTTCAGTGATTCCAAGGTTGCCGCCAATGCCGGCGACCTCTACGTGATGGAACGCATGGGTGCTGACAATATCACGAAGATTGATCCTGAAAAGCTCGAATCCGATGGCAAGAAGGCCGTGATTTGGCAGGTCTCGCTCGATGACGATGCCAACCCGACCGACATGGTGTTCGATGGCGAAAAGGCTTGGGTCGCCCTGCAGAACGCGGACTCCTTGATCCAGATATCTACCAAGGACGGCAAGATTGCCAAGTCCATCAAGACGGGCAAGTTTGCATACGAAGGTGAAAAGTCTCCTTACGTTACGGACCTTGAATTGGCAGACGGCAAGCTCTATGCTCTCTTCCAGCGCTACACCAAGGATGAAAACTGGAACATGACCTACCCGAAGGGCCTCCTCGCCATTTATGATGCGAAGTCCGGCGACCTGAAGGATACCATCCAGCTGAAAGCGCGGTATCGAGAAGGTCAACCTGAAGGACAAGAAGTCCGAAATGCTGGTTTCGGGTGAAAAGCTCGGCGGTGGCGTGTACACCTTCGCTGCCGAAGATGGCGTTGTTTACGTTGGTGCCTACAAGGGCTCTGGCGATGTTCCGCTGATGAAGGTTGCCCTCAAGGACAAGAAGGTTGAAACCGTCAAGGGAATTGCCGATGCCGAAGGCTCCATTGCCGTGCGTGATGGCGAGGTGCTCGTTGGTGACCGTACCATGGGTAGCGAGAAGGTTATCCAGGTCAAGGACGGCAAGACCAAGGACCTTGAATCTCCGAAGGGAGCCCTTGCTCCGTTCAGCATTGTCCTGTTCTAGTTGACGGGACGCTGCGTCATTATTATGCGATCCCCGCCTTGTGCGGGGATTTTTTTAAATTTCAAATATGCAGAAAGTTGACACATGGTACAAGGCGGAGGGCTGGTGCCCTGCCGAAGATTTTGAACTCGCAAGCTACCTGCTTTTCGAGGCGGGCGTGGCGACGCTCGAGGAACTGGACCCGAAGGCGGAAGGCCGCACGGATTTCTGTTTCTATACGGGCGACAAGGCGGAACGTGACCGCATCGTGGCGGAGTTCCCGCAGTACCATTTTGAGTTGAGTGACGAACCCGCGAAAGATTGGGACAAGTGGTGGCGAGACCGTGCGCAGCCGGTATCGGTGTCTCCGCATTTGTGGGTGCGTCCGCCCTGGGTCGAATTTACTCCCGATGACCCGAAAGCCGTGGTGCTCGAACTCGAGGCGAAGACTGCCTTTGGTACCGGCGAGCACGATACGACGAGCAGCTGCGCCACTCTCATGGAAAACATCGACTTTGCAGGAAAGACGGTGCTTGATATTGGTACGGGTACGGGCATCCTCGCGATGTTCGCTCGCCGCCTGGGCGCAAAGCTCGCGGTGGGTACCGAAATCGACCCGCTTACGATTCCTTGCATTGCGGAAAACTTCACGCGCAACGGCTTCGGCGAAAGCGATTGCATCCTCGGATTCCTGGACGCTTTCAAGGATGGCGCCAAGTTCGATGTTATTCTGTGCAACATGATCCGGAGTGAACTCTGGCCGTTGCGCGATGATATCGAGGACCTGCTTGCGCCCGGCGGCGAGCTTATCATTTCGGGCCAGCTCCTGACGGAAAAGGATTACATCCTCAAGTGGTTCGAAGAAGCCGGCTTCAAGGTGAAAGTCGAGCGTGAAAGCGGTGAGTGGTGGAGCGTGCTCGCGCACTCCTAATCGCTTTGTTATTTTCCCGAGAAATTGATTCCGAATGATTTCGGATTCACGAATTCCTTATAGGTGCTCATCAGGAAGTCATCTGTCATACCGGAAACGTAGTCGGCGACGACGCGTCTTTTCGAGGTGCCTGCCTTGTAGGCGTCGCTCATCGAATCGTACCAGTGGTTGATTCTGGTATGCGTCGTGCCGTTTTCAAGTTCGTCGTAGCAGCCTTCCAGCACGCGCAGGAACATCTCTTTTATTTTATCGTCTTGCGTGGACTTTCGGGGATTGAGGTAGATGTTCTTGTAGTTCCACTCTTTTAGCTTGTCGAGCGCCTGGAAAACATCGGGCGAGAACGAGAGCGTCTCTTTGTTGAGGCTGTTGTTCACGAGGTCAATGATGAGCGTGTTGACGATGTCGCCATTTTTGTTGCCAAGAACATCCGTGATTTCTCGGGGAAGGTCGTCGCGCTGCACTAGCTTCAGCGTGATGGCGTCTTCGATGTCGCGGCCAATGTATGCGATTACGTCGGAGATGCGCATGACGCATCCTTCCAAGGTCATTGGGACCATCGCCTTCGAGGCGAAGGTGCCCTTCAGGCTTTCGCGGTATTCGTCCAGCAGCTGCGCGGGACTCTTTTCGCAGTCGCACCCGTAGCTGTTCTTCAGGATTTCGCCGTTATGGCAGATGATGCCGTCGAGCACCTGCACGGAAAGATTCTTGCCGGTGCCGTGAGCTTCCAGCTCGTGGAAAAGCCTGAAACTCTGGACGTTGTGTTCAAAGGCTCCTTCGCCGTAGTGCTGCAGGTATTCCGAGAGGATTTTCTCTCCGTCGTGTCCGAAAGGCGTATGGCCGACATCGTGTCCGAGGGAAATGGCTTCGATCAGGTCTTCGTTCAAGTTTAAGAAACGGCCGATGGTCCTTGCAATCTTTGAAACCAGCTGTACGTGCAGAACGCGGTGCGTGATGTGGTCGTTTTCGACGAGGTAGAACACCTGCGTCTTGTCGATATAGCGGCTGTAGCAGTAGGAATGGATGATGCGGTCGGAATCGTGGAAGAATTCCGGACGCAGGTCTTCGCCTTCTTTACGGAAACGGAGCGCCTGCGAGGACTTGCATGCGAACGGCGCGAGCGTGTTCTCACTTTCTGTCAGACGGGCCCGAATTGTTTCTCTTACTTCTGTGTTCCATTCCATAATGCTTTCCCGTATTTCCGAATTGCGCGGCGCGGCGTTGCTTGCGGGCGGAATTTTCCCAGCGGCCCTTTTCTCCCGATTTTTTGGGAATGATGGTCGCGACGCGCGATTCACGTTTCTGCTGTTCGCGCTGCCGGTATTCCGCGTTGTTTTCGCGTTCCTTGCTCGGGAAGAATTCCTTGCCCTCGGCTTTCGCGCTGCGGCTTAGCAATAAACGCCCAATTTTGCCCAACTTCAAACGTTCCAAAGTCGCGCGGATTTGCGGGCGGTTCTCCGGGATGTACCAGAAGAAGAACTGCCTCTGGCTCTTCTTTTGCTCCGGAGTCTTCGCCACGTAAAGCGGCTTTCCGTCGGGCGTGAGCTCAGAATAGAACATCTCGGTCGCGATCGTCATCGGCGTGGGCGTAAAGTCCTGCACCTGCTCCAGCTGGAACCCGAGTTGCTTTGTCTCGAGCGCGAGTTCCGCCATATCGGCCTCGGTGCATCCGGGATGGCTGCTGATGAAGTACGGGATGATCTGCTGGCGTTTGCCGATGCGCTTGCATTCGTCGTCGAAGAATTCCTTGAACTTGTGGAACAGCGTAAAACTCGGCTTGCGCATCAGCTTGAGCACTTCGTCGCTCGTATGTTCCGGCGCGACCTTCAGGCGTCCGCTCACGTGGTAATCGATGAGCTCGCGGGCGTATTCCTCGTGGTCCTTGCGCAGTTCCTTGTCATTTGTTTCTTGCAGCAGCATGTCGTAGCGGACGCCGCTCCCGATGAACAGGTGCTTCACCTTCGGGTGATTACGCACTTCGCGGTAGAGCTCCAGGAGTTCCTTGTGGTGCGTGTCCATGTTGTCGCAAATCTTGGGCGTGAGGCAGCTGGCCCTCGCGCATTTCTGGCAACGGCTCGGGTCACGACCGCGCATATTGTACATGTTGGCGCTCGGGCCTCCCAGATCGGTGATGGTGCCGGCAAAGCCTTCCATCTTGGTGATCAAATCCACTTCGCGCAGAATGCTTTCGCGGCTGCGGCTCGCGATGAACTTTCCCTGGTGCGCGTTGATGGCGCAGAAACTGCACCCGCCAAAGCAGCCGCGGTGCGTGTTGATGCTGAACTTGATCATGTCGAATGCGGGAACGTTTCCGCGCTTTTTGTAACGCGGGTGAGGTTCGCGTGCATACGGGTATTCGAAACTTTCATCGAGCTCGCCGTATTCGAGCGGCGGGTATGCGGGGTTAATTACGACGGTCTGTTCCGCGACATCCTGCAGGATGCGGCGCTGGAACCACTTGTTGCATTCAATATCCACCTTGCGGCAGTTTTCCATTTGCGTGCGCTTGCTCGCGAGGCATTCCTCGTAGCTTGCAAGGCGCATGTCTTCCCACTGGTTGCTCTTGGGAATTTCTCCCTTGCGTACGAGGTATGCCGTCTGCGGAATGGAATGCAGGCTGGAAAAAGGCACGCCCTTCTTGAGCAACCGCACGATTTCCTTGAGCGGCTTTTCGCCCATGCCGTAAACGAGGATGTCGGCCTGCGTATCGAAAAGGATGCTCGGCTTTAGCCTGTCGCTCCAGTAATCGTAATGCGTCACGCGGCGCAGGCTCGATTCGAGTCCGCCAATCAGCAGCGGAACGTCGGGATAGAGCTTCTTTAAAATCTTTGCGTAGGTGTATGTCGCGTAGTCGGGGCGGAAACCCGCCTTGTTCCCGGGAGTGAACGCATCGTCGCTGCGCAGGCGCTTGGCGGCGGTGTAGTGGTTCACCATGCTGTCCATGCCGCTCGAAATCGCGAAGAACAAGCGCGGTGCGCCCAGCTTCTTGAAATCGCGCAAGTCATCGCGCCAGTTCGGCTGGGGCAAAATCGCGACCCTCAAACCTTCATGTTCGAAAAGCCTTCCCACGACGGCGTGCCCGAAACACGGGTGATCCACGTAGGCGTCGGCACTTACGATAATCACGTCCACGTAGTCCCAGCCGAGAGCGTCCAGGTCTTCCTTGCAGATGG
>Ga0310695_10014842_pt1 | contig 10472 bp, 6 predicted proteins | sample RumenRJG_04DNA_FD_203882 | JGI IMG/M metagenome (GOLD analysis project Ga0310695, IMG submission 203882) | Bovine rumen microbial communities from Lethbridge, Alberta, Canada - RJG_04 (v2) (version 2) | ecosystem: Host-associated > Mammals > Digestive system > Stomach > Rumen | place: Canada... | reverse complement strand
GGGCTTTACCGCCGCCGAGTTCAAGATTGCGAAAGCGGAGGGCTGGGAGAAACAGTATCAATACAAGATCGGCAAGAAGAAAACGTACATGGCACCGTCAGAGGCGGAGGCGCGGGGCTTGGAGCGCGTATCGAAGCACCCGAAAGCGACGCGCTACGGGCGGCAGAACCCGATCACGGCGCATTGGAACAGCAAGGAGCAGGTCGTCGCGTGGCGGGCGGCATGGGCGGATGCGGTCAACCGCACGCTCGAACGCAAGGGCGTCGAGCAGCGCGTTGACCACCGCAGCCATGCCGAGCGCGGGATAGATGAAAAGCCCACCGTCCACGAGGGCGCGAGCGCGCGCAGGATGGAGCAGATGGGCTTTGTTGCGGATCGCTGTGAGTTGAACCGCCAGATTCGTGCGGACAATGCGCTGATCCGTGAGCTGAAGTCTCTGATCGTCAAGCTGATGAAAGCGGTAAAGATGACGCTTGCCGAGATCGCCCGCGCAATGGAAACAATCCGGCAGAACATCATTGTTTTCAATTACGGCCTGCTGCACATCCGTAAACGGCGCGGCGAAGCGCGGGAGTATCTGTCTAAGGCAAATCCCGCGTATGACAGCTATACCGATCTCGCCCAAAAGGTAGCCGACAAAGAAGCCGAGCGTCGGGCATTACAAACTGAGTTGGCGGCGCTGCCGGTGCTGAATATCTCGAAGCGCCGCGAGCTGAAGGGCAAGATTGTGGAGGTATCCGAGGAAATCGGGGAGCTGGATTTTGCAAAAATGGAAATCGTGCGCGGCTTTGGCAAGGAGCAGGACGATGACATGGCGGGCATCAAGACCTATCTTTCCACTATTGAGGCCAACGCCGACAAGATGGACAAGCAGGAAATCCGATACACCGGCAAGATAAAAGAGGTGAAACGAGAGTTTGACAGGCTGAAAGAACAGGCCGCCGATCTCGATCAGGACGAACTGGCCGACGCCCGCCTTGCCCTCCGTCCGCAGATGGAACGCGATGCGCAAGCTTGTATCCGTAAAGCGGAGGGCGGTAGAGAAATCAACTTCTGGCATTTCCAAGGCAGCGTCAGCGACACCGATAATCTGCTGGACGAGGATGGTATGGCCGAGCGGCGCAAAGCACAGAAGCGGCGCAGGGAGCGGGAGAAAGCCTATCAGATACCAACTCGAAAATCCAAAACACAAGAAGCTATCAGATAATTTAACTATTCTTTTTCAATGAAGCACCATTACTGAAATACTTAACCATTACCGAGCTTCATTCTTACTCGCTCTCTGTTTGCTATGAAAAACATAAGTTTGCAATTTTTGACCCAATGTGATATAATATCCATAATTTCACATAGGCAGTTTACTTTTGATGAGGTACTAAGGATATGACCACAAGCTACAAAAGGCTCTGGAAACTTCTGATTGATCGGGACATGATGAAAAAAGACTTGGAAGATGCCGCGCACATCAGTCACTATACAATGAACAAATTGACGCACGGAGACAATGTAACCGTAGATGTTCTTGGGCGTATTTGCAAGGCTCTTGATTGTTCGCTAGACGATATTATGGAATTTGTGGATGAATAGTCTCACTTTTTAAGTTCCTAACAAATTATTACATTCCTTGTCTAACAATTTGACCGGCAGGAACGGAAAGAGGGTTACTATGAGCAATCAGAAAATCGACAGAAACGCCCCAAAATCTACAAAAGAAGTTCAACTGGCTGAAAAGGTACAGCAGTATGCCTCTCATATCAAGGAATATAGGAGTCCGTCATATAACGAGACAGAGGTCAGAGTGGACTTTGTAAATCCATTCTTTGAAATCCTGGGATGGGATATTAATAATGAGAACGGTCTGCCGCAGCACCTCAGAGAAGTGACGCACGAGGCGACGGTTCTTGTTGAAGAAGAAGGGCAGCGCAGAAGTAAAAAGCCGGACTATTCTTTTCGCGTGGGAACGGAAGTGCTGTTCTATCTGGAAACCAAAAAGCCCTCTGTCGATATTACGTCAGATAAGTCTCCGGCTTTCCAGTTGAGACGCTATGGATGGAGCGGAAATTTGAAAATCTCCGTACTTACCAACTTTAATGATCTCTACATCTACGATTGCACTGTGCGGCCTATTGAGAATGATGACATTGGCACCGCCCTTATTGCGCACTATGCCTACACAGAATATGTCGAGAAGTTTGAAGAAATCTATGGATTGCTTTCCAAAGAAGCGGTTCTTTCTGGCGATTTCGCAACGAAATTTGAGAAAGTTCATGGTGCATTTCGCCGCGAACCGTTTGACGAATATTTCCTTAAGCAAATCAAGGAATGGCGTTTGGCCCTTGGCAAGGACATCAGAAACAACAATCCTGCGCTTCCTCTGGAAACGCTGAATATCAGCGTCCAACGGATATTGAACAGAATCATTTTCCTCCGAATCTGCGAGGATCGCAGTTTTGAGAAATATGAACTGCTAAAGGACATTCAGACATACGCGGAATTGAAACAATTGTTCATGGCAGCAGACAAAAAATATGACTCCGGATTATTTGAAATCTTGGAGGAAGATCGTCTTTGCCTCTCGGACAATGTCCTTCTTGACATTTTTAGGAATCTTTATTATCCGAATAACTCCTATGAGTTCAGCGTTGTTGATCCGTTTATCATTGGGCAAATCTACGAACTGTTTTTAGACGAGCAGTTAGAATCCGACTCTGAAAATACAGTCGTTGCTATACAAAAACCAGAAGCAGTGGACTCACAGGGCGCGGTTAACACACCTAAAAACATAACGGATATTATTATTGAGCAAACCCTATCTGAATTAGTGAGAGATAAAACGCTGAACGAGGTCAAGCTAATTCGCATTGCGGATATTTGCTGCGGGTCTGGCAACTTCCTTTTGTCATCCTTTGAATATATTATCAACTTCTATATTGATTGGTACCTTTCTCACGACAAGGAGAAAGCAATACGCGACGGCTATATTCAAGCGATACCGGGGACGGAGGAATACCGATTGTCTTTCGAGATACGTCGTAGCATATTGACTACAAACATTTGGGGCGTTGACATAGATCCACTTGCCGTAGAGGTCACAAAGTTTAGTTTATATTTAAAATTGCTTGAAAACACAGCCCCCAACGAAATAGATGCCCTTATTCACCGGACTCATTCCACGATACTGCCGCGTCTTGATAATAACATCAGGAATGGTAACAGCCTTGTGAATATGTCATATGCGCAATTTTCTCCTGGCATATATGATGATATGTCCATGCTGAATCGGATTAAGATGTTCGACTGGCAATCGGAATTCGACGGAGTTGGCTTTGATGCGATTGTTGGCAATCCACCTTATATTCGCGTACAGAACATGGTTCATTACTCCCCGGACGAATACGCTTTCTATAAAAGTGAATATTCCGGTTACCAAACCGCCGAGTCTGATCTATTGGATAAGTATTATCTTTTTATCGAACGTGCGTGGTCTCTCTTAAAAGAGGGCGGTGTACTTGGTTACATTATTCCACATAAGTTCATGAACATCATGTCCGGCGAAATGTTACGGGAATATTTATCATCCCAAAACAGCGTAAGCAAAATAATTCATTTTGGAGTGTATCAGGTTTTCAAAAACCGAAGCACTTATACTTGTATCCTTATTCTTGCTAAACGCGGGCAGGCGACTTTTGATATTGCCTTTATACATGATTGGAATCGTTTTCTCTTTGACCATATCGCACAGTTCGAGACCTACGAGGAAAAATTGCTCAGCAAAAAGCCTTGGACATTTATTCCAGGCGAAATCAGCAGCAAACTGGCTGCGGTTAAACAATCTTGTAGCCAGCTAAATGAGTTGGCAGATATTTTTGTTGGCGTCCAGACAAGTGCTGACAAAGTCTATGTCATCTATGCAACTGGCGAGGATGATAATTACATCTATTTCACCGATAAGGACAAGGTGAATCGGCGAGTTGAAAAAGGTATTCTGAGAAAAAGTATCTATGATGCACGATTACGCCGATACGAGCGCATTGAAGCTAATAGCTATATCATTTTCCCTTATGAAAATATGGATGACAAGCCTCGTCTAATTGATATTCAGGTAATGAAACGTCAATTTCCAGAGGCGTATGAATATCTATCTGCATTCAGGGCGGAGCTCGACACACGCAATATGCCGAATCGTACAGAGAAAACATGGTATGCGTATGGTCGAAGCCAAAGTCTCAGACGCTTTATCAGTGCAGAGCATCTGATTTGGCCCGTGCTATCACTGGAAGCTAACTATGTATATGACGATGAACTTGTCGTCTTTACGGGCGGTGGAAACGGGCCGTTTTATGGAATTGAAATGAAAGAGCAGACACGCGAGTCGATCTTCTATGTTCAAGCAATACTGAATCATTGGCTGATGGAATTACTGGTCAAGAAAGGCGCAAGTACATTTCGCGGCGGGTACTACTCACACGGCAAGCAATTTATAGAGCAACTTCCAATCTACAGAATTGATTTTGACAATCGCAATCAGGTCAAGAAGCATGAGGAGATCGTAGAGAAAGTTCACCTAATTGAAAGATTGGCTGATCGCGTGAACAGCGCGCCGGATTCGGCAACGAAAAACACCCTGCGCCGCTTACTAATAACTGCCAACAGAGAATTGGACATTCTGATAGACAGATTGTACGGCGTGGAGGGTATGCGAATGGAGAATATGGATGAAAGCGATTGATGGTTACGATAAGCTCCGCGGAGGATATTATACACCGTGCGATATTGCGGATTTTATCGTTGAATGGGTTGCCAGCCCTCCGGATGGTAGTATTTTGGAGCCAAGCTGCGGTGACGGGAGCTTTCTCGCAGCAATAGAAAAATATCGCTCTCGGTATGCAACACATGGAGTATCCTCAACAGATAGAGTGATTGGGATAGAGCTTGATCCCGCAGAGGCTGAGAAAGCACGTCGATATGGATACTCTGTAATTAATGGCGATTACTTCACTTATTATGCTCAAACTATTGAGGGCAAGCGCAAATTCGATGCGATTATCGGCAATCCCCCGTTTATCCGATATCAAAATTTTGCAGAGGAATATCGGATAGTAGCTTTCGAGTTGATGAAAAAGCATGATTTCCATCCAAACCGCCTTACAAACATCTGGTTGCCGTTCCTCCTGCTTTCCTCTGAAGCGCTCGGTACAAACGGAAAAATCGGGATGGTAATCCCTGCTGAATTGTTTCAAGTGGATTATGCTGCCGAAGCGCGAAACTATCTCAGTTCCCACTTTGATAAACTAACTTTGATAACATTCAAGAAACTTGTCTTTGATGATATTCAACAGGAAGTAGTTCTACTTCTTGGAGAGAAAACTTCCGAAGATAAAGGAATTTGTGTTGTGGAGCTGGATGGTTTGGATGATCTGATCCATGACGGCATTTCCTGTCTGGACAAAGCAGAAACGAAAAAGCTTGATCACAGTACTGATAAATGGGTTAAGTATTATCTCTCAAACGAAGAACTGGATATTCTCAATCGATTAAATTCCGATACACGGATATCAGATGCATCAGAGCTATTCGAGGTAAATGTCGGCCTTGTAAGCGGAGAGAACGATTTTTTCCTTGCTAATTGGGATACTGTATCAAATCGACATCTCGAGAAAGATGTTACGCCGATCATAAGCCGAGCGGAGCAAGTAAAAGGTGTCGTTTTATCCCAAAGTGAATATCTCGATTTAAGAAGAAGTGGAAAGCGCGTGTCTCTTTTTGCTCCGGGAGATCGTCCGCTCAAAGAATTGAGCGAAGAAGCACGTTCCTATATTGCGTGGGGAGAAAGCCGGGGGTTTCACGAAAACTATAAATGCCGCATCAGGAAAAGATGGTATCATGTACCCACTTCATGGACGGCAGATGCGTTTTTAATCCGCCAGGCAAATCTTTACCCCAAAATGATTATTAATTCTGCTGGTGCGCTTGTTACGGATACGCTACATAAAGTTAGATTCTTCGATGGAATTGACGGAAATTCAGTAGCATCGGCTTTTTTGAACATTTACACACTTGCGCTTAGTGAAACGCTTGGGCGAAGCTATGGTGGCGGAGTGCTTACCTTTGAGCCGGGGGAGATGCGTCGAATACGAATTCCCATGCGGGGGGCTGATCAATTAGATATTCATAAGATCGACCAACTGCAAAGAGCCGGGCGATATGAGGAAATTCTCGCCTATACTGATCGGATATTGCTTCATGATAATCTTGATCTATCTGAACACGAAATTGCAACATTACATTCTATCTGGAATAAAATGCGAGATCGTAGATTATCACGAAAGCAAAGCGTTGATAGAAAAATAGGAAAACTTAGTGCTATCATATAAGCAAATTAAGTCAATTATTTTGAAATCTCTATTTCAGAATCATGTTGACAACTTTTGGAGGAAATAATATGGCTTCCCAAAGACTATCTGTATTGTCTGTAATTGCTAATAATAGTTGTACATGGAATGATATTTTAGAAAACCTATTAGAAAACAATTCTAACCAATCTTATTGTGTTATTGAGGAGCAGTCCGATTCATATATTGGCGGATGTTTTCTTGTAAAGGTTTTTCATAACCAAACGCAATACAATATTACAGAAGGTCGGTTCGAGACTGTTCCTTATGAGCAAACGCAAATATTAAAATTTGATATCTTCATATCGAGTGGTTCAATGATGCTTTGGGGCAACAAGAAGATATCTACATTGTTCGTTACGGCCTTAGAGCAGGCATCTCGGCGTACTTTAGTTATCGATTTTATGAGTACAGATTACAAATCCATACTACGCAGACTTATACCACTTCAGAATGTTTCGTTCATAAGAATGAAAATAATTGATGTTATAATAGATCATGGTATTATCGCAAATTGTAGCGTCAATTTGACGAATCAGGAGAATAGGATTCAGCTAATCAAAAAGTATATGGATAGTATTTCCCAAATCACAGTGCAGCTTGGTGACGATTCGATGTCGGTATCAATGACTATTTACTCTAGTGGTTCTGTCGTTGTCTTTAAGGATAGGGCCGATATACCCGGTGAATTAATTGATATGATTGCCATTGTGGTTGAAGGAGGAAATAAGAATGGGTGAACAAGCTAAGAAAATAGGTGAGAAACTTGAAGGGTTTGGAGCAGTCTTCTTTGATGGATTAGGGTGGACAGAACTTTCGCGTGATAAAGAAATTAAATGCAGTCGACCCTCGCACAAGAAAAGAACGCACGGTATTGATTTGTTATTCAAATTTCCAAATCCATATTCTGCAAGTATGCAGGGAATTATTGTGGAATGCAAAAATCGACAGATGCGTTCTATTGGAAAAGATGACATTGAAACTTGGATTAAAGAACTGATTGGCACTATTGAGTGCGCAACATCTGCGCCTGAATTGGCGGATATAGATTTAGATGGCACATCTCTTAATACTGGGCTTTTACTTGTTCATGCAAACGACGAATTTGATGAGAAAAAGTTCTATGAACACTTGAGAGGACTACATTTTACAAGTAGAAGAACTCCCATTAATATCTTTGTTGCCGGAAATGATAAAATTAACCAGTGGACAAGCGTTTTCACGAAGATAAAGGACTATGGAGACTCTTTTTACCTCTTGTTTCCAAGCATAAATGGATATAGCAAACGGCTTCAAAAGGAAGTGCCGATTAATGCTTTATATTCTAAATATGTTCTTGCAGAGCGAACTTATTATACTGAAGAGAACAACGGTGCAGGAAACTATCAATTTCCTCATAAGGAAAGTATTATGTTTTTCCTTGATGATATTTGTGTTGATAATTTTTGCTATGCTTGGAGTATGTTTAAACATTTTCAAATGCAAGGTAATGAAAAATATGTTTTTTCATTCTATCCACGAAAAACGGGAGATGTTGATTTTATTAAGGAACATTTTTTGTCGGCTATAAAACACGGAGATAAGCTTTTTAGCGACAGCGAAAGGCAGAAAATAACGCTTGATTATATTGACAATAGAAACTTATCGCCTGTTGAAACAGGAGGACAATCATGACTGAGTATACTGATTCCACAGAATTTATGAGGCTAATTGCGGATCAAAAAATAAAACCTTCTGCAATTAGGCGATATCTTAGCCGTCAGGGGATTATCTTAACGGCAAGTCACAGCACTACACTGGCTAACGATGTCTACACGATATTGCTGGGTGGAAAGGAAATGACTCAAATTACTCAGCTAATGGCAAGTGAGGGCAATTATGAAAAGTCCACCCTCATTAATGTACAATTAAAAGTGTCCGCCTCTCCAGATCTTGATATTTTAGACTATTTTTCTGATGGGTTAAACCATTGTCGTGCTATGTTTTCTGGTGACTATTTCGTTGAACGCCCTGTGAAAATAGATAATGAGCTTTCTTTTAGCATGGCGTATAAGCGAAAATTACCAGGAAAGAACAAACTAATTGAAGAAGAAACACGCCATCTTAAAATTACAATCAGGAAAAACCTCGGGGATATCAGAAGTGCTTCTATTGATATCCGGCAATCTTCAGGATTTGATGCGCAAAAAGCTATCGATCTTCTCAGCAGAATTACGGATGCGCCTGAGACCAATGATGCTGATTTACATCATGTTAACTTGGAGACATTAACCTCCAAGAATCGAGTCAGCTTTTTCGATTTACTTGCTGATAAAAAATATAGCTATTGGCGCTTAAAAACTATCACAAGTATTACTGTTAAAAAGTCCATGATAGACGAAGCTGATGAAGAAAGCGAGGATATCGAAACGATTGATGACGGAGACACAACCGGCGCTCTTGCAGGGATAAGCCAAGCAATACTTAGTGGAAGTGGCCTTAGATCAAACTCGTTTGTAAAAAACTGTATTGAGCAAGGTTATGTAATATCTGCCATGAAATATAGATATGAATACACGAAAGACGCAGGCGAGTTTGTTGTAAGTATTAGTTCAAAGGGCAAAGATTTGCGTGTCGACATAGATAAATCATACGCAGATGATGACGGAAGATTATATGTTCAGCCTTTCCCAAAATCACAGCAAGACGAGATTATTCAGCTATTTCAGAATACCGCTAATACTCTTTTTACTCAATTATGCGAGGAGCAAGCACAGGTACATGCTGAGACATAATAGGCCGCAAAAATCTGATGGATTTAACATGTCGGAAACACATAGCTTATCTCCCCGTAACCTCTGTTGCCTTCGCTACTTGCGGCAGTCACGCTGAGATGAGGTTACTATCATTATCAGACAGCACATTACACCTTGCCCTTTTTTGAGCAAAGAATCAAGAAAGGGCAAAAATATCCTTGACAAATCTCTTCTCAGAAGCAGCTTTTAGAGGACTACGCTAAGAAGCACGGCTTCGATCCCGTCCGTCATTTCACCGATGATGGAATCAGCGGGACCACCTTTGACCGTAAAGGCTTTAAGGCAATGATCGAAGAGGTTCTTGAGGGGAACATATCCACGATCATCGTTATGGACATGAGCCGTTTCGGTCGTGACTATCTGAAAGTCGGTTACTACACCGAGATCATGTTTGTCGAGAAAGGTGTCCGCTTCATCGCTGTTAATAATAACATAGACAGCGCAAATCAGACAGATTCAGATTTTACACCGTTCCTGAATATCATGAACGAATGGTATGCCAGGGACTCAAGCAGAAAGATCAATGCGGTATTTACCGACCGTATGGAGCGTGGATTGCGTTGTAGCGGTGCCATCCCCTATGGGTACTACCGTAAACCGGACGATAAGCAGACTCTGTATGTGGATGAAGAGGCGGCTAAGGTTGTAAGACGCATCTTTGACATGGTTGTGCAGGGATATACTTATGCGGAGATCATACGGATCTTTCACGAAGAAAAGATACTTATACCGACAGAATACGAGAGAATACACTCACCATCCGATTGCAGGCATATTCCGGTGGCGGATCCCTATATGTGGAACTCAACAACATTGGGATATATCATCCACCGGCAGGAATACTTAGGGCATACGGTACTTAAGAAATCAAAGGGAGTATCGTATAAATCCAAGAAGAGAGTGAACGTGGCAGCTGAGGATCAGATGGTTTTTAAGAATACACATGAACCGATCGTTGACGAGGAAACATGGATGCTTGCCAATAAGATAAAGGCACGCAGGAAGAAAACACCTTATACCGAGGATCCGTTCAATCTTACCGGATTATTATATTGTGCCGATTGCGGATCAAAGCTTATCCGTCATGATGCACAGCCAACCACACGGGAAAAGATGGATTCAGATCGGGCGTACAGTTGCGGGATGTACCGTAAGGGTGTCAACAAGGTTTGTACCATGCATTACGTTAAGCGGAACGATATGCTTGAACTGATCCGCAAGGCAATACAGAGAGCAAGCAAGTATTCGATAACTAACGAGCAGGAATTCAGAGAAAAGATCATGG
>Ga0310695_10014840_pt1 | contig 10472 bp, 10 predicted proteins | sample RumenRJG_04DNA_FD_203882 | JGI IMG/M metagenome (GOLD analysis project Ga0310695, IMG submission 203882) | Bovine rumen microbial communities from Lethbridge, Alberta, Canada - RJG_04 (v2) (version 2) | ecosystem: Host-associated > Mammals > Digestive system > Stomach > Rumen | place: Canada... | reverse complement strand
GCGAGAACATCGAGAAGGCCCTCAAGAAGTTTAAGAGAAAGTTCGAAAAGACTGGTGTTATCAAGGAGCTCCGCGCTCGTCAGCAGTTCGACAAGCCCTCTGTTCTGAAGCGCCTGAAGATGGAACATGCCATCTATGTACAGAAGCTGCGCGCTAACGAAGAGTAAAAAAGTACGAGAAAATTTGGTGGTTTCGAAAAATTTTCGTAAATTCGTTGCCGAAATTAAGATGCAACGAATATGATGATAGATGATTTTTTGAACTACTTGCGTTACGAGAGGAACCGTTCGGAACTGACCGTGCGCAACTACGAAAAGAGTCTTAGGGACTTTGAGTCGTACTTCAAAAATCGAGAAAGTCATCTCTCGTGGGAGTCGGTAGACTCGGACATCATCCGTGACTGGATGGAGAGTATGATGGATAAAGGCGACATGGCATCAACAGTAAACAACTCGTTGAGTGCCGTGCGTTCCTTTTTTCGTTTTGCGCTCGCCCGTGGGTTGGTGGCTAGCGATCCGGCCCATACTGTGAAAGGCCCCAAAAAGCAGAAGCCGTTGCCTCAGTTTGTGCGCGAGGCAGACATGGACCGGCTGATAGACCTGCCGCAGATGTGGGGAGACAGCTATGCCGACCTTCGCGCGCGTACCATTATAATATTATTCTATGAAACGGGCATCCGTCTGGCGGAGTTGGTGGGCCTGAACGACCAAGATGTTGACTTTGTGTCGCACCAGCTGAAGGTCACGGGAAAGAGGAATAAGCAACGCATCATTCCCTTTGGTGAAGAGCTCGAGAAGACGCTTCGCGAATATATGCGTCAGCGTGACGAACAGCCGCTGAGGTTGGAGGAAGCCCTGCTGCTCGATGACAAGGGACATCGTGTTTCCAGGGCGCAAGTCGGAACGGTCGTCAAACGATATTTGTCGAAGGTGACCACGCTGAAGAAACGCTCGCCGCACGTGCTGCGCCACTCGTTTGCCACCGCCATGCTGAACAATGGGGCAGGATTGGAGAGCGTACGCAAGTTGTTAGGACATGAGAGCGTCGCCACCACCGAGATCTATACCCATACGACGTTCGAGCAGCTGAAAAAAGTGTATGAGAATGCCCATCCAAGGGCTTAGCGTGATATATTATTTACCCTTTTAACTAAAAACAGGAGGTAATTATGGAAATTAAGATTCAGTCGATTCACTTCGACGCTACTGAGAAACTTCAGGCGTTCATCGAAAAGAAGGTCGCCAAGTTGGAAAAATCATTTGAGGATATCCAGAAAGTGGAGGTACAGTGCAAAGTAGTCAAGCCGGCCACCGCTCAGAACAAGGAGGTAAGCCTGACGGTTTCCGTACCAGGTTCTACACTTTTCGTAGAGAAGGTAAGCGATACTTTTGAGGAATCTACCGACCTTTGCGTGGACTCTATGCGCGTCCAATTGCAGAAATTCAAGGAAAAATTGCGTGAAAGATAAAAAAAACCTCGAAAAGTTTTGGTAATTCAAAAATAATGCCTACCTTTGCATCCGCTTTCCGATGATAAAGACTCCAGTCGGGGGGCGGATGCTTAGAGCAAGCCTCTTTAGCTCAGTTGGCCAGAGCACGTGATTTGTAATCTCGGGGTCGTTGGTTCGAATCCGACAAGAGGCTCTGGCAGAAGATTGAGAAGGAGCAAAAACATTGAGGGTGGTTTCCAGAGTGGCCAAATGGGGCAGACTGTAAATCTGTTGTCTTTCGACTTCGGTGGTTCGAATCCATCACCACCCACTTCCCGAGAGGAAGAATGTGAATTGCGGAAATAGCTCAGTTGATAGAGCACTAGCCTTCCAAGCTGGGGGTCGCGGGTTTGAGCCCCGTTTTCCGCTCATAGCTCGCTGTTATAGCTCAGTGGTAGAGCACTTCCTTGGTAAGGAAGAGGTCCTGAGTTCAAATCTCAGTAACAGCTCAAAACGTTAGTGAAAACGATTTAAATCGGAATAATTCATTTAATAAAACAATAAACAAAGAAAAGCTATGGCTAAAGAGAATTTTGTGCGCACCAAACCGCACGTAAACATTGGTACTATTGGTCACGTTGACCACGGTAAGACTACTCTGACCGCTGCTATCACTACCGTACTGGCTAAGCAGGGCCTTTCTGAGGTTAAGTCTTTCGACCAGATCGACAATGCTCCTGAGGAGAAGGAGCGTGGTATCACCATTAACACCGCTCACGTTGAGTACGAGACAGCTAAGCGTCACTACGCTCACGTTGACTGCCCGGGACACGCCGACTATGTAAAGAACATGGTAACTGGTGCTGCTCAGATGGATGGTGCTATCCTTGTTGTTGCTGCTACTGACGGTCCTATGCCTCAGACTCGTGAGCACGTTCTGCTCGCTCGTCAGGTAAACGTTCCCCGTCTGGTTGTATTCCTGAACAAGTGTGATATGGTTGAGGATGAGGAGATGCTGGAGCTCGTTGAGATGGAGGTCCGCGAGATTCTGGAGCAGTATGAGTTCGAGGACGATACTCCTATCATCCGTGGTTCTGCCCTCGGCGCACTGAACGGTGTTGCTAAGTGGGAAGAGAAGGTGATGGAGCTGATGAACACTTGCGACGAGTGGATTCAGGAGCCTCCTCGTGCTACCGACAAGCCCTTCTTGATGCCTGTTGAGGACGTGTTCTCAATTACTGGTCGTGGTACTGTTGCTACTGGTCGTATCGAGACTGGTGTCATCCACGTAGGTGATGAGGTTGAGCTGCTCGGTCTTGGTGAGGACAAGAAGTCAGTTGTTACTGGCGTTGAGATGTTCCGTAAGATTCTTGACGAGGGTCAGGCTGGTGATAACGTAGGTCTGCTGCTCCGCGGTATCGACAAGAACGAGATCAAGCGTGGTATGGTGCTCTGCCATCCGGGTCAGATTAAGCCCTTCAAGAAGTTCAAGGCTTCTATCTATGTCCTGAAGAAGGAAGAGGGTGGTCGTCACACTCCGTTCGGCAACAAGTATCGTCCCCAGTTCTATCTCCGCACCATGGACTGCACCGGTGAGATTACTCTGCCTGCAGGTGTTGAGATGGTAATGCCTGGTGATAACGTTGAGATCACTGTTGAGCTGATCTACGCTGTTGCTCTGAACCCGGGTCTGCGTTTCGCTATCCGTGAAGGTGGCCGCACCGTTGGTTCTGGTCAGATTACCGAGGTGTACGAGGATTAATATCCTGAATGCAGAACGATAGAAAATTCTAGATTAGACTAGATAAATCAATCCCCCGCGCTAGACGGGCGGGGGATTTCTTACGGGAATAGCTCAGTTGGTAGAGCATCGGTCTCCAAAACCGAGGGTCGTGGGTTCGAGTCCTCCTTCCCGTGCTAAAAAAGAAGATATTATGAAGATTATCAAGACATTCATCAATTATTGCAAGGGCTGCTACAGTGAGCTCGCTCACAAGGTGACATGGCCTACTCGCAAGGAGTTGACTCAAAGTGCCGTGGTGGTACTGTCAGCCTCATTGATTATTGCTATTGTGGTATGGGTGATGGACGTGGCATTCAAGGCCATCATGAGTTCAGTATATCCTAATTAATAGAATCTAAAGAGACGATGTCGGATTCAGGAATGAAGTGGTACGTACTGCGTGCCGTCAGTGGAAAAGAAGGTAAGGTGAAAGAGTATATCGATGCTGCAAAGAAGCACAACGATGTACTTGATACTCATGTTGGTGAGGTTTTGTTGCCTACTGAAAAATATGCCACTCTTCAGAATGGAAAGCGTGTCGTCAAAGAGAAACTCTTCCTGCCGGGCTATGTACTTGTACAGGCCGTCCTGCAGGGTGAGGTTGCTCATATGCTTCGTTTCATTCCAAATGTGTTGGGCTTCTTGGGTGGTATGGACAACCCACAGGTAGTGCGCCAGTCGGAAATCAACCGTATTTTGGGTACTGCTGAGGAGACAACCATTGAGAGCGCAGAACTCAATATTCCATATAGTGTGGATGAGACTGTGAAGGTGACCGATGGTCCGTTCAGCGGATTTAGTGGTGTCATTGAAGAGGTGAATGCCGAGAAACGCAAGCTCAAGGTGATGGTTAAGATCTTCGGTCGTAAGACACCGTTGGAGCTTGCCTTTACACAAGTAGAAAAAGAATAAGGCGTAATTGTTACGGTATGCCTGTTCTATATACGGTCCAAAGAGGCTTCCACTCTAAGGGCTTATATAACAATCATTATTAATAAAAACAGAAATGGCTAAAGAAGTTGCTGGATTAATCAAATTGCAGATTAAAGGTGGCGCTGCGAATCCCTCACCCCCCGTTGGACCTGCACTGGGTTCGAAGGGTATTAACATTATGGGATTCTGCAAAGAGTTCAACGCCAGAACCCAGGATAAGGCAGGTAAGATTCTTCCTGTCGTTATTACCTACTATGCAGACAAGTCATTCAGCTTCATTATCAAGACTCCCCCTGCAGCTGTCCAGCTGTTGGAGGCTGCCAAGGTAAAGGGTGGATCAGCTCAGCCTAACCGTAAGAAGGTGGCCAGCGTAACCTGGGATCAGGTACGTGCCATCGCTGAGGATAAGATGAGCGACTTGAACTGCTTCACTGTTGAGTCGGCTATGAAACTGATTGCCGGTACAGCACGTAGCATGGGTATCACTGTTAAAGGGGACTTCCCTGGTAAATAACAAATAACTTCAATTAGAAAAATGAGTAAACTGACAAAAAATCAAAAGTTGGTAGCTGATAAGGTTGAAGCAGGGAAAGCATACTCTTTACAGGAAGCCGCTGCGCTGGTGAAGGAAATTACCACCACCAAGTTTGAGGCTTCTGTGGATATCGATGTACGCTTGGGCGTTGACCCGCGTAAGGCTAACCAGATGGTTCGTGGCGTTGTGTCGCTGCCGAATGGTACTGGTAAGGTTACACGTGTGCTCGCTCTCTGTACTCCCGATCAGGAAGAAGCTGCTAAGGAAGCTGGTGCCGACTATGTTGGTCTTGACGAGTATATCGAGAAGATCAAGCAGGGTTGGACTGATGTTGATGTAATTATTACAATGCCCTCATGCATGGGTAAGTTGGGTCCTCTCGGACGTGTTCTGGGTCCCCGTGGCTTGATGCCTAATCCCAAGAGTGGTACTGTAACTATGGACGTTGCAAAGGCAGTCAAGGAGGTTAAGCAGGGTAAGATTGACTTCAAGGTAGACAAGGCTGGTATTATCCACGCTTCTATCGGTAAGGTAACCTTCACTCCGGAGCAGATCTATGGAAATGCCAAGGAGTTCCTGCAGACTATTATCAAGCTGAAGCCGGCTGCTGCCAAGGGTACATACATGAAGAGTATCTTTATCTCCAGCACCATGAGCGCTGGTATCAAGGTAGATCCTAAATCAGTTGAATAACTCGTAAAAAGTTTAGTAAAATGAAAAAGGAATTAAAAGATACTATCGTAGTTGAACTTGGACAGAAGCTGAAAGAATATCCTCACTTCTATCTGGTAGACATTGCCGGACTGAATGCTGAGCAGACGAGCAACCTCCGTCGCAAGTGCTTCAAGAGCGAGATCAAGATGGTCGTTGTGAAGAATACTCTTCTCCACAAGGCTTTCGAGGCCTCTGATATTGATTTCGAACCGCTCTATGATAGCTTGAAGGGTAGCACCGCTGTAATGTTTACACAGACAGCAAATGTTCCCGCAAAGCTTCTCAAGGAATACAAGAAGGAAGGCATCCCTGCCCTGAAGGCTGCTTATGCAGAAGAGGGCTTCTTTGTAGGTGCTGACAAACTTGAGGAACTGGTATCTATCAAGAGCAAGAACGAACTTATCGCCGACGTTGTGGCCCTGCTGCAGTCTCCTATCAAGACTGTTGTCTCTGGCCTGAATGCTGGTGGCAAGATTCACGGACTGCTTGACGCTATCGCTGAGCGTAACAAATAATAAGCGAACAGAGATTTCAAACATTAACATTAAAAAACAATTAAAATTTTAAATAAAATGGCAGATATTAAAGCTATTGCTGAGGAGTTGGTAAACCTCACAGTAAAAGAAGTACAAGAGTTGGCAACAGTCCTGAAGGACGAGTATGGAATTGAGCCCGCCGCTGCAGCTGTTGCTGTTGCTGCTGGTCCCGTTGCAGGTGGCGAAGCCGCTGCTGCTGAGGAGAAGTCTTCTTTCGACGTAGTTCTGAAGGAGGCTGGTGCTGCTAAGCTGCAGGTTGTAAAGGCCGTTAAGGAAGCTTGCGGTCTGGGTCTGAAGGAAGCTAAGGATCTCGTAGACGGTGCTCCTTCTACTCTGAAGGAAGGTCTGTCTAAGGACGAGGCTGAGAACCTGAAGAAGGCTATCGAAGAGGCTGGTGCTGTAGTTGAGCTGAAGTAATTCAGACACAACAATAACAAATATGGTTGGGAGCTCTCCAGTAGAGGGTTCCCGACCATTTTCTGTCTTTTGTTCTAGTCGGAGCTAGTTTTACTAGTGCTAGACTAGTCAAAGCTAGAGATACTAGATAAATAAAGCAATATATGGCAACAAAAAAAGTAGAAAACAGAGTAAGCTTTGGCAGCGTCAAGAATCCGATGCCGTTTCCGGATTTCCTCGATGTGCAATTAAAGTCTTTCAGAGACTTCCTACAGTTGGACACTCCGCCTGAGGAACGCAAGAACGACGGCTTGTATAAGGTGTTCTCCGAGAACTTCCCTATCACCGATACACGTAACAATTTCGTCCTTGAGTTCCTGGATTACTATATCGACCCGCCCCGTTACACCATTGACGAGTGTCTGGAGCGTGGCCTGACTTATAGCGTACCCTTGAAGGCTAAGTTGAAACTCTACTGTACCGATCCCGACCACGAGGATTTCGATATGTCAGTGCAGGATGTGTTCCTGGGCCCGATTCCTTATATGACGGCAAATGGTACGTTCGTCATCAACGGTGCTGAGCGTGTGGTTGTTTCTCAGCTGCACCGTTCGCCCGGCGTATTCTTTGGACAGAGCGTACATGCCAATGGTTCTCTGCTCTACAGTGCCCGTATTATTCCTTTCAAAGGTAGCTGGATAGAGTTTGCTACTGACATCAACAATGTCATGTACGCATATATCGACCGTAAGAAGAAGCTGCCAGTGACCACCCTGTTGCGTGCTATCGGTTTCGAGACCGATAAGGACATCCTGCAGATTTTCGATCTTGCAGAAGAGGTGAAGGTCAACAAAAAGGCATTGAAGGATGTCGTAGGTTCTAAGTTGGCCGCCCGTGTGCTGAAGAGTTGGAACGAAGACTTCGTAGACGAGGATACCGGTGAGGTTGTATCTATCGAGCGTAATGAGGTCATCATGGAACGTGAGACGGAGATTACCGAGGATAACATGATGGATATTCTGGAGAGCGGTGCCAACACCATCCTGGTACACAAGGATGAGAGCATTGCCCAGGACTACTCTATCATCTTCAATACCTTGGCCAAAGACCCGTCGAACTCGGAGAAGGAGGCTGTACTCTACATCTACCGTCAGCTGCGTAATGCAGATCCTGCCGATGATGCCAGCGCCCGTGAGGTCATTCAGAACCTGTTCTTCTCAGACAAACGTTACGATTTGGGTGACGTAGGTCGTTACCGTATTAATAAGAAGTTAGGTCTGAACACGGAGATGGATGTCCGTGTGCTTACCAAGGAAGATATCATCGAGATTATCAAGTATCTCATTCAGCTGATTAACTCGAAGGCTACCGTCGACGATATTGACCACCTCTCAAACCGACGCGTTCGTACTGTAGGTGAGCAGCTGTCTAATCAGTTCTCTATCGGCTTGGCCCGTATGAGCCGCACAATTCGTGAGCGCATGAATGTTCGCGATAATGAAGTGTTCCAGCCGACTGACCTGATTAATGCCAAGACTATTTCGAGTGTCATCAACTCGTTCTTCGGTACCAATCCGCTGTCACAGTTTATGGACCAGACCAATCCGCTGGCAGAGGTGACCCACAAGCGTCGTCTCTCTGCACTGGGTCCTGGCGGTCTGTCTCGTGAGCGTGCCGGTTTCGAGGTTCGTGACGTACACTATACACACTATGGTCGTCTCTGCCCGATTGAGAGTCCTGAAGGCCCGAACATCGGTCTGATTTCATCATTGTGTGTCTATGCCAAGATTAACGAACTGGGCTTCATCGAAACTCCTTATCGTAAGGTTGAGAACGGTGTGGCCAATCTGAATAATGACGAGATCGTCTATCTGACAGCCGAGGAGGAGGAAGACCATGTTATCGGTCAGGGCAATGCTCCGCTGAACGACGACGGTACCTTTATCCGTAAGGTCGTCAAGTGTCGTCAGGATGCTGACTTCCCTGTAGTACCTCCCACTCAGGTAGACCTGATGGACGTTTCTCCCCAGCAGATTGCATCTATAGCTGCATCGCTGATTCCGTTCCTGGAGCACGACGATGCTCACCGTGCACTGATGGGATCGAACATGATGCGCCAGGCCGTACCTCTGCTTCACAACGAAGCTCCTATTGTCGGTACAGGTATTGAGCGTCAGGTATGTGAAGACTCTCGTACGATGATTACCGCTGAGGGTGACGGCGTCATTGACTATGTGGACGCTACCACCATCCGTATCCTCTACGACCGCACGGAAGATGAGGAGTTTGTCAGCTTTGAGCCCGCTCTGAAGGAGTATCGCATTCCTAAGTTCCGTCGTACCAACCAGAACATGACTATCGACCTGCGTCCTATCTGCGACAAGGGCCAGCGTGTGAAGAAGGGTGACATCCTGACGGAAGGCTATGCTACAGAGAATGGTGAGTTGGCCTTGGGCCGCAACCTGCTCGTGGCTTATATGCCTTGGAAGGGTTACAACTATGAGGATGCTATCGTGCTGAACGAGCGTATCGTTCGTGAGGACGTCCTGACATCTGTCCATGTGGATGAGTATTCACTCGACGTTCGTGAGACCAAGCGTGGTGCCGAGGAGTTCACTGCCGATATTCCCAATGTCAGTGAAGAGGCTACCAAGGACTTGGACGACAATGGTGTCATCCGTGTGGGTGCCCGTGTTGAGCCCGGTGATATTCTGATTGGTAAGATTTCGCCGAAGGGAGAGAGTGATCCCTCACCTGAGGAGAAACTGCTGCGTGCCATTTTCGGCGACAAGGCTGGTGATGTGAAGGATTCTTCACTGAAGGCTAACCCGTCACTGACAGGTGTCATCATCGACAAGAAACTCTTCACCCGTGCCGTCAAGACTCGCCAGAACAAGCAACAGGACAAGATTACCCTTGCCAAGATTGACGAGGAGTATGAGGCTAAGATTGCCGACTTGAAGGACATCCTCATTGAGAAACTGGCCACTCTTACGAAGGGTAAGACTTCTAATGGTGTGAAGGACTATACAGGTGCTGAGATTATCTCGAAGGGCAGCAAGTTCACGGTAACAGCCCTGCGCAATCTCGAGTATGGCGATATCCAGATCAGCAATTGGACCAGCGATGAGCACAAGAACGAACTCATCGCCAAGCTGATTATCAACTATATGAAGAAGTTCAAGCTGCTCGATGCCGAGAACAAGCGTAAGAAGTTTGCCATCACCATTGGTGACGAGCTGCCTTCCGGTATCCTGCAGATGGCTAAGGTCTATGTAGCCAAGAAGCGTAAGATCGGTGTCGGTGATAAGCTGGCCGGTCGCCATGGTAACAAGGGTATCGTGTCGAAGGTGGTACGTCAGGAGGATATGCCGTTCCTCGAGGATGGTCGTCCTGTAGACTTGGTACTGAACCCGCTGGGTGTGCCTTCACGTATGAACCTTGGTCAGATCTTCGAGGCTATCCTTGGTGCTGCCGGTAAGAAACTGGGTGTTAAGTTCGCTACTCCTATCTTCGATGGTGCCAAGTTGGATGACCTGGCAGAGTGGACAGACAAGGCAGGGCTGCCTCGCCTCTGCTCAACCCATCTGTACGATGGTGAGACCGGTGAGCGCTTTGACCAGCCTGCTACCGTAGGTATCACGTACTTCTTGAAACTCGGTCACATGGTTGAGGACAAGATGCACGCCCGCTCTATCGGTCCGTACTCACTGATTACGCAGCAGCCTCTTGGCGGTAAGGCCCAGTTTGGTGGTCAGCGTTTTGGTGAGATGGAGGTCTGGGCTCTTGAGGCATTCGGTGCAAGTCATGTGCTGCAGGAGATTTTGACCATTAAGTCTGATGATGTGGTAGGACGCTCCAAGGCCTATGAGGCTATTGTCAAGGGTGAGCCTATGCCTACTCCAGGTATTCCTGAGTCACTCAACGTGCTGCTGCACGAACTGAAGGGTCTTGGTCTCAGCATTAAGATGGACTAAGTAGAGTTAAGAATTAAGAGTTAAGAATTAAGAGTTATATCGAAATATGGCTTTCAAGAAAGATACAAAGATCAAGAGTAATTTCACCAAGATTACCATCGGACTGGCATCACCTGAGGAAATCCTCGAGAGTTCGTTTGGTGAGGTTACCAAGCCTGAGACCATTAAC
>Ga0310695_10014839_pt1 | contig 10473 bp, 11 predicted proteins | sample RumenRJG_04DNA_FD_203882 | JGI IMG/M metagenome (GOLD analysis project Ga0310695, IMG submission 203882) | Bovine rumen microbial communities from Lethbridge, Alberta, Canada - RJG_04 (v2) (version 2) | ecosystem: Host-associated > Mammals > Digestive system > Stomach > Rumen | place: Canada... | reverse complement strand
GCCTTCTTAACGGCCTTCTTGAATACCTTTACAAAGATTTTTTGAAATAACTTATTCATATAAAATTTTAATTAGTAAATAAAAATTTGTTTCAAGTTTCATGTTTCATAGCGGCTTGCGCCGCGTTTCAAGTATGCTGAAAGATCAAGCAATAGTTTCAAGCTCAAAGTTTAGAGTTCCAAGTGGCCAGACTGACCTGAAACCTGAAACAGGCCGTCAGGCTCTGAAACCTGAAACTTCACCCAAGGTGAGACGCTTCGAAGAACTAGATATTTTCCAAAAGTCGCGAGAACTCTGTAAGGAGATCTACGCTATAACTAAGGAAGGAGAATTCCATAAGGACTCCAGATTCGTCCAGCAGATTCATGCTTCTGCAGGTTCTGTGATGGATAACATCGCTGAGGGCTTTGAGCGTGATGGTAACAAAGAGTTTATCAACTTTCTATATATTGCCAAAGGCTCATGCGGTGAGGTCCGAAGTCAAATCATCAGGGCCTCAGATGTGGGCTATATTGACAATGTAACTGCTACCAAGCTTTACAACGACAGCCTAAATCTCAGTAAGTCGATAGCCAAGTTCATCACTTCACTCAGGAAAAGCCCTATTACAGGGCTGAAGAACTTGAAACCTGAAACTTGAAACCTGAAACGCGGCAGAGGCCGCTATGAAACCTGAAACCTGAAACCAGGACCCGGCTTTCATCCTACCTGAAACCTGAAACGCGGCTCAGGCCGCTATGAAACTTGAAACCCGGTTAAGGATTCACTGGACCCGACCCGGAACCGGAGTTCCCACCATTCTGATTTTCAGATCCACCACCTGATTCCTGAGACGAGGGTTCTTTGACCGTGACGGTGCCATCAGCGTTGATTGTTGTGGTCTGACCGTGCTCATTCACGAAGATGATAACGGTGCTGTCGCCAGTGAGGGCGTTCAGGGTGATGGTTGCAGGCCAGGGGCCAGTGAGGTACACGTCACCATAGCCACTCTTAGAGGCAATCTTGATAGAGGTGGGATGCTCAGCAGCGTAGTCGCTGATAGCCTGCTCCACATCTGTGATAGTGACCTCCTCGCCTGCGGTGAAACGCTCTGCCAGCGGAGTAAGTGCTGTGGTAAGCGCCCTGCAGTTCACAGAGTAGTAGCGGTTTGAAGGGCTAACATTTCCCTTTGGGGTAAAGGTCTGCTTGATGGTGCGCAGGTGGTATTTAAGGTGCATCTGAATCATCTTAAAGATGGCCTGACGCTGTTTTGCCTCCGGATTGTTGTACGCACTTGCAGGCATGTTAGGAGTACTACGTGCGTAAGTAACGCCACCACGAACATAATAGGTGATACCATCGATGGTACCGGTTGATCTGCGGCCAATGCCGACTTGTTTAATTTGTGCCATTGTTGTAAAATTTTAAATTGTTAATTGAAAATTTGTTTCATGTTTCATAGGGCTTTCGCCCGTTTCATGTTTCAAGTTTTATAGGCCTAGCGGCTGTTTCAAGAATCAGACTGGAACCTGGAACCTGATACCTGACGCTCGGCTCTGCCGCTTTGCTCCGCAAAGAACTTGAAACCTGGTGCTTACACCAGCTCCAGCGCTTCCTCACGTGTCAGTGCTCTGTAACTTCCGCGACCATAAGCCTTTGTGAGTTTATGACGGTTTTTTCGACCTTCGCGAACATAACTCACGTGGATGAAGTCGGGATAGATGATTAATTGGTCGAACTCAATCCGCTCATTCAGGATAATGGTCTTGAAAGCCTTGATGAGACGCTCTCGACGTGAACTCGTTTCATGTTTCATAGGGCTTTCGCCCGTTTCAAGTTCCAAGTGATGACCTGAAACCTGATACTTGACACCTGAAACCGAGCCCTGCCCGACATAAAAGTCAGCAGCGTTTCCGGTCATATGCTGGGAGGTAGCAGAGTGATGAGTGATACGCTCGTTGAGCACTTTGCAGCGGTAGCCGCTGGTGATAATGATGGGAAGACCAAGTGCTTCTCGTAGCGGCTCCAGCGTGTGGACACATAGAGCACGAAGATTTTCAACGGCCTCTGGAGGCGGGGTGTTGTCAATGCCGTTCTCACGAGCGGTTGCACTTGCAGTCAGCTCACTGAGCTTAAAGTGCGGTGATAATTGAATGTCTTGCATTTCTAAAAAGTTTAAAGTTTAACGTTTAGAGATTAAAGACAGTTGAACTTGTTGAAAGTTGTAAGTCTGTCTCGCGACTCCGTTTACTATATCAGGTCTCGTGTCCCATGTGCACCTGAGACTTGAAACGCGGCAGCGGCCGCTATGAAACCTGATGCCAGACCGCAGGTTCTTGAAACCTGACGCTCGGCTCTGCCGCTTTGCTCGGCAAAGAACTTGAAACCTGAAACCCGTTCAGGTCTCATTTCCGATTGCAAAATTACTACTGCCAGAGGGCTGAAACCAAGAAGGAATCTGGGAGATACTTTCTTTCAGGTTACAGGATTGAGAATCAATAGGATATTAGTTGTTTTAAGAAAAAGATTGTTATGGAAAACAACAAAGAAGCAAAGTTCACTATCGAGGGGAATCCTGGTAGTGGCAATATATTTATCAATATAGGCACAGCCTATAATGTGAACCCTAACGCCACCAAGGTGGAGAATACGTTTATTCTTGGTTCGCGTGAAGAGGGTGATAAGGCCATGGCTGAGGCTACTGGTGGTGATGCCGTAGGCAAGAAACTGGGAGCTATGACTCTGAGGGAGATGCTGAAGAAAAGCATGATTGATACTGGTAACATCAAGAAAGAAATCATGAACTACGTCAGTTGCATCCGCCCTAAGTTGAAGGCTGATATGGATAAGAAATATGAAACGCTCTGGGGCATCATCGTTGAGCATGAGGCTTTTGCTGTTGACCTGTATGATCCAGGTAAGCAGCAATGTACCTTTAATCGCAACCTTGTTGCCAACATCATTCATTACCTCGACAGTAAGGGATTCTATGAGGAGCCTTATAGCGCTGCCGCTATGACACGTGCGCTGGAATGCGGAGAAGACCAGCATCCTGTACGTAGTGCTTTAGGTAAAGATCCTGAGGCAAAGTATAGGAAGGTAGTGGAAGAGATCTTGGCGGAATTATCCGCCTAGTTCAAAGATTAAAGGTCAAGGTTTAAGGTTTCATAGGCCTTGCGGCCGTTTCAAGTTTAAGGGCCTAATGGTCAGTTTTAGGTTTCAGGGGCAAAGCCCGAGTTTCAAGTTTCAAGTCTCAGATGCCAGACGAGGAGAATTTTAAAATGGCGATTGCTGCCAGTACAAGATATTTATTTGAAAATATAGAGAAATTAATGAGTGGAGCCGCTGCATATGAGCGGGCACCAGAGTTAGAATGTCAGTTGCTTTCTGCCGGGGTTCTCTATATGGGTAAGCTACATACACCTAAAAGGACATGCAATGAGCAGACTCACCAGGTGGTAGAGCGTAGGAACGAAGGGACGAAAGCACCTACTGACGATAAAACAAATATCATTCAGAATGTGAATCTGTATGTTACTGCCCAGACAGTACAACAGTTAAACATCAGTCCCAAGGAAGTCAAAAATACTATTCAAGAGCTGTTGAATTTAAAAGATCAATGATTCCTCCTTTCGACCAAAATCACGTTCTGCCAGCATATTTTGGCGCCCCCTATAATCCTCATAACTATTCGCCCTACAAGTGTGACATCTTGGAGTTTTGCCAACACTTTTCCACAAGCCGTGAGCGTATTGAAATACTGAAAGGCTTTTTGGATTTCCGAAAGGATTGTTTAGCCAATGGCATCACAGGAGACCAGTGGATTGGCGGTGCATTTGTGGAAGATACCGCAGCGCAGGAAGGACGTAAAGAGCCGGACAGCATCTTGGCGGTATCCTTGATACAAGTGACTTCGCAGGAAAAAGCTAACCGTATTCTTCAAAATTTCCCGGTGTTCACCAATACTCTCTTGTCTACCCCCAAGTATAAGGTGGAGCATTATGTGTTTGTTATCAATCAATCAGCCAAAGAGATAATCTCCTGTACTAATTATTGGACTCAAATCCTCACCGACAACAATCTGAATGTACGTAAGGGCATATTGGAGATACCCCTGTGTGAAGATGATACGAAAGATAAGATAGCTTATAGTTTTCTAAATTCACTGTAGATTATGGAGTACAATTCAATCATGGCCAAGCTACAGAGCCAGTTGGAAACCACCGAGCAGATGCTCAGCTGCACCAACGATATTCTGATGCGCACTTCATTGGAAAACCGTATCGTATTAATTAAGCAGCAGATGGAAACTGCCAGTAATCATACGATTGACGAGGCACGTCTTGATGTCTGGTTCTCAGGCAAGGGAGTATCTGGTTCACAGGGCATATCCACCGCCTTTATGAAAGATACCATGCAAGCACTTGAGGGCATGATCAAGTCTGTAGCCCGTGAAAAGGTGCGCAAGCAGAAAGAGGTGGATAAGAAAGCTGCGATGCCTAGAGGGCAGTTTTATGTCACAGCCTTGACGCATGGTTCCTTTGGCTATGAGCTTGCTTATAAGGATGAGCAAGGGGCTCTTTTTGATGCCCCGGCCATTGTTGAAAGTATTCGCGAAACCATGAGTATCATAGAGACGGTCACCAAGGCTAATTTTGATATGGAAGAACTGATTAAGAATCAGCCCATACGTCTGGTCGCCAATTTGAAGGACTTGTTCGCAACACTAAAGAAACAGGACAGCACGTTGCGTATGGAGTCTGGGAGTTGTGCTCTGTCATTAGATAGTTCAAATATCAGTCAGGGATACGACAATATTTGTCTGTCGGATAGCATAGAAAAATTGGGAAAATAGCCTTTAGCCATAGTCTAGCCATACTGTAGCCTGCTTACTGCCATAGTCTAGCCTTACTCGGGGAGTATGGGTAAGAGGGCTGATGTGTGAGGGATGATGGATGATGTGAGAGGGCTGAGGGCTGAGGGCTGAAGGCTGATGGATGAAGGCTGATGTAAGAGGGAAGAAGGCTGAGGGCTGATGGATGAGAAACGATATAAAAAACAAAAACGAAATATAATAAAATATATGGCAGAAAGAAAGAGAATTTACCTATGTCTGGCGCATATGTCAGAGGAAGGATTGGAACAGAAGTATATTAAAGAGGCATTTGATACGAACTGGGTAGTGCCCCTGGGGCCTAACGTCAATGGCTTTGAGAAGGACCTCGAAGAGTTCGTTAATGGAACCACGGAATCACAGAAAAACGGAACTACGGAGGTGAGCGCCAATTCACCTGAAACCTGTGACCTGAAACATGAAACCCTCTCTAAGCGCGTGGTCGCTTTGAGCGCTGGTACGGCGGCGGTGCATTTGGCGCTGTTGGCGTGTGGAGTTGGTCCTGGTGATGAGGTGTGCGTGCAGAGCTTTACGTTCTGTGCTAGTTCGCACCCGATTACGTATTTGGGGGCTACACCGGTGTTCATTGACTCGGAGAAGGAGACATGGAATATGGATCCGGAGTTACTGGAGAAGGCTATCATCGACCGCAAGGAGAAGACGGGTAAGTACCCTAAGGCTATCGTACCGGTGGCACTCTACGGTATGCCCTACAAGATTGACCAGATTATGGCTATCGCTGATAAGTATGGCATTCCTGTGGTAGAGGATGCTGCTGAGGGATTTGGCTCTAAGTTCAAGGGGCAGGTGCTGGGTACGTTTGGTAAGTATGGTGTGCTGTCGTTCAATGGTAACAAGATGATTACGACTTCTGGTGGCGGTGCGCTGATTACCGAGGATGAAGAGCATTGGCGTGAAATCATGATGTATGCTACGCAGTATCGTGAGAGCTATCCTTACTATCAGCATGAGAAGATTGGTTATAACTACCGTATGAGTAATATCTGCGCTGGTATCGGTCGTGGACAGATGACTGTAGCTGCTGATCATATTGCTCACCATAAACATGTGCAGGCTCTTTATGAACTGTTATTGGCAGACGTACCTGGTATAGCAGTTCATAAACAGCCCAATGAAACCTGCAACATGAAACCTGAAACCCCAAAGTACGACAGCAATTACTGGTTGTGCACGATTACGCTGGATCCAGATCTGAAGATTAAGGGTCAGGAGAATGCGTATAAGACAATTGTGACTGGTGCTGTGGGTGGTGCTGCTGGCGTGATTCATGCTGCTTCATCAGCTACTACTGATTGTCAGCCGAACGAGAACGTGGAGGCTCTGCGCGTGTTCATGGATCAGGCACAGATTGAGGCAAGACCGGTATGGAAGCCGATGCATAAACAGCCAGTTTATGAAGGAAGAGGGCTGAAGGATGAAGTAAGATGTGAGGGCTATCGCGTTGTGACGACTGACAAGAGCGTATCGTATATCAACGGGGTGTCAGAAGAGATCTTCAAGGTTGGTATGTGCTTGCCTGCTGGCCCGTACGTGACAGATGAGGATGTACAATACATTGTTCAATGCATCAAGGATGCCATTGAATAATGGTTTCAAGTTCTTTGCAGAGCAAAGCGGCAGAGCCGAGCGTCAGGTTTCAAGTTTGACCTACGGTCGAGTCTGCTCACGCTTAGTATGAAATACCTAAGAGCCCTGTGGCAATTCATAAGTTACGTTTTCTGGCCACAATGGGGGAGACGACAAAAATGATTAAAGGCTGATGCTATCACAAGCATCAGCCTTTAATCATTTATACCCCAAACGCTGCCCGTAGCAGTTCATATCTGTCTTTCAATTCCAGACTGGTATATCGGAACACGGCATCTGAACCAGAGCGGTGCAGACCCGCTGCATAGTAGTTGATTTGCACTTTGTTGAGCATATCGATGTGGGTTTTACGGGCGAGTTTTGAAGTTGCCACATCGCAGAGCGGTTTGTAGACATTGTCTCCTGTATCCGGATTGAATAAACTAACCTTTCGCGTGATACCGCAATATCGCAGCAGTTGGCGCAGGGCTTTGTTGTATCTCTGTTTGCCATAGTGATGATTGTTGTCCATAAAATGCAACCCTGTTCTATTAATAATCTCTAATGCAGGCTCTATCAGCGGCGTTAAGATTTCCTTATTTGTAGATAGCAACCTTGCAGTTTTTGATGGGATATAATGAACATATGGGATTCCCTCCTCGGAGACCGAAACTTTGTCTGGTGACAGTCGAAGCAAATCTCCAATTCGACATCCTATCGCGCAATTCAATACAAACAAATCCTTAACCCATTGCAATTCTGATGGTACTTCTGTCGCCATCACCTCCTTTAACTCCTCAGCCCTTAGAAATACTGGTGCATCGTACATCGTATGCATAATAATACGCCGCTTCTCCATGGATAATTTCCGGAATGGAGAGCGGCGTATCTCGTCTGAATTTTCTAACTCCGCAAAGAAGGCTTGTAATATCTTCAGGTCGTGGACCACTGTAGTATCTCTCAATCGTTTCTTTGGCCAGTGATGTCCCGAACCTCGGGGATATAGGTCGGGGTAGAGTGGTACGTATTTGTACTCATCGTATAGAAATTGTCGATATTCCATCAACACATCAGTCGTGAACTCATGCGCAGACATCTTTTTTCCCCCGGTAATTGTGAGGAATCGATTCAACTTAGCTGCTTTACCGAGAGCGACAGCATATCTGCCATCCCCTATCACTCCATCACGGTGAGCATCTTCAATAAATCGCAGCAGTCTCTGATACAGAGATTCAGACTTAGAGCCTGTGAAGAAAGATAATAAATGAAAAAGAATTCCAGGAGCGGACCCTGGAACATTGTGACGCATCGTTATTGTTTTCATAGTAATATGATAACGGAAGAACGCCGGTCTTATTGTATCATATATAACGAGCAAAGGCTCCTGCAATAATGTGTTGCAGAAGCCTTTGCTCGTTTTCTTGAATCATCACTTGGGGACATATGCACCATCTTTTGCCTCGAGAATAGTACTGGGCTCGTGAACGATGACACTGTGCCAAGCACCTTTCGGCACCTGAATACCATATAACCCGTCGCGTGGGCATATTTTAAACCTTGCAGTCTCTGCAAAACATGTCTCATCTACCGCCGTTTCGCCATCGTGGATAGGGCCACCTGCGTCCATATTGGGCATTTCTTCGTAGAATACCCACTCCAGCCATCCTTCCAGACAGATGACCGTTTCAGATGTCTTCAAGTGTCTATGTATAGGTACTTTCGTTCCTACTTCCAACGCATTGAGCATACGTTGCGATGTATCCTCAGTGGTCGTTCGGAGATCAAAGTTCATTCTCAATCTCTCGTTTTCTGCCGCTTGAGCGTGCAAATCTTTCAGCACTTCCTTATCAATTAATTGGACCTTCATTTTCGTTCACAAGATTAATTCCCTTAATATCAAATTGCGTTTTTTTTGAAACCTGAAACTTGATACATGAAACTTGAAACTATTGCTGCTTTAGTGACGCGAGATACTCTTCGTGCAAGTAGTAGTACTTGCGCTTGAAGAGGATATACATAATCGATAAAACGAGCACTGCCCCTACGAAATACCCCCAATGCGCAGCCACCGTATTCGAAATCAGATAAATGAATCCCAGACTAACCACCAGCTGCATCGCCATATATAGCAGAGTCACCTTCACATGCCCAATCTTCAGCTCATTCGCCATCAACTGGAACGCATGCTTGCGGTGCGCCTCCCCCAGGTTCTCGTGCAACATGATACGATGGATAATTGTCAGACAGCCATCCACACCATATACCAGCAACAGGATCAAGAAAGTCACGTCACCCGTCTGCACAATCAGCTTACCAATGGCAAACAACATGATAAACGCAATACCTATTGACCCCACATCCCCGGCAAAGCACTTCGCCTTACCCTTCGGACGGAAATTAAAGATACAAAATACCAGCACACCAATGATTGCCACGATCAGATAACTTGGCTCTATAAACCCAGTCACATCTTCCATCTGACCTCTTACATCTAACATCAGCATCGGAACGAGCACGGCAAGAGAGTAGCCTGCTGTAATTCCATTGATACCATCCATGAAGTTGATGATGTTCGTTGCGCCAACAAATACAATCAATGCCGCAATACCGATTAGTACCAACCAGTACCACTCCAGAGCCATTAACTCCGATCCTTGAATCATACCCCATGCAGCCAGTCCCATAGCAAGGAACTGCGCTATCAGGCGAACCCTGTCAGGCAGCGACTTCACATCATCCCAGAAGCTCACCCCTGCAATCAGAATTAGTCCAACCATGAATGGTAGATAATCATGAACCGTTAACCGTTCACCATGAACCATTTGCAATATCAACCACACTATCATTGATATTGCAAATATAATTCCTCCCCCCCTCAACACTATCGTCGAGTGGCTCGACCTCTCGTTCGGCTTATCAATGATGTTACACTTATCCGCAACCTTAAAATACACCAACTCAAGTATGAGTAATACTACAAAAATAATCGTATAAGTAACCCACATATATTATACCTTTTTCTTTTTACATCAATATTTGAGAACCACCGGGACGGGTCTCGTCCCCCTGTTCCCCAGACCTCTACCATCTATATCGATGCCGGTTTAAGCAAATGTCCCCATACACCACTCCAGAAAGCACTCCACATGCTTTCCTCGTAACACAAGTCATGCTTCCATTCATTTGCTTTCCAACGGTGTATTTTCCACATGATACGGAGAAACAGATTACTCGGCATCTCTCCCTGAAACCTAGGGTTTAGGATATCATTCAACACCCTTTCTTTTAAGAATGGATTTAATTGAACATAAGGAAATATACCCGATGCAAAGCCAAGCTCCTCAACACAGATTGCGTTTATACAATTGAAGAATTCTCGCATATGAAACTCATCATATATACCGAGTATCTTATTCCAATCCACCTCCTTACCGTGTTTCTCTATGAAGAAAGCCCAGTCAAGGACTTGTCTTAGCGTTATCTCTCCTGTAGAGAAATGCAACATCAGATGCTTCATCAAAAACAAGGCATGTAAATTAGGAGAAGGTAAATACACCTTTGTTGTTGCTACGCCATCCGAGTCACCCTTTATCTCAATATAATGGCTATCATCAGCAGCGAACTCTTTAAGTATTGTCTCTAGCTTAACATGCGATTTATGGTGATGCACATTGATAAAATCATAATGATTCTCAACAGTGAAGTCACCCCAATTGAAAACTGTATGATGATGATGACTGTTATCTATTTCGAACCGTGAACCATGATCCTTGAACCATGAATCGAGAGCCTTGTCCGCTTCTTCCTGCTGACCGAATTGCCAGATATCTATATCCCCACAAGGTCTATGTTCTGGCTTTGACCAATCAAGGCTACAGGCATAGCCTTTCAGCACCATCATCTTAAAGCCATGACGGTTATAAAACTCCGCCATTTCCCCAATGGTCTTTTCGTATGCTTTGTACCTGTCTTCATACTCTTGCAGCACCTCACCAATCCACTGAAGCTTTAGG
>Ga0310695_10014838_pt1 | contig 10475 bp, 14 predicted proteins | sample RumenRJG_04DNA_FD_203882 | JGI IMG/M metagenome (GOLD analysis project Ga0310695, IMG submission 203882) | Bovine rumen microbial communities from Lethbridge, Alberta, Canada - RJG_04 (v2) (version 2) | ecosystem: Host-associated > Mammals > Digestive system > Stomach > Rumen | place: Canada... | reverse complement strand
TAAGCCGCAGGGTGTCCATCTTCATTGGACGTGTCACGATAATCCCATCCTTTTCCTCTCCGTCCGTATAGTTGTAATCATCATCCAATACTACGACTGTTCCATCAGTCAGCTCTCCGTCACCATTGAACTGTATATAGCTGAACGGATAGCTGCTCAGCACTGTCTTAACAGATGCAGGCAGCTTAACGGAACTCCATGTCTTGTCATCGGCCTTGAACACATAAGCCTCCTTAAAACCTTTGCGCAGAAGAAGTAACCTACTGTTTGTGTAGTCCCATGCTGGCATGCACTCCTCTATGTATTCACGGGGTCTTAGACTGTTAAAACCGCCAGCGTGTGTGCTACTGTTTCCTATATCATCCGCTCCTATTTCATCGTAATATTCATTGTCACCCTCATTGCCAAACAAGTCCTTAACACCGTCTATCTTCTCGCTCAGCAGCAGGGCATCGTTGTTCTGCATAAGCATCAATCCTCTCTGGCTTACAAAGAATATACCCTCTTCTATACCGAGGATAGAGTCTGCATTTATGCATACATCGGGGCGCATAGGCGTAACACCTTCGTACAGTCCTGCATCTTCACCAGACTTTATAACCTCTAATGCATAATTACCGTCCGTACAGAAAGCGATCAACGGGAAACCACCCATCTGTCCCTCGCTCAACGGCTTTGTCATGGCGGCTAACTTTATTATTCTACCACCTCCAATTTGGTTCAATCCCTTGGCTGTATAGATATACGGGTTATCAACGTAGCTGGTATAGATTGTATTCGACTGGTAGTCAATATCGTCATCCGTTATGTATTGCCCATATACCTGCTCAAAGTATTTCCCATCTACATTAGTGTCGTAATACTCTGGCCTATACCCTGAGTTGGAATAGAAATACACGCCATCCATAGTGGCACTCTTGTCCATTACGATTTCCTCATACGGGTGCAGATTTCCGTATCCGGGGCCTAAATCTTTATTGACAAAGATAACACTTACCACCTCCGTGTTGGGTATAAACAGATAGTATAGCGGCTCAAAGTAATACGAACATATCTCGCTATTCCCTATACGTATAACCTTAATCTGTCCTGAACGGTGAACCTTCACGTACACATCCAGCATATATGATGGCAATCCTGTTATAGGCGTGTCATCAATATAAGGCTGAATTAGTGCAGGGTCTTTTGGCACCCAGTATTTTACCTTGTTGTTGTACAGGTTCAATCTTCCGTTATATTCAATAAAGTTCTTGGGGAAGAATCTTACATGGCTCCAGGTATCCTTGTAATCAACCTTGTTCGTTGTTATTGAGTCATATTGCTTCTCTTTCAGCTTTACTGTCTTAAAGTCGGTTGAGAACTCTATTGAAGGTATGGTTTCCAGATGGAAGAATGCAAAGCCATCACTGATACTATACTTCTTCCGTATTTCATCCTCAGTCAAGTTCTGCAGTACCACAGACTTTACAACGCTAGAATATTCTTCTGATATAATTTCCGCATTACCATCGTTTACCCAGTTGGCAGTCCAATATTTAAATTCCTTCGTTTCGTCAAATCTCATGGTAAATCCATCAGTAGCCAAAGATTCATCTTCAAATGATATATTGAACGTTACATAATCGCTAGAATAACCTACGGGTACAAGTTTATCTATCGCCAGGCTGTTATTCTTTTTGCCGTATGATACGCTTAATGCTTCCCTGATAAGCGTTTCTTCACTTCCTTCTATTTCGTCTGCTGCGTGGTAGTCAAACTGATGCGCTGGCATTGGTTGGGATGTCATAATTTCCAATCCCACAATAAGCCCCTCCCACTCTTCTGGTATGTCGTTTTTTAGCTTACACAGCAGTTTCATTACATTGGCTATAACATAACCATTAGTATTAATTAAGAGTCTTTTAACATTTTCGGTACTAAGGTCTCCTCCATAGTCCCATTGGCTGTATCCGCTTGGTCTTTCATCCGATATTGCAACAAGATGCTTCTTATACAGATGATGTTCGCTATCTACGTTTCCGTAACCTTGTGGAAGTATCACACACGGCCAGCGAGTATTGGGTATCATCAGGATTGGAGACGTAAACTGAGTAAACGTACCGTCATACATCTTCCATGCAGCCCTAACATAGAATGGATAGACAAATCCTCCATCCTCTGCATTACAATATCTGTTCTCAAACTCTTTGGCAGCACCTGATACGTATTCGTAGTTAATGGCATTACTGTTCAATCCTTCAATGTACGAAATCGGATCGTCATCGGAACCAGCTTGAACAACGTGCATTTTCTCCTCACCTTCCAAGGCAAACGTAACCTCCAGCTCAGGCATTACACCAAGGAACACGTACTTATCCTCGCGCCATATCGCATACTGCAGCTCCTTGTCATCGCATAAGAACGTAAGTATATTACCCGTTGCTGCAATGTTTTTCAGGTTCTCTATGTTACTGGCAGAAGCGACCAGATTACTATCCTCGCTCACTTCTGCTTGATTGCTGTCCGTACCAATCTCGTCATAGTACGTATCATCGTCTTGACCATCCTCCGAATCTTTGTAGCGTAGATTCCCGCTTGCGTCTTTAAACAGGTAATGGGTATAGTATCCCGTCTTATGTATGAACACCAGTTCGCCCCCCAGCCCAAACTGCTTACCCAGCAACAAGCTCGGTCTCACACCCCCTGCATGAACCTCCAGGTTGTGCATGGTGCTTAACTGTCCGTCAGGGCTTACATCACTGTACGGCTGGCTTACCAATCCCTCGCTAAAAGATATCTGTTTCTCCATCAATCTAAAGTCTAATGTCTAACGTCTAATGTCTATCTTACGCTATTGCAGCAGCCTGCTTCTGCTGTGCCACTTGCTGCGCTGCCGCCTGCTGCTGTTGGGCCAGCATGGAAGCCTGCTGCTGCTCTGCTGCTTGTTGCTCATACTTATCCAGTATCTGTATGATTCTTTCACCGCCTGGAATGTCAGCTGCCTCAAATGCGGCCTTCAATGGCATCCTATTCTCCAAGGCAAGTTTCAGTACCAAGTCTGTGTTCAGTGCCCTATATGTAGCGGTATTGGCGTTCTGGCTGATAGATATGTTAGTGTCCACATCGCTGATAGCAGCCATATCCACCTCTATCTGCTCGCCACATATATCAACACACTTAACGCCTCTGTAGCAACACTTCATGAATTTCACGGTCTTTATGGCCACCTGCTCCAAGAAGTCGTTGTACGTACCCATCATGTCAGACAGTGAAGTTGCGGCCTGCTGTGTAAGCTGTGCCATCAGCACACCACTCATATTGCTTGATTCCTTCTTACCCTGCAAGCTTGCCTGCGCGCCTGACACATCCTCGCTCATGCTCTTGGCCAGATTGATGAAGTAGTCGAAGCCACCAGGGATAGTGCCCGCCAGCTCAATCTCAGGTTTCTTGGCACCATTCTTGGATGTGTAAACCACAACACCGTTGCTCCTGATAAACTGGTCGCACATTTCCTCAAAGCTCTGCATGTCGCTTATGGATGACTCGTCAACCATCATAACACCCTTGGCTGCGTTGCGCATGTAGAAGTCAAGCTGTATAACGTAGTAGTCCAGATAGTCTTGTGCGGGTCTCATTTCCTCTACATGGCTATGAATCTCACCGTCAATAAAAGGATAAGGCTTGAATACAAATGGGTGCAAGCTCTCGTTTCCGTTCCAATACGGGGTAACGCCCTCCTCCAGTATGTATCCGTCAGGAGTCATGTAGCGGAAATACCAATACTCCTCAACCTTGTATTCGTACTTAATCAGGTTCTTTTCCTCAAACAGCTTCGGGGTGACAAAGTACATAATGTTGCCATCTTCGTCCGTCATCGGGTTTATACCGTCCGCACTCATTTTTATGTTGCTCTGCTTGCGGTCAGCGTTGATCTTGTCCAGCCTTGCTTTCTCTGCTTGTGTGTAAGGTACATAGTATCCGTTAGGCTCCCATGGGTCATCTACGAAATAAGCCTTTCTGCATTCCAGTGTCCACAGCTCAATTACTCTGTACTTGCCGTATTCGCTTGTAGAGAAGAAGTCCGTAGCGCTTATGTCATAGGTCTTGCGGTCTGTGCTAAGTGTACTGGCCAGATACTCGTCACTGTTGCAATGTTGGTAGATATCGTACAGTCTGGTATCATCGGCAGGGCTGTGCGAAAACAAGCTCAGAATCTTACCGAAGTCAAACTCATGCAGCATTCCTATGAATTTAACATCCTGCAAGTCATCAGCAAGCGTAAAGGGAAAGAATACCATGTTAGGGTTCACCCTATCCTGCCAGACATCCGTCTTGCCGTTTCTGTGCGCAAACGAAACCTTGTATCCAGGCAGGCCGGATATCAGGAACTCCTCAAAGTTCTTGGCATCGCGTTCCGACCTCCTGTTAAGCTTCATGTTCTGCTTAAGCAGCTCGCTCCAGATGTCTGCCTCCTTCTTCTCTCGGGGGTCAACGGCATGGCATACCGGGGCTACATCGGTATTTCTGTATTGGCCCTGAATCACTCGCTTGTTCTTGCCAAGCATGTTGAACGTAATGGTTGGCAGACCCATGCGGTTCATGTACTCAATCTTGCTGATATATCGGCCATCCATCCATATACGCTGGTCTGATAACTGTTTGTTGTAGGCGTAATCCTTGTTTACTTTCCTCGTCTTACGGAATGGACGTAACCTTGCATAGGCTGTGTATGCCATTCTAAGCCAGTCTAGGCTTCTTCTCTTGCCATCAAATTGCAGATGCTGGTACAGTACGCTATCAGTTATTCTTTCTTGCATATTCGTTATTTTTTACTTTGGCCACAAAAATACAAACTGCCGTAACTCACATTGTGGATATTTGCACACACCTATTTCTTGGCACGGCTACCCCACCCGTACATTTCAGCCATATCGTCCACCCTCTTTAGCTCCGCCACCACCTCCTTGTCGCTTACCCTAACAGCACTTACAATCTTGCATCTTAGCTCCTTCACGCCATACTTCTGGCACGCCTGCCTCACCTGCTGACGGGCATACAGATACATGTTCCTTTGGCTTTTATCTGTTGAGTCACTTTTATCTTTTATCTTTTCATTTTTATCTTTTGTCTTAACGTATCTCGGGTGCTGCTTAAGCAAGTGTCTCGGATCGTCAAGAACACGCATTAGCAGCCTCCCGTCTTGGTGACACTGAATCTGCACAAAGCTATCCTCGGTAATGGTCATATCGCAAGCGGACAGGCTCCTTATCAGAACCCGTCCGTTAGCTGCATCCATAACCAAGTCGTTCAGGCGGTAAGGCAGACCCGTAAGCCTGCTTACCACCATACTCTTGCTCCAGTATGCCTTTCCCATATCCTAGTATGGTAAATCTGCCGCTCCAGCTGCCTCAGCAAGTGGGTCATCTGATACTGCGGGAGCCTGGCTATGCGATTTTGATTCTTCACTCTTCACTCTCGAATCTTCATTTGTCTGGGGCATCACAGCCACACGCTGCTTGTTGTTCTCATAGTAGTGGAACTTCTTTTTATCCCTCTCCACGCCAAAGGCTGTAAGACCGTTAAACCACCTGCCAGCATTACCCATACGTGCGTTCAGGTCTATAGCCAGCTCCACATCATCCTGCGGTTTGAGGGCCAGCTGCTCTATCCTGTCACCTATAACGTCAAAGCAGGCGTACTTGTTGTACCTCACTTCCTGATTAAACTCATGCTGAATCACACAGTGCTGAATCCTTGTTCCATTCTGTCCTACTATCTCAGGTTCACTAACACTCAAAATCACTCCTCTTAAATAAATCTTCATAATTGTTTGTTTTTTTTGTTTGTTGTATTGTATGTTGCTTCGATGTCTGTGTATTGTATGTTGCTATGCCATAGCAACCAATTCACGAATTAAACCCTTGTTCGCCTCTTTCACCCTCGCCACTATCCAACTTCTCTACTGGCAGCAGTTCTGTGTCTGGGACATCAATAATCACCATCTGCGCTATGCTCTGTCCTGCCTCTATGTAGAAGCTGGCATCGTTATTCTCCAGTATCATGCCAACCACTCCACGATATCCGCAGTCCGCCATGCCCAGCTTCACGCTGCATTTGTCCAGCCTGATAGAGTCATACACCTTCTCTCTGTATGTGGCATCATACAATACCTTTCCGTCAGGAAGGTTGATCCTCTTGCTGCGCTCCACGTAGTATATATCCTCGTTTTGGCACAACTCCATATATTTATCCTCCTCCAGGTAGCCATTCACAACCTTACAGTTGTATAGCTTCCCGTTGCTCTCGCTCAACCATCCCTGCACACCTTTGGCCTCTACTCCGCTACGGCTGAATATCAGCGCCACCTTGCCCTTTGGTATGGCAATCTTAAATCCCAGCGGCACAATCGTCTTGCCTGCGCCAATAAATGTCCTCTCTGGCACAAATAAGTCATATCCTCCACTCTCACCAAACTCCTTCTTCGGAAGGATGCCACCTTCCAACAATTCAATCTTGATTTTCTCCATTTTCCTATTCTATTTTTAATGGTCTTGTTAACATTTCTATCAAACTATCTCTCTTCATAATCTGCTGCTCCAGTTCGGCTGTGTAGCATATTCCGGCCATCATAAAACCAATCATGTACATCAGCAAGATGAACAGCACTATACACACTAACAATAATTTATTCTGCTTCATGATATTCTCTTTTGTTTCATTTATTCTTTTTCTTCCTTTTTTCATACTACCACTCTTTTATTCCGTACAATTCGTACAGCGCATCACATATCCTATTAAAAGTGCCAAGCCCTACACCGCGATACTTTTTTAAGACATAACTGCCGACTCGCAACAGGTCACCAACGGTCTTGATATTATTCTCATAGAATATCCGTGTAAGTCTAGTAGAATTGTATCTGTGACTATCAAGATAATTGAAAACAGAGATAATGGAAACTGTGTCCATATCCTCTTGCATTGCACCCTCCTGAGTATTATCGCCAATCCTTTTTGTGATTCGCTCAGCCAAATCTTTTGCCATATCAGCGATCTTCGACATATCTTCCTGCGGCTTCGCAACAATCAGACGAAGTGCTGCTTCTATAATAAAATCATCCTTTGTCATACGTTCATTTATTTAATTAAAGACCACTTTTCTATTGCACTATAAGGTACTCTGCGCCAATGATCACTATAATGTGGATAGGGCTTTGGTACAAAGTGTAATACTTCATAGCAGTCTTTCTTATAACAAAAATCCTCCTTAACCTTTGCCACGATTATATCACCTTGTGGCTTATCTGTTCTCCATTCTATCATAGTTCTATTCCTTTAAAATGGTAAATTACATTTTTTCTGTAAATCAAAATTTACAACAATTCTATACTTCCACAAATATATAGTGTACCCGATTGTGTGTGGCTTTGTTGCTCCGCAATTTGGGCATGAGCAATAACACTGGTCTCTGTGAATGTAAATCAAAGAATCGCCAAACAAAAAAGTTCTGTTGTATATTCTTATCTTCATGTTCATTCCTCCTTAATTACCATTACTTTCACTTTATCACCTTCATTAACATTAAAGGCTGGCTTTAGCTGCATTGAAGGGTCTAAATCAATCCAAGTCCCATCCTCAAACTTGATGTAGTTATCATAGTTACCTATTCCACTCTTAGCATCTTTCATCATCTGCTCTTTCTGCCAGTTAGCACCTGCAATAAATGAATCCTTCACCTTGTCATGCCCATACTTGCTACTTGAGAACCTACAAGCATATTTTTCGCTTGCATACTCCAAATCCTCGCTTACAGGCTCTTCTTTTGTATTACCAACACTTCCTGTCAATCCATAAAATACAACAGGCGATTGTGTGTCGCTTACAGGCTCTTCTTGCAATGCTTTAATAGCCATACCAATAGCTTCTATACTTTGTTCATCGAGCCAACAATGCCCGCCCTTGGGGTAGAGTTGCTGAAGATACTTTATCGCTTCTCCTTTTGTCATACTATTCTCCTTTCTGTACTTTTATATACTTTTCGTAAAACTCTTGTTGTGATTTGTCAAATTTATCTTGTTCTTCTTTGCTTAATGGTTTGTAAACTATCTTAACTTTAGTCACACCTTACTCTCCTTTCATATAGTTTCTAAAGTCATCAATGTAGATACTTCCCCCAACAATACCTTGTAAGTTTTGTTCTAACCAAGAACAAGCCTTCTCAATAAAGGCATCAGTAAGTTTCTCTGCAACTTCCCTTGCTACAGAATACTTCATGCTTTCTATAGATGAACAGCAACCTCCAAGAATGTGATGCTCTTTCCATAGATATTCGTCTATCTTATCTCTAAATTGAATAGGATAAGTTTTTGGTGCTCCGTTTGCTTTCATAACTTTATTCCTCCCTTATAGTTTCTTTAAGTCTTGCAATAATGTATAAAGATGCGTGTATGGCTCATGGCCACTCGTAGAAATATCATTTTTGTATTTTGCATCAGCTACAACAGCATCCAGCGCTTTCATCTGTTCATCACTCGGCTTCCACGCAGTCTGAGGTTGAGCATTTCTTTTTTTTATATACCATATTGCAGCACTCCAACCATCATCAAATGTAGGTTTTTCGCTATGATATTCAATTTTGTCAAGAGCCTCATTATAAGCATCGTTCTTTGCTTGAGCAAGTTCTTCTTTAGTAACTATAAGATTCTGTAGTTGTAATCTATCTTTGAGGTTTTTGAGCCAATCTTTACACATTTCTCCAGTATCAAGGTCTCCGATTTTATCAAGAACACACTCTAACATCATTTCATCTTCTTCACTCCAAGCAGGAAGATTCTGCTCATCCTTGCAAGTTTTTGCAGAATTAGCCAGAATTTGCTCTTTAAGTTCTTTTAGCCTCTGAATGGCTCTATCACGATAGACTTTTATACATTCGAGTTCTTTCTTTGTAAAATCATCTTGTTCACCCTGTTTTTTAGCAACTCTATTTAGTTGTGAAAGATTGACAAGAACACCATCTTCATTGCGTGTAACTTTATCACCAATCTGTATCTTGTTGCGGAAGTTAGCGTGTTCGCCTTGCTTTTTAAGCCAAGCAAATGCTTTATCTGCTATTACGTCATCAACTTCATTACCAGTAAGGTATTTAGCTTCAAGCTCTTTCCTTATCCAGCGTATTATCCTTCCGTCCTCGCCCTCTTTGAGTTCAGGGAGGAGGTGTTCGGCAACTTCTTTCATAATGTCCCAACGAGCTGTATAAGGATTGTTCAGTATTTGCTTGCCCTTCTTTATAGCCTCGTCATAGCGTTTAGCCTTATCTTCTATACTAAGTTCATTCATGTTAAATCCTTTTTTAAGTCAATTATTATTCTTCCTTTGTTTTAGGGTGTCTTTCAAGTAAATATGTTCCATCTTCTAAATTATCGCCAATATATTCCATAATTAGTTCATTGAAAGCATCAATAGTGGATACTTGGGTTGCTATTCTGAGAGAGAATCCTGTTCCTCCTGCGTTATTCCATGAATGAATAGCTACAACATAATCATGGCAAATACTTCCATAATCGCAACGGAATACTTCTACAGACGATTCCTCTTCGTAATCAGAATTAATATATAGCTGCTTCTTATATACAGGAACTTTATTGCACTTAGCAGCTGTGCATCCGTGATAATGGTAGTTGTCTGATTTAATCTGTTTGTAGCCATTATCTTCCCAAAAGTTTGGGTAGTCTTGTAGTATCCAACCAAAACAAGGATTATCTTTACGATTATTTATGGTTATTTTATGTTCCATAATTCAAACCTTATAATATTGTTAATCATTATAATAGTTAGCGATCCCGTCTCCTACAAACATAAACACCAAATGGAAAAAACCAACAACCCCCGTTAAAAACCATTTAGTTGAAATAGTTGCTTCTTCACCTGTCCATACACTTGCATAAAAAAAACTAGCAACAATCGAAATTAAAACAATTACAACCGAATAAATAATTTTCTTTTTCATAAATCCTTGTTTTTTGTTTATCTCTTCCATCTTTATCTCCGTGTTATTCTATCACTACTAATGTTTATCACATACTTCTTATTAACCAATGTTGGTAATTTCTCACACACATACTTCTGTAGGATTGTTAAAGGTATTTTACCCCCCCCCTATTGCACTATATGGTAACTGGTGATAAAACTTCCCATTAACCATAACATCCAGGTATATCCTTTTTACACAGTCCATCACTTTTACTTTACAAGTTCAAAATCGTACACTAACACCCAGGGGTTCTTTTCCCATGTATCTTTGCCGTTTATCTTATTGATAAGTGAAGCATAAGCCTCTCTAGGTGTCTTGAATGTAATATGATTTGCAATGTCACCCCATTCATCATAGTAGAACCTATCCCAAGTGTTCATAAATTCACCTTCCATGATACCCTCTTTCATGCAATCTTCATCGCTAATATCTTGCAGTCTCTCGGCACTGATATTGGTGATCTTGATAC
>Ga0310695_10014837_pt1 | contig 10475 bp, 7 predicted proteins | sample RumenRJG_04DNA_FD_203882 | JGI IMG/M metagenome (GOLD analysis project Ga0310695, IMG submission 203882) | Bovine rumen microbial communities from Lethbridge, Alberta, Canada - RJG_04 (v2) (version 2) | ecosystem: Host-associated > Mammals > Digestive system > Stomach > Rumen | place: Canada... | reverse complement strand
CTGACATTTATAATATAATGCTGCAAATCATGGATTACGCATCTTTGACTGACAACAAAGGTCAGAAATCCGATTTCAGACACGTTATTATAATAATGACGAGTAACGCCGGAGCGCAATACGCTTCACAATCTTCGCTCGGATTTGCGGGCGGCAAGACGGGCGACGCAATGCTTTCGGCAACCAAAAAAACTTTTAAACCCGAATTTTTGAACAGACTTTCTTCCATCGTGGTTTTCAACGACATGGATGAAAAAATGGCTAAATTAATTTTGGAGAAAAAGTTAAGAGAACTTTCCAAACGCTTAGAGGCAAAAAACATAACGCTTTCGCTTTCAGATGATGTTATGAAAGAACTTTTAGCGAAAGGATTTTCTCAAAAATACGGAGCAAGAGAGATTGACAGAGTTTTGAATTCGATGTTGAATCCTCTTCTGATGCGGGAAATTCTTTTCGGAAAACTCAAAAAAGGCGGACACGCTGAAATCAATTTAGTAAACGGAAAGTTGGAAGTCAAAAAATAAAAAAAACATGAAATTTTTATTGATTGTCTTTGCGGCATTTTTAACGTTAAGTGTTAAGGCTCAAGATTATAGGATAGTTATAAAAAATTATCCGAAAAATCTTGTGCCGAAAATTTCTGATGCCGTTTCAATTGATAAAATTTCTCAAAACGAAATCATTGCTTTCGCCAACGAAAAGGAATTTGCGGAATTAAAAAAACTGGAAATCGCCTTTTCAGCGGAAAAATTAAAATCCAAGCCGATAAAAAAAGCGGCTGATATGTCCTTAAAAACGGCAACAGACATATCTGAAATGGCTGATTTTAATTTGTATCCTTCCTACAATGTTTATTTGGAAATGATGGATGGTTTTGTGAAGGATTATCCTGAAATTGCCTCGTTAGAGGAAATCGGCGAAAGCGTTGAAGGCAGAAAAATTTTAGCACTAAAAATTACAGGGACAGAAAAAGCGGAAAATTTAAAACCCGAAGTTTTTTTGACCTCAACAATGCACGGTGATGAGGTTTGCGGTTTTGTTTTGATGCTAAGACTTGCGGATTTCTTGTTGAAAAACTATTATAATAACAGCGAAGTAAATTCCATTTTAAACAATATCAATCTGTATATCAATCCGTTATCCAATCCTGACGGAACTTATCACGGCGGTGATGACGATATTAGTAGCGCCCGCCGTTACAATGCGCAGAATGTAGACCTTAACCGCAATTTTCCGCGACTTGAAACTTTCGGAAGGGATTTTAATCCCGAAAAAGAAACTTCTGCGATGATTGATTTTGCTAACAAACATAATTTTGTGGTCAGTGCAAATTTTCATGCGGGCGACGAGGTTGTAAATTATCCTTGGGATAGTTATTACGAAAGTGATTTTACGCTTGCCGACAAGCAGTGGTTTGTTGATGCGAGTCGTCAATACGTTGAAACAGCGAGACTTACAGACGAAGATTACATGAAATCTGTTGATAAATCGGGTTATATTTTCGGTTCTGACTGGTACAAAGTTTCAGGCGGCAGACAGGATTATATGCTTTTTTTTAAAAGGTGCAGAGAGTTTACGATTGAACTTTCAAGTACAAAACTTTTGCCCGTTAGCGACTTGGATTTCTTTTGGCAAAAAAACGAAAAATCGCTTTTAAACTTTCTTAAACTCCCATTACAAGGTTTAACGGGAAGAATTACAGATAGTTACGGCACGCCCGTAAAAGCGCAGATTTCAATAATAAATTATGACCAAAACAATTCGTCAGTTTTTTCACGCGAGGAAGACGGAATTTATTTCCGCCCTTTAACTGCTGACAAAGATTTTGAAGTTTGCGTTTATGCCGATGGTTTTAAGACTGAATGTCAGACTGTTACGACCAAAAAAGATGAAAACATCGCACTTGATTTTGTTTTAACAGAAGGCGTTACGGATTATTCAACGGCAACAGAAACAACTAAAAAACTTTCCGATATTTCGGTTATTATTTCCGATAACAAGATAAAAATCAACAGTTTAGACATAATTTCAAAAGTAGAAATCGTTGATGTTTTCGGACACATTATACTGCAAGATAACCCGGAAAAAACTTTAGCGGAATATTCTTCGGACAATTACAAAGCTGGAATTTACGTTATAAGAGTAAAAGCCGGTGGCTGGATAAAAACTCATAAAGTATTAATAACAAAATGAAAAAAATTTCGATAATTTTGGCGTTAATATTCGCATCTTTTGGAGTTAACGCTCAAGACAAAAAACTTGATAAAGTAAAGCAACTGTTTGAAAATCAGAACTTTCAGCAGTGCATTGAAGAAGCTAAAAAATATAATTCGTCCAACTCTTCAAAGCCTGACGGATATTTTTATTTGGGATTTTCATATTTTCAGCTTTATAAAGAAGACCCGAAAAGGGAATATAATTTAACGACAACAGAAAATACTGTTTATCAAGCCGTTAACAAAGATAAAAGCGGAGAAATCTCTCAAAAATTTTCCGAAAAACTCTCGGAATTAAAAGACACGATTCTCTCTATTCAAGACCGTTATTATTATGCCGGCGATCCCAAAAAAGCGGGACCGCACGCTCAAATGTTAGCAAAAATTTACAAAGACACGACGGAAATTTACCGCAGAATTTATCAACCCGAACGTTATGTAAAACCTCTTAACGCAGGAAAAACTCTTGCAGCATACGAGGGCGAAGTCAATCAAAAGGACGTAACGGGCAGAAAACAAGGCGTTTGGATTGAAAAATTTGATAACGGCAAACGCAAATCTCAAATCAATTACGAGCACGGCAAACCAAGAGGCGATTTTTATAAATTTTATCCTAAAGGCGGCATCAAAGCGCATCTTTATTTTTATGACGACTCGCTTGCAAGCGCAATTCATTATACCGAATTCGGCGACAAAGTTGCGATGGGATATTATTACAATCACAAAAAAGATAGTTTATGGCAGTTCTTTATGTCTGATTCACTGCTTATTGCGCAGGAATGGTACAACAGAGGACTTAAAGAGGGACTTGAAACCACTTTTTCGATTTTCGGTTTTCCCGCTGAAGAAATCAATTGGAAAAACGGTAAAAAAGATGGCATTTGGCGCCGTTATTATGAATCTTCACAACTTATGTTTGAAACCAATTATGTAAACGGCGAACTCAACGGAAAGTATGTTAAATACGATATGCAAGGAAATATCATCATCCAAGGCAATTATAAAAACGATTTAAAAGACGGACTTTGGATGATAACCGACACAGAAACGAAAAAAATTAAAAAAATCAATTATATAAACGGAAAGCCTGAAAACGATGCAGAATTGAGCGAGGAAGAAACCAAAATGCTCAAAGAAACCGAGGCGGAAAAATTCAAACATATTCCCGACCCTCAAGATTACAGGCAAAACCCGGAGGATTATCCCTTGAAACACTAAAAATTTTATTATTCAATAATGAGAACTGACATTTTAAAGACCGCAGTATTATTACCGGCGTTTTTAACGCTTTGGTCATGCTCGGGAACGAAAGATTTTGTAAAAGTAGAAAACATAAAAGACATTTCTCAGGTCAAACACAATCCCGTGATTTATGCCCTGCCCAAGACGGTCGTAAGCGTAAAAGTAACCGCCGTAAACGAAATTTCCGTAAAAGGCCCTTACTCACAATACGCTCAGAAGTATATCGGAACTGACGATATAATTAATTCAAATTCAAGTACTTGGACAATAGGTAATGTTGAAATTTCATCGTTTGCAGTAAAAGATACTTCAAGGATTTTTGCTGTTGAGGCAAGTTATCCGTGTTCGATGAATTTTTCTGAAAACGGTTTTTTGGAAAGTGTTAATGCAAAATCCGATTATAAGGAAAGTCATGACATGGTTTCAGAAAAAGTTTATTCTTCTGACCCGGATTATTCGGGCAAAAGCCGTATGTTTCAGGACATTAACATAAACCGTTATGAAACTGTTTTTGATACAGTTTTGCACGTTATAGATGCTGATTCGATTTTTACAGCAGTACCTACGCAGCGAAAACAAGTTATCAGAAAATCGTTGGATGAACAAGCACAAGAACTTGCAAATCAGATTTTTGTGTTAAGAGATGACAGAAATGCACTTTTAGTCGGCGAATCGGACGGCAAAAGTCTTCCCGAGGGCGAGGCGTTAAAATTTATGATTGAACAGCTCAACAAATTGGAAGAGAGTTATATGAGTATGTTTATCGGCAAAAAAATCAGAGTTGAAAAAACCTACATTTTCAATTTTGAACCCGAAAATACTGAACATTCACAGAACATACTTTTCAAATTTTCTCCGCAATACGGCATTCAGTCAAGGAACAGTTTGAAAGGAAATCCTATTGTGATTGACATCACAGATTTAGCCGAGAATTCACTTGAAGACTCCTACAACGAGCGTCAGATGGCATTGCGCCGCAAAGCCAAAGCTGCCGAAGAGGAAAACGGTTTTGCGTATTTAAGCGGTGCTAACGGCAACGTTAAAATCATACAAAACGGCAATGTAATTTCCGAAAAAGTCATGAATATTTCGCAAATGGGACTTATACGTTATCTTCCTCAAAGCCTTATGAAAGACAAAAATTTCAAAATGGTTCTTTATCCAGAAAAAGGCACGATTAAGAGCCTCAATTAAAATATTCTTATGAAAAATATCGTTTTAACGTTTTTAATTTGCGCGGGATTTGCTTTTGAAGCATTCCCGCAAATTTTAAAATTCAATCCCGAGAATTTTACGCAACGAGAACTTACAATGCCTGACGGATATGTCGTAAATTACAAATCCTACGAAGGCATTTATTATGTTCAAAATATAGAAGATTCTGTTTTTCAGGTTCTTAACATTTTTGTTCCTGAAAATATGCGTAAAAATTCACCAATTTTTTTAAGAACTTACACCGGTGGTTACATGGCCTCAAGAGCAAAACTTCCCTCGCCAAACGATGCCTCAGGCAGAGCCTTAGAAGAGGGTTATGTAGTTTGTATTCCGGCATCAAGAGGCAGTAACTCTTTCGTTCACAAGGAATTATACGCAAAGAATAAGAAAAACGGCAAAAAGAAAAAACTTACAGGTGAATTTGAAACGGTTTATACGGGAAAATTTCCGGCGGGACTTTTGGATTTAAAAGCGGCGGTCAGATATTTAATGGCGAACGATGATTTAATCGAAGGAAATTCTCAAAAAATCATCACTGACGGTACTTCGGCAGGCGGTGCGATGTCTGCGCTTTTAGGAGCAACGGGCAATCATCCCGATTATGAAAAACTTCTTGAAAAAATGGGTGCGGCAAAAGCTCCCGATAATGTTTGGACGGTTGTAAGTTATTGTCCCATAACTGATTTAGACCATGCTGACATGGCATACGAATGGCTTTATGCGTGCACGGACAATACAACGAGAAAACTTTCAAAAGAGCAAACCGAAGTTTCAGAAAAACTTGCTTCGATGTATGCCGAATATTTGAAATCGTTGAACTTAAAAAATCCTATTTCAGGAGAATTGTTAACGGAGGATAATTACGCTAACTATTTGAAAACATGGTTAATAGCCTCGGTAGAACAAGCAATGGAGCACGGAGAAGAAATTGCAGATACTTTAGGTTTGATTTTTTATGACGAATCCAAATTCGGACGTTATCTCGTGGACATTGATTTAAGCAAATATTTGGAATACGTTTCCAAGTGTCAGAAATTGAAAACACCGCCTGCTTTTGACGTTCAAAACCTTGAGGAAAACCAGCCTTCAGCCGAAAACAAAGCTTTTGGCTTGTCGGACGGTACGCCGCTGAATTTCACGAAGTTTTCTTCCGAAAATATTGATACACTGATGCTTCAACGTGTTAAAATGATGAATCCGATGAATTATATCACTGATTCAAAAGCAGTTAAAGCACCGAATTGGTATATCCGCCACGGTGCAAAAGACAGGGACACAGGTTTTCAAATCAGTCTGAATCTTGCGTTAAAACTTTACAACAACGGTTTCAACGTTAATTATTTTTTGCCGTGGGGCATTGCACACACCGGCGATTACAATTTGAACGAACTGTTTGATTATTTGGATAGTTTGGAAAAAAACGGAAAATAAAAAACGAAAAAATATCAATTTGAGGGCTGAATTACTTCTCATTGAAAATCAAAACGTTGATAACAAAAAAAACTTCAGTTCAACGAAGCAGTTATCAACGTTTTGATGATTCATATAACTATGATTTTCAGATTTTTATTTTAGGAGAAATTATCAATGACATATAATCTTGCAATCCGCCGGTTGTTTTATGTTTTCGTCCAAAATAACTTCACCGATTGAGTCCGCGGTTATTTCGCCGGATTTCGGATTTTTAACGCTTGTTACCTCTCCTGAAATCTCAGCATCAACAGTTGAATATTCAAACGCCAAATCAGCATCTTCTCTGAAACGACAATTTATAAGTTTCAGATTTTCAGCGTAACAGAGAGGTTGAGTCTCCCCTATCAGACAATTTATGAGCGTTACATTTTTGGAATGCCAAGCCAGATATTCGCCGATAATTTCAGAATCGTAAACGGTTATATTTTCAGAATTCCAAAACGCATCTTTGGAATAAATTTTTGAATCGCGGATTTCAATATTTTTGCAATATTGAAACGAATAATTACCTTTTTGAGTATAGTTTTTGATTTTTATATTGTTGCAGTGCATGAAAATATACGGAGCATTTTCAACCGTAACATTCTCTAAATCAACATCATCACAATGCCAAAAAGTCTCCTCTGCATCAGGAATATTTACATTTTTAAGCCTCAAACGTTTGGAATCGCGAAACATTTTTGGGGCTTCGATAACTGTATCCGTCATTTCCAAATCGTTAGAATACCAAAGAGCCGCTCTTGCCCCGGAAGTAAATTTACAATCTTTGATTTTAAAACCGTCCGTTATCCAAAACGGATATTTTCCCTCAAAAATGCAGTTTTCTGCGATGATGTTTTTTGTCTCTTTTAATGCGCTTTCGCCGGAATGGATTGTTACGTTTTTCAAAACTAAATCCGATGTATGATACAATGGACGTTCACCTTCAAATTCTTGATTTTCAATCGTTTTCATTATGTCTTGATTTTAAAAATTCCGTAGCGAAGTTACAAAAAAAATTGGTATCTTAATTACCCGGATTTGGGTAAAAGATACCAATTTAAAGACTTTTATATTATAATAAATAATTTTTACATTTTTTCCAAAACGTTGATACCCATAAGGTTAAGACATTTCTTAATTGTTCTGCCAACGTTTTCGGAAAGAACGAGTCTGAACTCACGCTTCAAAACGTCCTCTTCGCCCAAAATCGAAAAGTCGTGATAGAATTGATTGAATTGTTTGCTCAAATCGTAAACGTAATTTGCAATCTGCGCCGGTGAACACATCTTGCAAGCCTCAGAAACAGCATTCTTGAAGTTTGCAACCGTCTGAACCAAATTACTTTCAACCTCCGAAATATCTTCAAAATCAGACTTTAACGAGATTCTTTCGATATTTTTGTCAGAAAGTTTTCTGAAAATAGAACGGATACGAGCATACGTGTAAAGAACAAAAGGTCCTGTATTTCCGTTAAAATCAATACTTTCAGCCGGGTTAAAGAGAATCGTTTTTTTCGGGTCAACTTTCAAAATAAAGTATTTCAAAGCCGCCATTGCAATCGTGAAAACGGTGTTGTCTTGCTCCTCTTTGGTCATTTCGTTTAATTTGCCGAGTTCTTCGGAGGTTTTGCGAGCCGTTTCAGTCATCTCCGCAATCAAATCGTCAGCGTCAACAACCGTACCTTCGCGGCTCTTCATTTTGCCGTTCGGAAGTTCAACCATGCCGTAAGAGAAATGTTTGATGTTTTCGCCCCATGCAAATCCGAGTTTTTTAAGAACCAATTTCAAGGCCTTGAAGTGATAATCCTGCTCGTTGCCGACAACGTAAATGTGCTCGTCAAAGTTAAATTCTCTGTGTCGTAACGCTGCCGTTCCAAGGTCTTGCGTCATGTAAACCGTTGTGCCGTCGCCTCTTAACAAAATTTTCTTGTCCAAACCATCGGCTGTAAGATCGATAAAAGTTGCGCCAGTTTCGTCCTTTTGACAAATACCTTTTTGTAAAGCGTCCAAGACATATTGTTTGCCTTCGAGATAGGTTTCTGATTCGTGATAAATCTTGTCAAAAGTTATGCCCATGAGTTTGTAAGTAACGTCAAAACCGTCATAAACCCAAGAATTCATTGTTTTCCAAAGTTCAACGGTCTCTTTGTCGCCGCTCTCCCACGCTTGAAGCATTTTGTGAGCCTCTACGATTGACGGTGCTTTTTGTTTTGCCTCGTCCTCCGTCATGCCTTTTGACATGAGGTCTTTGATTTCCTCTTTATAATGTTTGTCAAATTCAACGTAATATTTTCCGATTAAATGGTCGCCTTTTATGCCGGAGGTTTCTGGAGTTTCGCCACTGCCCCATTTTTTCCACGCCAACATCGATTTACAAATGTGTATTCCTCTGTCATTCACGAGGTTAACCTTTATAACGTTGTTGCCGCCCGCCTTCAAAATCTTTGAAATCGAATCGCCCAAGAAATTATTTCTTAAATGTCCGAGGTGAAGCGGTTTGTTGGTGTTCGGCGACGAAAATTCTACGACAATCTTTTTAGATTTTTCCGTAACTGCCTCAAAACCATAGTTTTCGTCAGCATCGATGTTCAAAAGCATTTCGGTAATAACGGCGTGTTTCAACGAAATGTTCAAAAAGCCTTTTACGACGTTGAAATTTTTACATTCCGCCCAATTTTGCGAAATAAAATTTCCCAAATCCTGCGCCGTATCTTCCGGTTTTTTGCCCGAAAGTTTCAAAATCGGGAAAACTACCACCGTCAAATCGCCTTCAAACTCTTTTTTTGTCTTCTGAATCTGAATTAAATTATCATTTAAATCTTTGTCATACAGTGTTTTAACTGCATTAACAACCGTCTGTTTTAAACTTTCTTCTATTGTCATTTTTATCGAATAATTTTCTGCGTAAATTTAGGATATTTTTTTGAAAACCACAAATTAAAAAAAACAAAAAATCCGAACTGCATAAATACAATTCGGATTTCTCGCATTCTTTGGAGCCACCTGTCAGAGTTGAACTGACGACCTGTTGTTTACGAAACAACCGCTCTAACCAACTGAGCTAAGGTGGCATTGTTTCCTTTTTGCGTCGGCAAAGATAGAAACTATATTTGAAATAAAAAAATTTTTTTAAAAAGTTTTTTTCTGTAAAGTTTTGTAGATATAATAAGATAAAAAAATTACGATTTTAGTTTCTAAAACTTTTTTATTACTTTTGCAAAAATTTTTACCACGGTTATGAACGAAATGTTTTTGCAGTTGCAGCAATTGGATTCGGTAAAACTAAATTTCGGCAACAACGGCGGGTTGATTTTGAGCATCGTACAAGCTTTTATTATGTTCGGCGTTGCACTCAATATCAAACCTTTGCATTTTAAAACTGCCTTTACAAAGCCTAAAAGCGTGATTGTGGGCTTTGTATCACAAGTTTTGATATTACCGCTCGTAACTTTTTTGAGCGTTTGGATTTTCAAATCTTACTTGAGCGTTGCGGTGGCTCTCGGTGCTATTTTAGTAGCCAGCTGTCCGGGCGGAAATATTTCCAATTTTATTTCCTCAATTTCAAAAGGAAATATCGAACTTTCCGTTTCTTTGACAGCAATTTCAACGGTTTCCGCTGTTATAATTACGCCCCTGAATTTTAGTTTTTGGGGAGGATTGTTTATTTCCTCGTCAGACCTTGTAAGAGATTTGTATATTCCTATATCACAGGTTTTTAAGACGCTTTTTCTTATAATCGGAATACCGCTTTTTCTCGGAATTTTTTTCAATCAGAAATTCCCTGAACTGACAAAAAAAATAGCAAAACCGATTCAAAGAATTTCGCTTGGAATTTTTATGGCGATGGTAATAATAGCTTTTGCGGCTAATTATCAACTATTTTTGCAGTACATAAAGTACATTCTTATAATTGTCTTGATTCATAATGCATTAGCGTTTTTATCAGGATATTTTTCAGCAACGGTTGCCAATCTCAACGAAAAGGACAGACGGACGATTACGATTGAAACGGGAATTCAAAATTCCGGTTTGGCATTGATGCTGATTTTCAACCCCCAAATTTTTCCGCCAGAAATCTTAACCGGCGGAATGGCTTTTATGGCAGCTTGGTGGGGCGTTTGGCATATTATTTCAGGACTTTCGCTGAGTTGGTTTTGGAATTTTTCGCGAAAAAACCGTTATAACAAATTAATAAAAGAAAAATTATGAAATTTGGAAACGTAGAAGAACAGAGTTGGCTTTATTCACTTGTAAAAATATTTCCGATTGCTGTTCACAATTATATTTTTTACAGAAAAATTTACACCTCCGGGCTCGAAAACATTCCTGACGAGGGTGCGGTAATTTT
>Ga0310695_10014835_pt1 | contig 10476 bp, 8 predicted proteins | sample RumenRJG_04DNA_FD_203882 | JGI IMG/M metagenome (GOLD analysis project Ga0310695, IMG submission 203882) | Bovine rumen microbial communities from Lethbridge, Alberta, Canada - RJG_04 (v2) (version 2) | ecosystem: Host-associated > Mammals > Digestive system > Stomach > Rumen | place: Canada... | reverse complement strand
ATGAGGCCACCTTAAGAAAGGCCTATGCCAACTACAATGAAGCTAAAATGGCATTTTTCCCTGACTTTACCTTAACAGCGGGTATCACCACCGGAGATACCGGTTCCATAGGACGTTTTCTTGCTAATCCTGTAGGCGCTTTAGGTTCTTCTGTAACCTTTCCGTTCTTAAACTTCAACAAGCTTTCAAAGCAGAAAAAGAGCGCGCTTAAGGATATCGACCTTGCTAACATCGCTTTTGTAGCTGATTACGTCAAGGCGGTTCAGGAAGTTTATGATGATATCTCTGATGTTGACTACTATCAGAAATCTCTTATGACTTACAGGCACGCTTATGAGCTTGCAGTACGTAATTATGAACGCTATAAGGTAAGATATGAATCCGGCCTGGTGGCTTTAACCGACTTTTTAACCTCTGCCGATACCATGAGAAATGCCAAGATTTCCTATCTTGAGGCTAAGCTTAACAACCTCAAGTCCACTATGGCTCTTATGACAGCCATCGGCGGTGACAACGACAACAGAATTGATGAGATTGTAAAGGACTGATATGCAGATTACCCTAAGTTCCTGGAATGTTAACGGCATCAGAGCGGTTGCCGCAAAGGAAGGCTTCGACTGGTTCCGTAACTCTACCTATGATGTGATTGGTCTTCAGGAGACAAAGGCCAGTGTAGATCAGCTCGATGATGCTCTGAAGACAAAGTCTGGCTATGAGAGCTTTTTCTGTTCCTCAACGGTCAAAAAGGGCTACTCAGGTACAGCTGTATTCTCGAAGTTAAAGCCTCTCTCTGTTGAATACGAGCTTCCTGATCCTGAGTTTCAGGGAGAGGGCAGAATCATTCATCTTGAGTTTGAAAAGTTTCATTTCTTCAATGGCTACTTCCCAAATGGCGGAGCCGCTATCTTAAATGAGAAGGGCAGACCTACCGGTGAATTTAAGCGTGTGCCTTATAAGATGGGCTTTTTTGACTGTTTCTTTGATTATGCTCAGAAACTTAGACAGGATAAACCAATTGTGGTTTGCGGTGATTTCAATATTGCTCATAAACCTATTGATCTTGCCCGTCCTAAGACCAATGAGACCAATACCGGATTCCTGCCTTTAGAGCGCGAGTTTCTTGACAGGATGGTTGAGGCAGGCTATGTCGATACCTTCAGACATGTGAATGGAGACAAGCCAGACTGCTACAGCTGGTGGTCCTATAAAACCTTCGCAAGATCAAAGAACATCGGATGGAGAATCGATTACTTCTTTGTTTCAGAGGAACTTAAAAACAATATCGTGGATGCCCGTATTGAGAATGATGTTTTGGGATCTGATCACTGTCCTGTAACTCTTGTTCTTGACATCTAGAATTCCATTTGTTATTTGGATGACTTATCTCTTTGTAAAGTCATCCTTTTTTGTCTCTAATCTGTTCTAAATTTTATTAAACAGTTCTGTTTTTAGTGTTTTTTATCCAAGGAAACTGCAAAATAGCCATTTTCTGCACATATATTGGGCATTGCACAAATTCTGAGCACTAAAATTTTCCTCGCTTTTTTACCCCCATTTTACTTGAATAAATTTTCAATCCGTATTTATAATGAACTACGAACTTTTATGAATGAGGCATTGTAAGGTTTGCCTCGGAATAATATTTTGATATGTAATTTTTAGGAAGAAAATCGTGAATACTAATAATATATTTTTAAAAGGGAGTGCTCCTGGCAGCATATTTAAGCAAAGTAATACTTCAGCTTCAAAGACCTCTTTTAACTATTATTATTGGCGATTTTACAACTTTAGATAATTAGGCGGTTTATATGACTATTGACAAGAATTTGAACCTTACCCCGCCTAACGAAGCGGGGCATGGTATCGTAGATACGAGAATCAGCGAAATGTACCAGGTAATTCCCCCAATTGCCGTGATTGAAAAGTTTCCGGCAACAGATTTCACAAATAGCGTTGTGGATCAGACAAGAAGAGAGATCCACAATATTTTCAACGGTGTAGACGACAGATTGGTTGTGATTGCAGGACCTTGTTCTGTGCACGATACCAGAGCTGCTATTGACTATGCAAACAGACTGATGAAGCTTCGTCAGAAGTATCAGGATCAGCTGGTGGTTGTAATGAGAGTTTACTTTGAAAAACCTCGTACCACTGTTGGCTGGAAAGGACTAATTAACGATCCTACCCTGGATGATTCTCATGATATCAATCAGGGCCTGAAGATTGCCCGCAAGCTTCTCTGTGACATCAACAGTCTTGGAATGCCTGCAGCTACTGAGTTTCTGGATCCTATCACTGTTCAGTACATTGACGACTTCATTTCATGGGGCGCTGTTGGTGCACGTACCACCGAATCTCAGCTGCATCGTCAGCTGGCTTCCGGTCTGTCATGTCCAATCGGTTTTAAGAATGCTACTGACGGATCCGTAAAGATCGCAATTGATGCAACCATTGCTGCTGAGAATGAGCACACCTTCATGTCTGTTACCAAGATGGGCCATGTTGCAATTGTTCACACCAAGGGCAATGATGACTGTCATGTGATTTTACGTGGCGGTAAAGAGCCTAACTACAGCTCAAAGGACGTTGAGAAGACCTGTCAGGCTCTTGAAAAGGCCGGTTTGAAGCCAATGGTTATGATTGATGCTTCTCACTCAAATTCTAACAAGCAGTTCAAGAAGCAGGTTGATGTTTCTCGAGATGTTGCCCAGCAGGTTGCTTCTGGCGACAACAGAATCTTTGGTCTGATGCTTGAGTCAAATCTTGTTGAGGGACGTCAGGATCTGCCTAAGGATTTAAGAAATCTTGTGTACGGCCAGTCAATTACAGATGCGTGCATCGGAATGGAAGATACAGAGCTGATCTGTGCGATGTTGAATGAAGCCGTTTTAGAGCGCAGAAAGCGTAACAAGAAATAACAAAGGAATTTAGTGCCCGCCATGTGACGGGCATTTTGTTTTAATAAGTATGTATCATAGAGGTTAACATGCAGCCTTCATTATCTTTAGAAAAATCAAAGATCAAAATCCTTCTTTTAGAGGGCGTTGATCCAAGTGCTGTAGATGCATTAAACAAAGCTGGATATACAAATGTTGAGTATCAGAAAAAGGCTCTTGATGGTCAGGAGCTTTTAGATGCTATCGAGAATGTTCATTTTATCGGTATCCGATCTCGTACTCATTTAACAGCTGAAGTTCTGCAACATGCTAAGAAACTGATCGGAATCGGCTGTTACTGTATTGGTACAAATCAGGTCGATCTTGAGGCTGCGGCTGCACTGGGTATTCCTGTATTCAATGCTCCTTTCTCAAACACCAGATCTGTTGCTGAGCTTGTAACCGGTGAGTACTTACAGCTTTTACGTGACATTCCTGCACGTAACGCTCTTCTGCACCGCGGCGGCTGGAACAAGGCTGCAAACGGATGCCACGAGGCTCGTGGCAAGACTATAGGTATTATCGGTTATGGTCATATCGGAACTCAGGTTGGTATCTTGGCTGAGGCTTTAGGTCTGTCAGTACTTTTCTATGACGTAGAGAACAAGATGGTTCTGGGTAATGCAAAACAGGTTAATACCTTAGATGAGTTACTTGAGAACTCTGATATTGTTACTCTGCATGTACCAGAGCTGCCAACCACCAAGAACATGATTTCCAAAGCTCAGTTTGCCAAGATGAAGGATGGCGTTCGCTTCCTGAATGCATCCCGTGGAACAGTTGTTGATATTGAAGCTCTGTGTGAAGCTCTGCGTTCAGGTAAGGTTGCAGGTGCAGCTGTAGACGTATATCCAAAGGAGCCTTCAAAGAACGGTGAGGAATTTGTAACTCCTCTGCGTGAGTTTGACAATGTAATTCTGACTCCTCACATCGGTGCCGGTACTGAAGAGGCCCAGAAGAATATCGGTACTGAGGTATCCGAGAAGCTGGCTCTGTATTCTGACAACGGCTCTACTCTTACCGCTGTTAACTTCCCTGAGGTATCTCTGCCAACCAAGAGAGCTGATGTTTCAAGACTGCTTCACGTTCACAAGAATGTACCTGGTGTAATGCGTCAGATCAACGAAACCTTTGCCAAGCTGAATATCAACGTTGCAGCTCAGTATCTGCAGACTACCGCTGATATCGGTTATGTGGTTATGGATATCCACTCTGACAAGCCTCAGGAGGTTGTACCTTCACTGCGTAACATTGAAGGTACTCTAAAGTGCAGAATTCTGTACTAATAGGCTAGTTAAGCATTCAATTTAAATTAGAAATCTTCCTGTTCAAAATGCTGCTCTGAAAAAAGAGCATCTGAGGGCTGGAAGATTTTTATTTTTTTTTTTTGATAATTTCTGACAAGTTTTTATTTGCTATTTTTATAAAATTGTATAATTAACTATATGTTGTTTAATGAAAAATCGTAGAAAACAATATAACGAGATTTTCTTAACGTGATAAAATAAGGTTAATGCAGACGAGAGTTTGCAGAGGTGGTTCTAAACTTTAGAGCCATCTGCGAAATGGCTCTAAAAGAAGTTTAGAACTGTGTAATAACTTAATTAAGGAATCAACTATGAAAACCTTAATTATATTATCGTGGTTCTAATCTTACTGTTATTGCCTTCAAACGCATGGTAAATTAGAATCACCGAAACAGGGGAGAAGGAATAAAAGTTCTGACTCCCTTGTCTTTTATTATAATCATAATAATCAGTAAATCAATAAGATAAATTTTCCTCTTAAACGCTCTTCTTTTTTTGTCATTTTCATAGTATCTATCAGGATCTGGAATGAACCTCTTTTATCCTTAAAAAAACTTTCGGAGGTTCAGTATGGACTTTATAAGGTATGTTAACTCAAAAGATATTAGACAGTATCTTTACGATATTGATTACAAACTCTGTGCCGATCAGGTAATTTTTGTAGTCTTATCCTGCCCGTTTATAAGCGTTGATGAGAAAGTAAAGTCTTTAGAGGAATATCTTCAATCCTCAGATGCTATACCTTTAACTTCCATTACCGATATGAGTTTTCAGGAAACTTTTGGTCTTACCTCCCATGAATTTATCAGAAGATATATAAGTGATGTAAGAAACATGATCGCCTTCATGAAAGCTGATACCCGTGGATACTTCTATCAGGCAAGAGTTCAGCATAAGGGGAAATTAGAGCCAGAGCCTATAGAATGTTTTAAATCCTATAAGGCATGCTTTGATGCCATACGTAATTATTCAAAGGAATATAGCATGGATCCTGAGGATAGGTTACGCATCGATAAATTATCTTTCGATGATGATGAGGAAGGAAATAGAGAGAATTACCTGTCAGATTCTAACTACTGTCTTTTTTCAAAAAATCTTGATCTGATGAATATCTATGTTTATGACCATAACTGTAAAACCTACGGAGTTGGTATTGAGGGAATGTATGTCGGTATCCCAATGCCTTTTAAAAAGGGAGATATTGTAACTTTAGGCAAAGATATTAATGGAGTTTATCTTGGTTACCATCCTGAAAAGATGGAAGATTACAAAACTGGTCGCTCCATGGGGGATATTCTTTTCTACGGTATTTATGCTCTGGAAAACGGCTTTGAAGGCGGTTATGGAAATTTATTTTGCTATGATCTTGAATATGCAGATCCCGCTTCGCTGTCCGGTGCTGATCTTAAGCTGGTTCCGCTTGGCAGATTTATGAAAGGTGAAATAGAAGCAGATGAGTTTTATAACGCCGTAAGACTTATAGAGCTTCAGCGAGAAAAAGAACGTGAAGATGAATATCTTCAGGCTTTCAGTAGTTCCCTGAAAGAATTAGGCATTAACTAATAGATCTGAGAGACCATTAGCAAGATGGAAAGGTGGGATTGAAATGGACTGCATAAAATATGTAAATTCAAGGGATGTCAGAAAGTATCTTTATGATATTGGTTACAAGCTAAATGTGGAACAGCAGCTTTTCTTAATTGTAATGTGCGATTTCATAACGCTTAAAGAAAAACTTGCAGCTCTTGAGGAATTATTGAATTCTTCTGAAGATGCACCAATGACATCAATATCCAATCCTGTTTTCTCCGAGTCTCTGGGGCTTACTGTTCACGAATTCATACGAAGATATCTGGCTGATAAAAAAGCCATACTTAGTTTTATAAAAGAGGCTTCCTCTGATTACTTTTACGAAGCTGAACATTTAGAAAGACACTTAAAAGATTTTCAGCATATAGGTTTTTACAGTAATTACGATAATGCCCTGGAAGCCATCAGAGAATATGCTGAAGATGAGGATATAGGAGTGGTTCAGGATTATTATCGAATCAGAAAGTATGTATTCTCTGAATGTGTTAAAGATACGGATGGTCCTGTTGGCGATGTAGCCGAATGTATACTTTCAAAGAATGCAGAAGTTATTACAGTTGACTGTCATTCTGGCTGCGGTATGAATTTGTACGGTGTGGATGTGTCTGCAATGCATATTAGTTTACCTATGCCGTTTAAGCGAGGAGATATCGTGAAAAAAGCGGGAATTCCATACGGAGCGCTTTTGAGATCTATTCACCCGGAATATGCTGTGTTTCTTTCATATACTCCTGCCGGTAAAGAGGATTTAAAAGATAACCACGATGGTACAGATATTCTGTACTGTGGGCTTTTCCCGGTAGAAACTGGTTTTTATAAGGGGCACTCCTGGCTTAATTATGATCTTGAATATGCAGATAAGGATGAGCTTGAAGGTATAAACTGCAAGCTTATTCCTTTAAGTGAGATGATTAAAGGTAATCTTCCACCAGATTTGTTTTACAGTGCTGTAAGGACAATCGAACTTCGTTGTCAGATACAGACACTAGAGCATTAAACTAATCTGAACTGAACAGTGTATGGAGAGCTGATGGACTTTATAAGATTTGTAAATTCCCGAGACATCCGAGAATATCTTTATGAGCTTGATTACTGCCTCAGCGGAGAGCAGAAGCTGTTTCTTGTCGACAAATGCTATCGTATTCCTCTTGAGGAAAGACTTTTCGCCTTAGAAGTACTACTTGCTGAGCCTGATGAAGAGGTAACCATCAGACATCCAGACTTTTTCGTGGAGCAGCCAAAAGATGGAGATAAGAGTGAGACAGAGAGTCTTCATGCGCTAACTAAACGTATTCTTGAGAATTACCGAATTCAAATCAGTCTTCTGAAAAATGAGGAGCCAGAAAGCTATTATGAGCTGAGTATTCTTGAGAAAGGTCGCTCTGAGTTTTACTCTTTTGCAAGATTTCCTTCTTTTGAGGCTGCTGTTAATGGCTACAAGGAAGATTACTCCGCAGACGACAGAGACTCTGTTGCTGTAGTTATGCTGACCAAATACTATTATTCAGGCACAAAAAATATATATGATAATTTTTCGGACAGGTATGTCAGAGCTTTCTTTAACTCTGAGGTAGAGCTCATGCATATCTATGACAATGAGTGCCTGCCACAGGAGCGACTTAACTATACAACTGACAAGCTGTTAATATACCTTCCAATGCCTTTTGAACCTGGAGATATTCTGGTTAATTCAGATGACTGTGTATATGCAGGTCAGACTAAGGGCTTTAACTGTGATTATGAGAGTGGAACTCCTTTTGTGGCTGTATCCTTTATACCAGATGCGACCGTATCCAGCGGCATAGATTCTTCAGATATAAACTGTTACTGCTATTATTTTGATAGCTTCAGTCAGTACCATCTGACCTCAGAAGTTAATGTCCATAACTACGATCTTGAGTACTACAGAAAGCCTCTTACGGGAAAAGAGCGTTTTTTACGGATATTCGGCCTAAAACAGAAAGATACTTCTGCAGTGTCTGATGAAGAACTGCTACTTGCCTCTGAATACTGTAAAAATCTCGAGATACAACAGGCTATTAAGCAGCAGCTGAGCTGGTTTAATTCCTCGATGTCCTATTATTTATCTGAAGAAAATAGAAAACAGAAACTTTCTCATGATCGTTATTTTCAGGTGGACCACGAAACGCTTCTCTCTATGACGGACAGTATAAAGCTCTGGCTTGATGATGAAAGAGAAGCTCCATCTGGATATATCCATTGTCATAGCGTTAATGAAGCCATCAGCAGGATTAAGTTTTTTGAGAAACATTCTGTCGCCATTGAAGAGCTGAATCTTGATCATGATCTTGGAGATTTCGCAAAGGATGGAGGTGATGCCATAAAGCTTGTAGACTGGCTGTGTGCGAGAGAGACTTTCTACAAGATTGTGCTGCATACTGCAAATCCTGTTGGCAGAGCAAATATGCAGCGAACTATCGACAGATACTGGCCTCATGTCGGAGATGAGGCCTAATACAGGACTGAAGCCTGTCTGCTTTAATATTTTTCCAGAGTCTTTAAAAGTCTCTCTTTAATTTCTGCTGCAAGATCAGATGGTTCAAGCAGGCGTGCCTTAAAGTCAAAACTCAGGACAAAGGAGATTAGTTCGCTTCTGCTCAGAGCTGTCATTTCAAGAATAACACCTCCGTCATCCTGGGGAGTGATCTTCTGATCCTCACTCCAGATTCGATCACTGATATAGGTCATAACCTCTTTTGAGAACCAGATCTTAGTCTTAAAAGGCTCGTCTCTTAAAAATCCGAAGTCTGCATTCTCCTCAAGATCTTTTACTGGGAGCTCTTCTGAGGAACGGTTCTGCGCAGTTACCTCAGTGATTCTGTGAACAGAAAACTTTGCAGGACGTTCCTTTAGTATTCTGACTGGACCTGTCTCGGATACAATCCAGCCTGAGACGTACAGAGAATCATGGAAGGTAATCAGCATCTGAGGCGCGTAAGCGTAGTTCTTTATTTCTCCGTTTAGATCTTTCTGGTAGGAGAGCATGCAGCTTTTACGGTTTAAAATACATTTTTCAAGTTCAGCAAGCTGTTTTTGTTTTGTCTGATAGTTGATGTGTCCACGGGTAAGACGGGTACCGACATTTGCATCCTGATAGCAGCTGTAGTCTGCGCGCGGAAGATTGGTTTTTGCCTGCTGCAGTGACATATTGACCAGTTCCCAGTCTTCTTTTGGAAGAAGACCTTTTACCAGATCACGGCACAGGGCAAGCTGACGCAGACCTGCAGGATCAATTGCAGTTTTAAAAGACATGGATGGTCGCTGCAGATGATAGAATTTCTGGCGGTTAGATTTTCTTTCTAGAAGATGGCAGGGATAGTTCTCATCTATGCGTCTTAAAAGTCTTGCCACAGTCTGCTTAGAGCAGTTTATGGTTTCAGCAAGATAGGTTAGAGAGAATTCTTTGTCATTGAATAAAAGCAGCATGAAGAGCTTGAGCAGTTTCTCATCAGGTCTTGCATCCTGATCGTATTTTTCCGGCATATTGTCCCCTAAAATAGCAGTGCCATTCTAATCAGAAGAATGGCAGTTACTGAGGAGTTTAATCAGTCAGTTTTTGGCACTGAACTGAAGTCTCCTTCCAACACTTTTCTCTTATCAATTATAGCTATGTTTGAAGGGGGGAGGGCACGTTTAAATTTTGCAGATGAGATATACTCTCCAATTACGTATACCTCAAGACCTCTGGCAATAGCTTTTTCCATGGAATCAATAGTACCGTTTCCATAATCAGAACTTACCACCAGATCAGAATTCTCAATGACCATGGTATTTCGCTCAAGATATCCAACATCAGTCTGAATGATATCGCACAAAGGATTGTTCTTAAGCTCCTCGCATAATCTCTGGTTATGGTATTTGTCAGGACGGAATACTTTGAGTCTTAGTTTTCGTAATACGGCATACTTCATTGCTTCTGTATCCATGCCAAAAGCACCGCCGGTTACAATGGTAACATTGTCATCTCTATTCTGCTCTAAGTATTTATCAAGCCAAAGCTTTACGGCCTTGACGGAGTTTTGAGTAGGATTTCTGCTTCCTATAACAGCAATACTAGTCATATTTGTTGGCTCCTCTTCTGGTTATTTAAAACGGCTTTTTGAGTTTTAACTGACTGTAATCTGGAATCGGCAGATCGTATGGCAGAGGACTTTCCTTTATGTTCTGATAGTCAGAGTATTTAAGCTTCAGTGTTTCCACAGGATCAACAGAATATTTCTCAATATTCATCCTTAGAATCGCATTTGCAAAGACCGTACATTCTGCAGGAACAACTGAAAAATCACAGGTAGTTCTATGGCGTATAAAGCTGTTGAAATAGTCGACTTCTTCATCAAAAAAATAGCAGAGCGGAAACCTCAGACTTAAGTCTGAGGCGGAGCTCTGCCAATTCAGGCTATATATCTTAAAGAATTTCTTTACAATATCTGTTAGAATATAGGTATTATATGGCTTGGAGAAAACTGTTTTGATATTTACAAAAACATTAAAAATAAGAATTAATGTACCTTCAGAACAGGAACCACTGTTACGTCAGATGACGGAGCAGTATCGACAGGCATGTAATTTTATTTCAGAATACGTTTTTACCCATTCCTTTGACTTGAACTTCTTCAGTCTCA